>Ga0256404_1000199_pt1 | contig 150064 bp, 115 predicted proteins | sample RumenRJG_01DNA_FD_185990 | JGI IMG/M metagenome (GOLD analysis project Ga0256404, IMG submission 185990) | Bovine rumen microbial communities from Lethbridge, Alberta, Canada - RJG_01 | ecosystem: Host-associated > Mammals > Digestive system > Stomach > Rumen | place: Canada: Alberta...
TAATCGTTTATGTATCAATGATTTATTTACACTACAAAGATACAAAAACTTTTGGACATTCCTTCTCTTTTCTCTTGATTTTTAATGCGTTAAGTGCGAATTATTTGCAAGTGGGAAACTTTAGTATTATTATAATGTGAACTCATTCGACATCTCCAAGCACGACATGGCCCACTCCAACTGCCTGCGCCCGTCGTACAAGGAGTCAAAGGACAGCGTCATCGTTTTCAGGCCCCACTGCAACGTCCCCACCGTCACGACAACCAGCAGCAACTACCTGGAGGAATATTCCGACTATTCCAATGTCGGCGCCTACACCTTCATGGCGGCCGTACACGACAAGTCGCAGTACGATGCCATGCGCATCAAGGTGAACGTGGTGGACGGCGAGCCGTTCGAGATTACCAACGTCAACATGCGCAACTTGCCGAATTACAATATCGGCCGGGAGATTTCCTTCACCTGGAAGCCCTGTACCCAAATCTACGGCAAGGACAGCAAGGTGCGCATCCTGTTCTCCGACGACTACGGCAAGACCTTCAAGTACATGCTGGCCGACGACGTGCCGAACAACGGCTCCTACAAACTGATGATGCCCTACCTCACCGTAAACGATGTCAACTATGAGGGCTGGCCCAGTTTCACTACTGGCGGCGGCCGCTTCAAGCTGGAGGTCAAGGGTGAGATAGCCTGCAGCATCTATCCCCGGTACGACTACACCGTCCAACAGACAGGCAGTGCCATCGGCAGCGGCCTGAAGTTCGACCCCAACGGGCAGCGGGCATTGTTCAAGACCACCGACGGCACGGATTTGCCCAAACCTTATATCGAGGTGAAGAGTACCAATGACATTCCGCCAATGACCGAAAAGCTCACGGCTTATTTCAGAACCAACACGAGCACGGCCACACTGTGCACCGGCAAGGAGACCAGGGAGGGCAGTCTGATACGCCGGTCATGGAGCGGCAACGTGAACGCTATCGACTATACCTACACGCAGCTCATCAGGCTTCCCGAGACGGTGACCGCACAGGAGCTGGTGCGCTATCAGGCACAGCCGCTGGCCACCATGGCCAAGGCGCTCTACGGCAACATCGGCAGCATCGGCTATCCCAAAGACGGCCTGACAGAGACAGCAGCCTTCCAGACCGCCTACAGCAAAGTGTTCAAAGACGGCGACATCATCAGCACCACCACCGCCACCGAGGTTGACAATCTGCAGAAGGCCATGGCCGCGCTCACTGAAATCAGTGACGACAAGGTGGTCATGCCCGAGAATGGCAAGTACTATCAGGTGCGCGCCTACCTCAGTCCCTACAACCGCGACACCTATTATTATATGGTGGATGACGGGAAAGGGGAGAAACTGGTCAGCGGAGCCGACTTCCACAACTATACCACCGAGGAGCAGAAACAGTCGGCCCTTTGGCTCTGCACGGTCAAGAATGGCAAATTCTACTTCACCAGTGTCAGGCACAACGCGCTCTTCAGCCCAGATGTTCCCGACGGAGAGAGCCTCGAAAGCTCGCTCAGCGACTTCCGCAACTTCACCAACCCGGGACCGGACCGCACGCTTGAGCGGGGCTATTCGTGGGGCGCACTCACCATCCTCAACAACCAGCACTTCGGCGCCATGGTAGGCCTCAACGGCTATTTCTCGGTGGTGCGTGGCGTAGGCAACGGCCCCATGACATCCGACCAGCGGTGCAACTGCAACGACGGCATGATTGTCTCCACCGACTTCCAGTTCGTGCCGGTCAGCGATGTGACCAACGGCATCTCGTCAGTCACCATGGATGCCGCCAACAACCGCTTGAAAGGCATCTACACCATCGACGGCCGCAAGATTGACGACGGCCGCAGCCTGCCAAAGGGCCTCTACATCATCGACGGGAAGAAGGTTGTCATCAAGTAATACGAATAAGGCACAGCGCTATGCACCGCCGACGGGACGGTCGGTGTATATGGCAGGACGACTATAAAAAACCTTGCCTACACGGTCGATATGGTCACCGATGGGCATGCCCCGCTTCTCCTCATAGTGCAACAAGTCAACCTTGTAAAGCAATCCGAGGTCATCGATGTCGTTATAGATACGCAGCATCTCCTCGTGGTCGATGTCCTCACCCACCAGTGCTAGATCAATATCAGAGCCGGTGCGGTAGTTGCCTTTCGCACGAGAGCCGAAGAGGATCACCTTACTGACTTTGGGATGTCTGCGGAACACCGACATCAGGTCGCTCATCGTCCATTCGCTCAGTCCATATTCGTTCAATGCGGTCATAGAGATTTATTTGATCAGGTTACAACAGACTACACGCCTGTCAATTGCCGTTGCGAGGCCAGCGTCTCGCTAAGCTTGTGCAAGACGGGCGTGTAGTCCTTGAAGATAAGCTCCACCACACGCAACGCATCCTGCTCATCATAAGTGTGTGACATCAGCGTGCGGTCTTTGGCCATTCGCCTCCAAGTGTCATTGTCGTCTATCAGACCATCCGCGAAAGCCTCATGCAGAGTGCCGTTTGGACCACGCATAAACTCATAACCCTTAAATTCCAACAAGTCTTGCATCACTTTCCAAGCCAGCTCGTAGGTGAATTCAAACCATTGCACCAGTCCGCTTTTCTCCAACTCGGACAAGTCTGACGGGTGCCGTCCAGACAGGGTCACGCTCTCCAGTCTGTCCAATGCTTTCCTGAAGCTGTCATAGCGCTGTAGCCAGCGCACATCGTTATTGTCTGCCATACACGTCTTCTTTCCTTTTTCCATTCATCTTGCAAATTTAAGGAAAGATTTGTTATCACGCAACTAAAGGCCTGTTTATTTTGTAACTATCAGCCATTTATATTCCTGATTTTTTGTTCTTGTTCCTACCCATTTCGTGGGATATATAGAATATTAGAGAATATCGAGAAAATATAGTTTATATTCTTCGATTTTCTCAATATCCCACGAAGTGGGTAGGAGAATAAAAAAGGTGGGCAGAAACGAGAAACCAATAAAATATTGAGAATATTAATAGGTATATAACACGGCCTGCAGGGTTAGAGGGCGTATCAAAACGGAAGAAGTTCAGAAGTTCGGAAACTTGAATACCTTTACTTGAATTGTATTATCTGCATTTTCTCTTGGACAGCTTCATTTCAGGCTGAACACCAGCTTTCCGCCTTTAAGCAGCTCGTCGTGAGAGACGCGGTATGAGGTCAGCTTTTTGTCGCCGAGCGTCATTGTGCTGATCAGACGTGCTGACGGGGACGGCCGTTTGGCGACAATCGTCAGGTCACCAGAGGGATAATACCGTTTGTCGAGATGCAGCACGGCACGGTCGAAGACAGGCGTGGTGAGCGTATAGCTCGGGTCGCCGGGGCAGTCAGGATAGAAGCCGAGCATCGAGAACACCACCCATGCCGACATCGTACCCGTGTCGTCGTTGCCCGGAATGCCGTCAGGCTTGTCGGTATAATATTTGTCGATGAGCTTACGCACCTCCTCCTGCGTACGCCACTCCTCACCCTTGAAACGGCTGAAGAGGTAAGGATAGGCAATGTCCGGCTCATTGGCCGGATCGTAGAGGCCCTTGTCGAAGACCATCTGCAGCCGGTTGACAAAAGCCCTGGGGCCACCCATAAGCTTCGCCAGACCCGTGATGTCGTGTGGCACATAGAACGTGTAGTTCCATGCCGACCCCTCGTGGAATCCGGGCGTGTTGGAGAAGTTGGCACCGTCTTCCGGGTTGAACGGCGTAATCCAGGAGCCGTCCTTCAGCCGCGGGCGCAGCACCCCACTCTGCCGGTCATAGTAGTTCTTGTACGCGAGGCTGCGCTCCCGGAACATCCTGGCATCCTGCCTGTGGCCGAGCTGCGCCGCCAGCCGGGCCAGCGCCGCGTCGGCGACATAATACTCCAGGGCATGGGAGACCGAGTTGTCACCCGACATATCCTGCGCGAACCATCCCACGGGGATATAGCCCCGGGAGACATACGGGTCGATGTCCGGCCGCATCCTGTTGTCTTTTCCAGGTGTAGTGGCCGATTTGCGGAACGCCTCATAAGCGGTGTGAATGTCGAAGTCGCGCAAGCCCTTCAGCCAGGTGTCGGCAATGACGGGAATGGCGGGGTCGCCCTCCATGGTCCACGTCTCACGACCGAAGAGCTCCCATTTGGGCATCCAGCCCCACTCCCGGTACATGTCAATCATCGAGCGCACCATCTCCACCTGTCTGTCGGGATAGAGCAGCGTCTCAAGCTGGTGGAGGTTGCGGTACGTGTCCCAGAGGGAGAACACCGTGTAGCGCGTGCCGTCGGTATGCCCGATGCTGTCACTCTCCATCATCGGATATTGTCCGTTGACATCCTGCAGGACACAAGGCTCGAGCTGGGTATGGTAGAGCGCCGTGTAGAACACGCGCTTCTGTGCCTCCGTGCCGCCCTCGACCGTGATGGCGCCGAGCGTCTTCTCCCACTCATTGTCGGCCTGCCGCGCGATGTCGTCAAAGGTCTTGCCGCGCTGCTCCGCGTCGAGGTTCTCACGCGCGTTCTCGACAGAGACAAACGACACCCCGACACTCACCTCAACGGCCGTGCTGTCGGCGAAGTCATAGTTGAAGAAACAGCCGATGCGGTCGCCCGCCAGATCGCGCCCGTAGTCGGTATAAAGCTTGTATTTGCCATAGTCGGGGTCCCACTGGCGCTGCACGCCGCCCGTCTTGGGCTGCAGTTTCCAGAAACCGGACGACAACGGCTTCTTGCTGACACGCACGACAAAATACATCGGGAATACCGCCTGCGGATTGTAGCAGAATGTGCCGAGGAGACGGAAACCCTCTATCTCCGTGTCGCTGACACGCCGCACGCTGCCGCCGACCTCATTCGTCAGTCCGTCACCAATATTGACAAGGATGTGGCCCTCTCCCTTGGGAAAGGTATAACGCTCGCGCGAGGAGCGAAGCGTGGACGTCATCTCGCACTTCACCCCATATTTCTTCAGCCTCACTCCATAATAGCCGGGCCGGGCCGTCTCCTGGTCATACGCCGAGCCGTAATGATGGTAGTCGACATCGAGCTTGCCCGTCGTCGGCATCGTCAGAAGGGTACCCATCTCGGGACAGCCCACACCACTGAGCGTAACATGGGAAAAACCGGCCATATAGACGTTATGGTACTCGTAGACGGCCGACCACCAGCGCTTGTCCTTATCATACTTATTAAGGTCAGAGCCCATGACATTGAACGGTGTCACCGTCATCAGACCATGGGGCACCACGGCACCCGGGTTGCAGACGGAGAAATTGGTCGTTCCGATCATCGGGTCCACATAACGCGTCAGCTTCCCGGCACGGACAGGTGACAGGCACAGCAAGGCAAGGAACAGGAGAGTGACAGTTTTCTTCATTTCAAGTTTAATGTTTCCTGCAAACTTACATAAAATAAAAGACTTCATGCGGCCTTTAACATATTTTTGCCTCGCTTAGGGCCATACTGCCGATAATAAAAGACTGAATGCCTCCGTTTGAATAAGACAAGCAGAGACAGCCATGATTACCTGTATGAAGAGAAGTATCGCAAAACTTATTCGTCCCAGACTCGGAAAGGCAGTAACGGGCATTTCCGTCTTTCTCCTTGCCTTGCCCGCCTGTGCGCAGCAGTTTGTCCCACAGCTGCTGCCCCAGCCCATGAAGATTGAGATGAAGAAGGGAGAATATCTGAGGCTCAGGCATCCGTTGGACAGCACGCTGGCGACGGACCTGCGCAGCAGCCTCGACCCGTCTCTTCCTCAGGAGGGCTACGTAATCGACGTTACCGCCGGGGGCATATCCGTCAGGAGCCACGACGCGTCCGGCCTGCGCCATGCCCGCACCACCCTGTGCCAGCTCGCCGCCGGCGGACGCCTGCCGCTCTGCCATATCGAAGACGCGCCCCGCTATGCATGGCGCGGCTGCATGATAGACGTCTCGCGCCATTTCTTCCCGGTAAGCTTCCTAAAGAAGCAGGTTGACATCCTCTCCCGTTACAAAATCAACATTCTCCAGCTGCATCTCACCGACGCCGGCGGATGGCGCATTCAGATCAGGCGTTACCCCGAACTCACCCGGAAGGCAGCCTGGCGCACGGAGAGCGACTGGGGACGCTGGTGGGACAGCGGCAAGGACCGCCAGTACATGAGCGAAGGCGCTCCGGGGGCTTACGGCGGCTATTACACGCAGGCCGAGCTCAGGGAGCTTGTGGCCTATGCGGCCGGCAAGGGCATAACCGTCGTCCCGGAGATTGAGATGCCGGGCCACAGCAATGAGGTGACGGCAGCCTGTCCCGGACTGAAATGTGAGGGAAACCAGGGCGCGCAAGGCGATGTGTGCCCGTCCAACGAAGAGACATACCGGTTCTATTGCGACGTTCTCCGCGAGGTCATGGACATCTTCCCTTCCCACTACATCCATATCGGGGGCGACGAGGCCGGGAAGGAGGCCTGGCGCAAATGTCCAAGGTGCATCCACCTGGCCGGGCAGCTCCGCCTGGCCTCGACCGATGACCTTCAGGGCTTTCTCATCCAGCGTATGGCCGCGTTTCTCAAGCTCTTTGGCAGAGAGGCCATAGGGTGGGACGAAGTGCTGACCGACAAGCTTGTCAGGAGCGAGCCGTCTTTGGGAACGAACATGAATGTCATGGTGTGGAGAGACGGCAAAGCCGCACGTGAGGCCATGCTGCGCGGGCACAATGTCATCCTCACTCCGGGCGAATACTATCTGGACCGCTATCAGGATGACCCCCGCTTTGTGCCAAAGGCCTTCGGAGGCTACCTCTCCTTAGAGGGCCTGTGGAAATACGCGCCTGGAAAGCTGGCACTTCCCGACTCACTCCAGAGCGGGCAGACCGGACACATCTTAGGTGTACAGGGCAACCTGTGGACGGAGCAAATCACGACCCCTGACTACGCCGAATACATGCTCTATCCCCGAGAGCTGGCCATCGCCGAGCGGGGGTGGAGCGGCGACCGGCTCACCTATCCGCAGCTCAAGGCCTCCATCCTCGCCCAGGCCGGGTGGATGAAGGCCAACCATGTGAACGCCTTCGACCTGAAGAGCGCACGCGGTGACAGGAAAGAGACGCTGGGACCCGTCACCCATCTCGCCCGTCAGGCCAGGGTGACCTACAACAGCCGCTATGCCGACAAGTACGCTGCCGGCGGAGACGGCTCTCTGACCGACGGCATCCTGGGCGGATGGTCCAACAACGACGGCCGCTGGCAAGGGTTCATGCAGCGCGGCGACAGGAAGAAACAGCCGTTGGACATCGTGGTCGATTTGGGAAAGGTAACACCTCTCCACAGCATCACGATGGAGATGATGCAGTTTGACAGTCCGTGGATCTTTTTCCCGAATACGTTCCGCATCAGCCTGTCCGATGACGGGGCTGCCTGGCGTGAGGTCTACAGGAAGGAACAGCCTCGTGAGCATCTTGAGAAAGTGTCGGTACGCCCCTGGCAGTGGAAAGGCAAGGACCGCGGACGCTACATCCATATTGAGGCCGGCTGCGACAACCCCGGCGAATGGATCTTTACCGACGAGATTATCGTAAAATAACTACCATCATATAGAAAGCAGACATGGAAGGAATCATTCAACCACAGTACCCGTTTGAGGTCAAACGCTATGTTCAGTATCTGGAGCTGCCCAACGACGCCGACGCCATCCGCGAATACCGGCGGCTGCACTCCAAAGAGGGCCACTGGCCCGAAATCGTCAAAGGCATCCGCGAGGTGGGCATCCTCGAGATGGACCTGTATATTGTCGGCAACCACTTAGTGATGATTGTCGTGGCTCCGGCCGACTTCGACTGGGACAAGGCCATGGCACGCCTCGCCACCCTGCCCAGGCAGGCCGAGTGGGAGGACACGGTCGGCAAGCTCCAGGGCTGCAAGCCCGGCGCCACGAGCAACGAGAAATGGCAGATGATGGAGCGCTACTTCCATCTCTATGAGTAAGGCGACACCCCTCTCCCACCACGTCCGCACCCGCCCCGGCATGTAAAAATAACTTAATTGTTGCCCCGTCTCAAAGGTTTTAGTTAAATTTGCAGCCTATATTAAGATTATTGTGCACAAATGAGTCTTACCAAGATTGTAAGCAAGCTGTTCCTGCCCAGGCAGAGAGAGCTTATAAAGCATTATACGGCTCCCGACGAGCTGCAGCGGTCGGTGCTGAAATACCTTGTACAGAAAGGAAGGGAAACGGAATACGGGCGCAACCACATGTTCGACAGCATCGACAGCTACGACGATTTCGCCAAGAACATTCCCGTCAACACCTACGAGGAACTCAAGGGCGACATCGACCGCATGCGCCACGGCGAGCAGAATGTGCTGTGGCCGGGACTGGTGAAATGGTACGCCAAGTCGTCGGGAACGACCAACGACAAGTCGAAGTTCATACCCGTCTCCTACGATGGTCTGCGCAACATCCATTATAAAGGCGGCACCGACGTGGTGGTGTACTACCTGCGCAACAACCCCGACAGCCGAATGTTCGACGGAAAGTCGCTCATCCTCGGCGGCAGCCACTCGCCCAACTACAACGTCGAGGGCTCGCTCGTCGGCGACCTCAGCGCCATCCTCATTGAGAACATCAACCCCATTGCCAACCTCTTCCGCGTGCCCAAGAAGCATACGGCCCTGCTCAGCGATTTCGAGCTGAAGCGTGACCGCATTGCCCACGAATGTCTGAAGAGTAACGTGACCAACATCTCGGGCGTGCCCTCGTGGATGCTCAGCGTGCTCGTGCGCGTGTTGGAGGTATCGGGCAAGAAACACATCGAAGACGTGTGGCCCAACCTGGAGGTGTTCTTCCACGGCGGCATTGCCTTCACGCCCTACCGCAAGCAATACGAGGAGATTATCACCTCACCGAAGATGCACTACATGGAGACCTATAACGCCTCGGAGGGTTTCTTCGGCATTCAGGACGATCCCAAGGACCATTCGATGCTCCTCATGCTCGACTACGGCGTCTTCTATGAGTTCATTCCACTGGAGGAGGTGGGCAAACCCAACCCTACCGTGGTGCCGTTAGAGGGCGTCGAGGTCAACAAAAACTACGCCATGATGATCAGCACGTCGTGCGGACTGTGGCGCTACATGATTGGCGACACCGTGATGTTCACCTCCGTAAGACCGTATAAGTTCGTCATCACCGGCCGCACGAAGTCGTTTATCAATGCCTTCGGCGAGGAACTCATCCAGGACAACGCCGAGAAGGGACTGGCCTACGCCTGCGAGCAGACCGGCGCGCAGGTGTCGGAATACACGGCCGCACCCGTCTACATGGACGAGAACGCGAAGTGCCGCCACCAGTGGCTCATTGAGTTTGCCAAGGAACCCGCCGACCTGAAGCAGTTCAGCGACCTGCTCGACCGTAAGCTGCAGGAGATCAATTCCGACTACGAGGCCAAGCGCTTCCACGATGTGACGCTGCAGCACCTCGAGGTGGTAAAGGCCCGGCCGGGGTTGTTCAACGACTGGATGAAGGCCAAGGGCAAGCTCGGCGGACAGCATAAGGTGCCGCGCCTGAGCAACTCGCGCAAGAACATGGATGAGCTTCTCGAGATGAACCAAACCGAATAAGCCTATGAAGTCAAGGCAACTGCTTAACGCATTGGTAGGCTGCCTCGCCGCAGGGGTGCTGCTCATGGTGTACTCCTGCGCAAGGATGGGCTCACCCGACGGCGGATGGTACGACGAGACCCCGCCCCACGTCATCGGCGCCGAACCCGCCGACCAGGCCACCAATGTGAACAAGCGAAAGATTTACATCAACTTCGACGAGTTCATCAAGATAGACAACCCGACGGAGAACGTCGTCGTGTCGCCCCCGCAGCTCGAGGCTCCCGAGATCAAGGGGCAGGGCAAGCGCATCGTCGTCTCGCTGGCCGACTCGCTCAAGCCCAACACCACCTACACCATCGACTTCTCCAGCGCCATCAGCGACAACAACGAGGGCAATCCCCTCGGCAACTATACCTACAGCTTCTCCACCGGCGACCATATCGACACCCTGCAGGTGTCGGGCTACGTCTTATCGGCGCAGGACCTCGAACCGGTGAAGGGCATCCTCGTCGGACTCTACGACGACCTCGCCGACTCGGCGTTCCACAAGAAGCCGATGCTGCGCGTATCGCGCACCGACTCGCGCGGCCGCTTCACCATCAAGGGCGTGGCGCCCGGCCATTACCGCATCTACGCCCTGCAGGATGCCGACGGCAACTACATGTTCAACCAGCGCAGCGAGATGCTCGCCTACAACCACGACATCGTCATCCCTACGTCGAAGCCCGACACCCGCCAGGATACCACATGGGTGGACTCGCTCCACATCAAGGACATCCAGCGCGTGGGCTACACTCATTTCCTGCCCGACAACATCTGTCTCAGGGCCTTCAATGAGGTGGTAACCGACCGCTATCTCACCAAGAGCGAGCGGCCCGATGCCAACCACTTCACCTTATATTATAGCTACGGCGACTCCATCCTGCCGCAGATTCACGGCCTCAACTTCAATGCCGACAACGCCTTCCTCATACAGTCGTCGCTCAAGCGCGACACCATCACCTATTGGCTGCGCGACACGGCGCTGGTCAACCAGGACACGCTGACGATGGCCGTCACCCACCACATCACCGACACCACGGGCGTGCTGCGTCTGCAGACCGACACGCTGACGATGCTGTCGAAGGTGAGCTACGCCAAGCGCATGAAGGACCTGCAGAAGAAGCGCGAGGACTGGCAGAAGAAGCAGGATAAGCTGAAGAAGCGCGGCGAGCCTTACGACTCCATCATGCCACCGCCCGAGCTGGCGCTGAGCATCAAGCCGTCGGGTGAGATGAGCCCCGACCAGAACGTCACCTTCAAGGCCGAGCTGCCGCTGATGCCTGTCGACACGGCTCACATCCACCTCTACTCCCACCCCGCGGGCGACTCGCTGTGGTACCGAGAGCCTTACGAACTGACGGCCGTCGACGCCGAGACCTACACCCTGCGCGCTGAATGGCGCCCCGACACCGAATACAGCCTCGAGGCCGACAGCACCGCCTTCGCCTCCATCTACGGCGACGTCAGCAAGAAGATAAAGCAGGGACTGAAGGTGCCTGCGGCCACGTCGTACGCCTCGCTGCTGATGACGCTCAACGGCATGGCCGGCAAACACGTCATCGCCCAACTGCTCGACAACTCGGGCAATGTGGCCAAGGAGACGCTGACCGACAACGGGCAGGCCGAGTTCTACTATCTCAAAGGTGGCAAATACTACCTGCGCATCATCGTCGACGCCAACAACAACGGCCGCTGGGATACCGGCGACTTCGACAAGAACCTGCAGCCCGAGGACGTCTACTACGACCCTGACGTCATCGAATGCCGCGAGAAATGGGACCTCACGCTGTCGTGGAACCCAACGGCCACCGAGCTCTGGCGACAGAAGCCAAGCGCCATCACCAAGCAGAAAGCCGACAAGGAGAAATCAATCCAGCATCGCAACGCCGAGCGCGCCAAAAAGCTCGGCATCGAATATATAGCCAATCAGACGGGCGTCAGATAGCCCGCCGACTGCTTATTAAGGAAGTTATCATGCTTAAATTACATCAACTGAAAATCTTCGCCGCCACGCTGCTGCTCTGCCTTACGGCCACAGCGGCATCGGCACAGTGCGCGTTCCGCAACACGGCATTTAAGTCGGGCGAACGGCTCTCTTACAACCTATATTTCAACTGGCAGTTCGTTTGGGTCACCGTAGGTACGGCATCGTTCGACACCGACCAGACCACCTACCGCGGACATCAGGCCTACCGCGGCAGCCTCACCACCCGCGGCAACAAGCGCGCCGACCGCTTCTTCGTGTTGCGCGATACGCTGCTCTGCTACAACACCACCGACCTCGCACCGCTCTATTACCGTAAGGGCGCCCTCGAGGGCAAGCGCTACACCGTCGACGAGGTGCACTATTCCTATCCAGAAGGCAAATGCCACGTCAAGCAGCACCGCCTGCGCCACACCGGCGAGAACGTTTATGAGCAGCACACCTACAACGACTGCGTGTTCGACATGATGAGCATCTTCCTGCGCGCCCGCTCGTTCAACCCCACGGGGTGGACCAAGGGCTACGTCGTCAGCTTCCCCATCGTCGACGGCGTCAAGCGCTATCCCGCGCAGCTCAGATACCAGGGTAAGGTCAACGTCAAGGCCGACAACAAGCACACCTACCGCTGCCTGAAGCTCGCCTACATGGAAAATGAGAACGGCAAGGGTTACAAGAAAATCGTCGACTTCTATGTCACCGACGACGACAACCACGTGCCCGTGAGACTCGACATGCACCTGCGCTTCGGCTCGGCCAAGGCTTATCTGACTGGCATGACCGGACTGCGTCACCCCGTTGACGCACTGGTGAAATAAGTAGTACGGAAGTACAGAAGTCCTGAAGTACAGAAGTCCTGAAGTACGGAAGTCCAGTCATTACAATAATGACACCCAACTATCAGAGCTTAAGCATATGACCGGACTCCTGGACTTCCGGACTTCCGGACTTCTTGTAAAACAATATTACACAACAATATGGGAAAAATCATTCTTACAGGCGACCGCCCAACTGGCCGCCTCCACTTGGGACACTATGTGGGCAGCCTGCGCCGCCGCGTGCAGCTGCAAAACGAGGGCAACTACGACCGCATGTTCGTCTTCATGGCCGATGTGCAGGCACTCACCGATAATGCCGACAACCCCGACAAGATACGCGAGAACATCGTCAACGTGGCGCTCGACTACCTCTCGGTAGGTCTCGACCCCAACAAATGCACCTTATATATACAGAGCCGCATCCCTGAGCTGGCCGAACTGACGGTGTATCTGATGAACATCGTCAGCGTGAGCCGTGTGCAGCGCAACCCCACCGTGAAGACGGAGGTGAAGATGCGCGGCTTCGAGAACAACTCCATCCCCTTGGGCTTCTTCTGCTACCCCGTGTCGCAGGCTGCCGACATCGCCGCTTTCAAGGCCACTACGGTGCCCGCCGGCGAGGATCAGGAGCCGATGCTGGAGCTGACGCGTGAGCTCGTCAACCGCTTCAACCAGATTTATGCGCCCGTACTCGTGGAGCCGCAGATTATGCTGCCCGAGAACGCCACCGCCCGGCGCCTGCCCGGCACCGACGGCAAGGAGAAGATGTCGAAGAGCCTCGGCAACTGCATCTACCTCTCCGACGACGCCGACACCGTGTGGAAGCAGGTCAAGGGCATGTATACCGACCCCACCCATCTCAACGTCTCCGACCCCGGCCATGTAGAGGGCAACGCCGTGTTTACCTATCTCGACGCCTTCGCCACCGACCAGGACTTCGCCGACTTCTGGCCTGAATTCCACAACCTCGACGAACTGAAGGCGGCCTACACCCACGGCGGCATCGGCGACATGAAGTGCAAGAAGCTGCTCAACAAGATTATCAACCGCATGCTCGACCCCATCAGAGAGCGCCGCAGAGAATACGAAAAGGACATACCCGAGATATTCAACATCCTCAAGAAAGGCTCAGAGAGCGCCCGCGAAGTGGCCGCACAGACCATGGACGAGGTGCGCAAAGCCATGCGTATCAACTATTTCGAGGACGAGGAGCTCATCAAGGAGCAGACGGCAAAGTTCAGCGCCAACCAGACCAAGTAAGGACGGGGCAGCCTCAGAAAATGGACAAAGACGACAGCTACAGCCACATCTTAAAATACACAGGTATCTTCGGCGGCGTACAGGGCATCAATATATTGATTAGCCTTGTACGCAGCAAACTTGTGGCCTTGCTGCTCGGTCCCGACGGCGTCGGACTCGTCTCACTGTTCAACTCCACCATCAAGATGGTGTCGGACACCACGTCGCTCGGCATCTCGATGAGCGGCGTGCGCGACATCTCAGAGGCCTACCACGACGGCGACCAACGGCGCCTCGACGAGGGCATCGGCATCGTGAGGTACTGGAGCATGCTCGTGGCCGCGCTTGGTCTGCTTGTCTGCGTGGCTGCCAGTCCGCTACTCAACAAGTGGACGTTCAGTTGGGGCGACCACACCCTGCATTTCATTCTTTTGTCGCCAGTCGTCGCCCTGACGGCCATCACGGGGGGTGAGCTGGCGGTGCTCAAGGGCACCCGCATGCTGCGGCAGTTGGCCACCATTTCGGTCATCAATGTCGTCTGCGCCCTCTTCATCTCGGTGCCGCTGTATTACATCTGGGGCGAGCAAGCCATCGTGCCCTCGCTCTTCCTGCTGGCGTTGTCGCAATGCATCGTCACCATCAGCTATTCGTGGCGCCACTACCCCGTCAAAAGCTTCTTGAAGAAGCAGTTCTTCGGCCGCGGCGTGAGCATGATACGCCTCGGCATCGCCTTCACCTTAGCGGGATTCTTCGGCAGTTGCGCCGACTTTGCCATCCGCTCGTTCATCAGCCACAGCAGCACACTGAGCGACTTAGGTCTGTTCAACGCCGGTTACATGCTTACGATGGTCTACGCCGGCATGGTGTTCTCAGCCATGGAGACCGACTATTTCCCCCGCCTCTCAGTGGTGCAGGGCAATGGCAAACCGCTCTCCATGGTCGTCGACCGGCAGATCGAGATTTCGATGATTCTCGTGGCGCCGATGCTTGTGGCCCTGCTTCTGGCGCTGCCCATCGTGCTGCCGCTACTGCTCAGCCACGCGTTTCTGCCGGCGCTGCCCATGACGCAACTGCTCATCCTCGCCGTCTCGCTGCGCGCCGCCAAACTGCCCGTGGCCTATATTCCATTGGCCAAAGGCGATTCGCTGACGTATCTGCTCATGGAGCTGATCTATGACGCCGTCGCAGCCGGAGCCACCATCTGGTGCTACGCCACCTACGGACTGGTGGGCGCGGGCGTGGGACTGCTCGCCGCGGCCGTGTTCGACTTCATCATGCTCAACGTCTACATGGGTGTGAAATACGACTTCCGCATGAGCTGCACCACGTGGAGAATCATCATCTTCCACCTGCTCATCATCGTCGGTGCCTTCGCCGCCGTCCGCCTCGCCACCGGTGTGGCCTATTGGACCATAGGCGCCGCATGCTTCCTGCTGAGTGCCTTTACGTCACTGATTTTCCTCTCTCACCATACCGACATTCTGGAAAAGACCAAACAACTGTTGAGAAGGAGGCAAAATGGCTAAGTTCAGCATCTTAGTAGCCGTCTATAATGCAGCCACCACGCTGCCACGCTGCCTCGACTCGCTGCGTGCCCAGACGCTGACCGACTTCGAGGCCATCTGCATCGACGACGCCTCAACCGACGACTCCTGGGCCATCCTCAGCCGCTACGCCGAGCGCGACCGGCGCTTCATCATCCGCCATCTCGACGAGAACCGCGGTCAGGCCCACGCCCGCAACATCGGACTCGCGCTGGCTACGGGGCAATACACCACCTTTCTCGACAGCGACGACGCCTTTGCACCCGATGCCCTCAGCAGTGCGGCCGCGGTGTTTGAGGCCCATCCGCTGACCGACAGCGTGCTGTTCACCGTGCGCCTGCGCTATGCCGACGCCTCGCGCGACCACTTCTATCCCATGAAGCCCTTCACCGTGAAGTGCGGCAAGGAGGCCTTCATCGACAGCCTCGACTGGACCATCCACGGCGTCTACGCCGTGCGCACCGCCATCCACAAGCGTTATCCCTACGACGAAAGTTGCCGCTCGTTCAGCGACGACAACACCACACGACTGCACTATCTGGCCTCGCGCGAGGTGAGATGCTGCGAGGGGCGCTATTTCTATTACCAGCACCCCGGCTCCACTTCGGCCGCCATCAACCGCTCGCGCTATAACCTGCTCTTGGCCAACCGCAGCATGAAGCGGCAGCTCATCGCCCTCAACGTGGGCGACGACGTGCTCAACCGCTGGGAAAACGAGATGTGGCTCAACGTCGTTGGCCTCTATCAGTTCTATTTTCTCCACCGGCGCCAACTCAGCAAAGCCGACAACCGCTACGGGCTCGGCGTCATCCGCGACTGCTGGCAGCGCATTGAGCCACAGCGATTAAGCCCCCATCTCAGGCGCAAGTTCGGCTATAGGCCCCTCCATCGCCATTGGCTGCTCTTCCGATTGCAGGAAGAAGGCTATTTCATCTTGAGAGACTGTTTCTATTACAATATCTTTAAAAAGGAGCCATATAATGCAAATTGCATAAGATAATTGCCCAACTGCTTGGTGTTTAGCAGAAAAATGCCGATATTTGCAGATGTGTATCAATTGAGCAACAAAACTATATATTCTAATCAATAAACAACTTATGAAAGTAAGAAACTTATTCTTGAGCCTGCTGATGCTGCTTTGCGCTACATCGGTATTCGCCCAGATGGACCCGCCGGTTCCTGTGGACACCGCATTCAGAATAGGTAAGCTGCCCAACGGCCTCACCTATTTCATCCGCCACAACAACTGGCCCGAGCACCGTGCCAACTTCTACATTGCCCAGAAAGTGGGTTCCATTCAGGAGAATGAGGACCAACGCGGACTGGCCCACTTCCTTGAGCACATGGCCTTCAACGGCAGCGAGCACTTCAAAGGCAACGACCTCATTGAATGGTGCCGCGCTCATGGCATCCAGTTCGGTGCCGACCTCAATGCTTACACCTCTATTGACCAGACGGTGTACAACATTGATAATGTTCCCACACAGAGCCAGTCGGCCCTCGACTCCTGTCTGCTCATCCTGCGCGACTGGTCGTGCGGCCTCTCGCTGGAGCAGGACGAGATCGACAAGGAGCGTGGCGTCATCCACGAGGAGTGGCGTCTGCGCACATCGCCCAACAGCCGCATGCTCGAGCGCAATCTTGAGAAGCTCTATCCCGGATCGAAGTACGGCCGCCGCTACCCCATCGGTCTGATGTCGGTCGTCGACAACTTCAAGCGTAAGGAGCTGGTCGATTACTATCACAAATGGTATCACCCCAACCACCAGGGCATCATCGTCATCGGCGATGTTGACGTGGACAAGACCGAGGCTGAGATCAAACGCCTCTTCGGCGACATCAAGAACCCGGCCAATGAGGCCCCGCTCGTGGATGAGCCCGTACCCGACAACGACAAGCCCATCGTCGTCATCGACAAGGATAAGGAGTTCCAGCAGTCGGTGGTGATGATGATGATGAAGCACGACGTCTATCCCGACAGCCTGAAGCAGCGCTTCTCTTATTTGATGACCAACTACGTGAAGGACGCCGCCATCTCGATGCTCGGCACCCGCTTCGCCGAGGCTGCACAGAAGGCCGACTGCCCGTTTGTGAATGCCGATGCCTCTGACGACAACTACCTGCTCTCTAAGACGAAGGACGCTTTCGGCATCAGCGTATTACCGAAAAATATGGGGCTGTCGGCCGATGCCCTCAAGGCCGCCTACCTCGTTGTGAAGCAGGCTGCCCAATACGGCTTCACCGCAACCGAATACGACCGCTTCAAGCAGAACCAGCTCTCTGGCCTCGACAAGGCCTGGGAGGCTCGCGACAAGCGCCCCAACAGCCAGTTCTATGGTCAGGCACTCGACTACTTCCTCAGCAATGAGCCTATGCCCAGCCTGGAGAACACCTATCAGATGATGAAGCAGGTGATTCCGATGATTCCGCTGGAGGCCGTCAACGGCGTACTGCCCGAACTGCTGTCGAAGAGCGATACCAACCTCGTGATCATCAGCTTCAACAATGAGAAGGACGGCGCCGTGTATCCCACCGAGGACCAGCTGCTGCAAGCCGTGCATGAGGCACGCACCGCTGAGGTGAAGCCCTACGTGGACAACGTGAAGCAGGAGCCGCTCATCAAGCAGCTGCCTAAGGCCGGAAAGATCAAGAAAGAAACCAAGAGCAAGCAGTTCGGCTATAACATCCTGAAGCTCTCCAACGGCGTTACCGTGCTGTTGAAGAAGACCGACTACAAGAAAGACCAGGTAGCGATGATTGGTACCGGCGGTCAGGGCTCATCGGTTTATGGCCAGAGCGACGCCGCTAACCTCAACGTCTTCGACGATGTCATCGACAACAGCGGCCTGGGCGACTTCTCATCGATTGAGCTCGGCAAGGCCCTCGCTGGTAAGATTGCCAACGCTAAACTCACCATGGACGAGCGCCGTATGTCAATCGGCGGCAGCTCCACGCCGAAGGATGTGGAGACCATGCTGCAGCTCACCTACCTCTATTTCACGAATATCCGCAAGGATAATGATGCGTTCAACAACCTCATGCAGCAGTATGAGCTGACGCTCAAGAACCGCGCCCTCAGTCCTGAGACCGCACTGGGCGATACGCTCACCAATGCCCTCTATCCGGGTCAGTGGCGTGTAAAGCCGCTGCTGATGGACGACCTGAAGTCAATCAGCTACGACCGCATCCTGCAGATGGCCAAGGAGCGCACCGCAAACGCCAACGGTTGGGTGTTTGAGATTATCGGTAACTACAACGATTCCACCATCCGCCCGCTCATCTGCCAGTATCTCGGCGCTCTGCCCTCAAAGGGTAAGAACACTCCTTCTGAGCGCGTAACCCGCACCACCAGTGACAATGTCGATAAGGTGTTCACCCGTAAGATGGAAACTCCGAAGGCCAACTCTTACGTCATTTGGCTCAACACCAAGATGCCGTGGAGTCAGGAGCATGCCATCCAGGCCGACATCGCCGGACAGATTATGTCGATGATCTATCTGAAGAAGATCCGCGAGGAGGCCAGCGCTGCCTACACCTGCGGCGCACAAGGCAGGTTCTCGACAGCCGACGACGGCTACCACATCGGTCAGCTCATCGCCTACTGCCCCATGAAGCCTGAGAAGAAGGACATCGCCATCAAGATTATGAACGAGCAGATGGACTCGCTCGGCATCAGCTGCGACAAGGAAATGCTTGAGAAGGTGCAGAAAGCCATGCTCAAGAGCCATGAGAGCGCAGTCAAGACCAACGGCTACTGGCAGGACATCGTCTGGACTAACTATATCTTTGGCAGAGACGACGACAGCCACTTCAGCCAGCTCGTCGAAAGCCAGACTCCTGAGAAGATCAGCGCCTTCGCCAAGGCATTCCTCGCCTCAGCCAACAAGGTGAGCGTGGTCATGCTGCCGCAGCAATAAGCTTCTTGCTACTTACCCCTTATCAATTCCCCGCCCGGTTTGTGTCCGGGCGGGGAATTCTTTTTTGTGACAAACTACCAAGCCTTGCCTGAGAAAAGCCCGGACAACGCTTATCAAATTTAGATAAAATTCCCAAATTATAAGTCAGTCGAGATAAAAAACTTAATAGATTTCCTCCCCCCATGCGCTGATAGCAAGAAAAATCAAGGCCAGCATACGCTCAATGGATTGCCGAGTGCACGATGAAAAATCTTATCAGTAGCAGTTTCGTGCCACCTGAGGATAGAGAGAATATAGGCGAGGCCTCTCCGCCTTGATTTGATTGCTCGAGTACTTCACATAGAGTACTGCAGTAATCCGGCCCAGATTACTCGAGTACTTCACATAGAGTACTGCAGTAATTCGGCCATAGTACTATAGCGACATTTATAGTTTAACGCTTTTGGTTGACTATTTTGAGCCTTATTTTATGCGCTCTGCGCAATTTTACGCGATAGCGATTTTCGTAACGGGCAGGCTTTGTCCCCCGTAGGGGCGGGGTTTATCCCCGCCCTAACCCCGCAGGGCAAACCACGGGCGTGTCTGTTTTTTTGATTTGGCCGCAATGGTTAGGGCGGGGATAAACCCCGCCCCTACGGTGAATAAATCCCCGCCGTAACCCCGCATCAATCCGTTTGGTTCGGTCCCGTAGGGGGTCTGTACGTGACTATTTTCCAATAAACTTATGTCCGATTCAGGATGACGCATTGACGAGTCAGGAACAAGATGATCTTGAGCTCGAAGAGGAAAGTATGATAATTCCCCACATCCGCGTTCATGCGTGGGTGTGGGATGTTATGTGCCATTTTAAGCAGTACTTGTCCAAAGTCCTTTGTTTAAGTTACTCCTGCCCGGAAATCTATTAGGTTTTATAGAGGAAAAAGTACAACATGGCCGCTTTTATGCAACAGATTATTACTTGTTGCAAAATAATTTCAAAAAAAAGATACATTTTTATTGTTTATTTGAAAGTTTCAATCTATATTTGCAATATTCAATTCTAATTCCTAAGAAATGCGGAAATAACAAGGCCCTTTTACAAGCTAACAATTTCAATTAAATCACACTATTATGAATGGAAAGCATTACGAACCCAAGGTAACACACCGTTATCTATTCGCCGCTGCCATGTTAGCCTCAACGCTCACGGGAGGCATTGCCACACCGGCATTGGCAACTCAAGAACACGCTACCCCCCCCGCCACGCAGCAGTCGGAGAAGATGATTACAGGTACGGTGACCGACTCCAACGGCGAGCCGGTAATCGGCGCGAGTGTCTTTGTGAAAGGCACGAAGAACGGCACCGTGACCGATGTAAACGGACGCTACAAGCTCAACGTACCGGCCAACGCCGTGCTTGAGGTGTCGTACATCGGCTATGCCACACGCACCATTAATCTTGCAAAAGCGAGCTCCTACAATATCCAGCTCTCGGAAGACGCCCAGACCACCGACGAGGTGGTGGTGACGGCCATGGGCATCAAGCGCGAGCGAAAGGCCCTGGGATATGCCGTGACCGACATCAAGGCCGACGAGCTGATGAAGAACAAGTCAAACAACATCCTTAATTCGTTGGCCGGCAAGGTGGCCGGCGTGACCATCACCCAAGGCGGAGGCGCGGCAGGAGGCGGCTCGGAGATTGTGCTGCGAGGCGGCACGTCGCTTGAGCGCGACAACCAGCCGCTGTTTGTTGTCGATGGCGTCATCTACGACAACTCCACCACCGTACCGGGCAACTCGGCATTCGACGGCACCACATCAGGCTCTTCAACCAATGCCAACCGTATCATGGACATCAACCCGGAGGACATTGCCGACCTCACGGTGCTGAAGGGTCCCGCGGCGGCAGCCCTCTACGGCTCGCGCGCCTCGTCAGGCGCCATCATCATCACTACCAAGAGAGGACAGAAAGGCGCCGTAACCATCAACGCCTCCTCGAAGCTCACCACAAGCAGCGCCTGGCAACTGCCGAAGGTCCAGACCAAGTACAAGCGCGGCTATTGCTCCGACGTCTATGACGACAGCGGCAAATACCTGCGCACCGACTATCTCGACAAAGCCTACAGCTCCTGGGGCGAGACCGCAGCGCCCGGAGAGCAGACCTACGACAACATTGGCGACTTCTTCCAGACCGGATGGGCCACAGACAACAACGTGAGCGTGTCAACCGGCGGCGAGAACAGCAACATGTATCTGTCCACCTCTTACTACGACCAGAGCGGCATCATCCCCACCACCGGCTACGAGAAGTTCACCTTCCGCTTCAACGGCGAGCAAAAATGGAAGATGCTCACCTTTGGCATCAACGCCGCCTACAGCAAGTCCAACACCAGCAAGACGCTCACCTCGTCGGCCCTCTTCGGCTCGGCAGGATCAGGCACCATGAGCCGGGTATATAATTACTCGGCCTTCGACGACATGCGCATCTACCAAAACGAGGACGGCTCGCGCTACCGCCTGCCCGGAGCAAGCGACGGACTGGAAAACTGGGAGGAGGAGGACAACCCCTACTGGATATTGCACAACAACAAATTGCACGACAAGACACAGCGACTCACGGGCAACGTCAGCATCAAGGCCGACATCGCCAAGTGGTGGTGGGTGAGCTACAGGCTCGGACTCGACACCCACCTGACCAACAACGACAAGCGCATCGCACCGGACGGAGTGGTCAAGAAAGACTGGCAGAACGGCATGTACAGCGAGAACGACTACCGATACACCTTCCTGCAGCACAACCTCATGAGCAACTTCAGCCACTCCATCGGCGACTTCAGCGGCAACCTGCTCGTGGGCTACACCTCCGAGGACACCAGGACCGTGTCAGACTACCGCATGGCCTGGAACTTCATCGTGCCGGGCTTCTACAGCTTCGACAACTCTGAAAGCACCAACCGCAACTTCCAGAACACAAAGGGCCACCACCGTCTGCAGGGCCTCTACGGCGAGGCACGCTTCGACTGGCGCTCTACGGCCTTCTTCACCTACTCGGCACGCAACGACTGGTCGTCAACGCTGCCAAAGGAAAACCGCTCTTATTTCTACCAGTCATTCAGCGGCTCGCTGCTCTTCACCGAGTTCATCAAGAAAAACGACATCCTCTCCTTCGGAAAGATACGCGCCAGCTGGGCGCGCGTAGGTAAGGACGCCTCGGCCTACGCCACCAACACCTACCTCTGGCCCGTCGGCACCTTCGTGGGCGACAAGACCGGCATGGGCAACTACTGGCAAGCCGGAAACGAATACCTCAAGCCCGAGATCACCGAATCGACCGAGCTGGGCATCGAGCTCGGATTTCTCAAAAACCGCATCCACCTCGACTTTGCCTACTACACCAACAACTCCTACAACCAGATTATGAGCCCGCGCGTGTCCAACTACACCGGCTACATTCTGCGCGACGTCAACGGCGGCGACGTCTATAATAAAGGATGGGAGCTCACCCTGAGCGGCACGCCCGTCGTCACCCGCAACTTCACCTGGGAGTCGAGCCTCAACCTCAGCCGCAACATCGGCACGGTGAAGCACCTGCTGGAAGGCGTCGACATTCTCTACGTGACCGACGTGCAGGTGGGCAACGTCAAGGCCGCCTCGTTCAACGACGGCTGCTTCATGGGCATATCAGGCAGCCAGTGGACCCGAACCGACGACGGCAAGGTGGTGCTAGACGACAACGGCATGCCCACATGGGATTCCAAGACCACCTACTGCGTTGGCGACCGAGAGCCAAACGTCAAGGGTGGATGGAACAACACGTTCACCTACAAGAACCTAACGCTCAGCATGCTATGGGACTTCAGCTTTGGCGGCGACGTGTTCAACGGAACCAAGTACGGCATGACCATCTACGGCACGAGCAAGCTCAGCGCCAACCGGGAGAGCATCACGATAAACGGCGTGCAGAAACAGGCTGACGACACCTACAAGGATGTTTCCTTCACCTACGAGCGAGGAAAGACCTATCAGTTCAACGGCAAGGAGACCTCCGGCGACGCCATCATCCGCGACTATTACCAGACCTACTACCCGCGCGAGAGCCGCAACTTCATCACCAAGACCAACTACCTGCGCCTGCGCTCGCTCAACCTCACGTGGAACCTGCCCAAGCCCTGGCTGGCAAAGACTGGCTTCATCAAGGCCTGCGCCCTCAACGTGGCCGCCAACAACCTGCTGCTGTTCACCAACTACGATGGCGACCCCGACGTCTCCTTTGCCGGTTCTGGCTCCATCGGCTCATCGTCATCAGGCATCGACTACTACTGCGTGCCATCGATAAGGACCTTCACCTTTGGCGTAAACCTTACGTTCTAACCATTTAAAGTCAACAGATTATGAAACGATATAAGTCGATTATCATGGCAGTGGCCGGCGCGCTCGCGCTGACCTCCTGCAACGATTACTTAGACATCAACACCAATCCCAACACGCCCAGCGCCACCAGCGCCTCATACGAGTATCGCCTGCCCTGGTGCCTGCACTACCTGGAGGCTGGCTACGAGATAGGCGCTGGCACCGACTGCTACTTCTCGGGCCTGCTCACCACCACGGCGGCCCGCGAGGGCGGCGCGTCGCGATGGTACCTCGGGGCCAGCAACCGAGGCGCAAACATCTCGCAGTGGTTCCTCGTACCGTGCGCCTCCAACCTGCCCTACCTCTACGAGAGCGCCATGGAGGCCGGAGCCTACCACTACGCCGCATGCGCAAGGCTGATGAGAGCGTTCGGCTTTATGAACTTTCTCGACCACTTCGGCGAATGTCCATACACCGAGGCCTTCTCATCAACGGTCACGCCAAAATACGACACCGGCAAGACCATCTTCATGGGTTGCATGAACGACCTCGAAGAAGCCATCAGCCTGTTCAAGCGCACACAGTCGCCCACAGCCAAGGCACTCTCGGTGGGTGACAACTGGAACAACGGCGACGTGGATAAGTGGCTGAAGTTCTGCTACCTGCTCAAGGCCCGCTGGCTCAACCACCTCAGCAAGAAGCAGCAGGGCTCCTGGCACGAAGGCAAGTACGACACCAAAGCCATTCTCGCCGCCCTCGACAGCGCACAGCAGAGCAACGCCGACAACACCGTGCTGCGCCACACCGACACCAACGGCAACACCCACGACGTGGAAGGATGGGACGAGACGGTTGACTACAACACCATCTTCTCCTGCGTCGGCATGAACAACAACCGCTACTATGTGACCAAGACGTTCTATGACAACCTGACCAACTTCGACGGCAAGGGCATTGAAGACCCGCGCGCCGACAAGTTCATCCCCTGGGTGCGCTCAAGAAAGTCGGCATCCTCGCCTGCCGCCATCAAATGGTCGGCCGACGGCAAGTGGCGCCGCTCGCTTGGCGTAGATATCGTCAACCACGACATCTATTCCAACGGTTCGGGCCCATACAGCGTGAAGTTCGCTGACAAAAAGACTGTGAGCAATGGCAAGACCTACCCCGCAGGCTCATGGTACTGCGACACGAAAAACGAGGAGCGCCAGGGCGACACCATCTACGTACACGGGAAGTCGAGCTCAAAGGGCTACAACAACAACAAGGACCTGCTCTTCCGCTACACCACCGGCAACGACGAGAGCGCCTTCAGCGGCGTGTTCAGCGTGAGGCCCGACTCACCCACCTACTTCGGCAGCTACTGGGAGGCCTGCTTCATACGCGCCGAGGTGCTGATGCGTACGGGTGACAAGGCCGGAGCCTTCGCCGCCTACAAGAAAGGCATCGAGGCCAACATAGCGGCCGTGGAGGAGAAATGCGCCGACTGGGTGGCAGGCGATGCCACACTGGCAAGCTGCCCCTCGTTCGCACCCGCCTCACAGACGGCCATCAGCAACTTCCTCAACAACGCCATCGGCACTGCCAACGACATCTCAATGTCAAAAATCATGACCCAAAAACTCATGTCGATGCTATGGAGCGGTGAGCAGTGGAACGACATGCGCCGCTTCGACTACGACCCCGCCATCTTCATGAATTACGGCAAGCCGATGTATTACAACAACACCGGTACGGCCAAGACCTACTGCCCCGAGGGCAAGTCGCCTCGCCGGCTGCCGCAGACTTCCATAGAGATGTCCACCAACAGCGTGAACCTGCTGGCCATCGGAGCCGAAGTGCCCGGCGCCCTCGACCTGCCCGCCGGCAAGAAAGACGGCGCATGGTACAACTCCGACCAGATACGCACGCTGCCCGTGTGGTGGGACTCCACGCAGGAATAGGCACCGTGGGGCAGCATCACCCCTCTCTCCATATAATAATAGTGGCCGGCCTCGCGCCGGCCACTTTTCGTTTACAGGCGGCTCAGCAATCATGCAAAACTTTTCCGCGTTTCACTTGGCGCATTCGTGGAAAAGGCGTAACTTTGCAGCCACATTAACAACATTTTATTCACTTGTGGAAGAATTTGGCTGCTTGCAACCACAATAAAAAATGCTAAAATCGCAAAATCCTCCCCCTCAGGTTTTACGGTTACTTGCGTTGTTCCACGCTTTAAAAACAAAGTAACAATGAGTTATTTATTTTCATCTGAGTCCGTTTCCGAGGGCCATCCAGACAAAGTAGCCGACCAGATCAGCGACGCGCTACTTGACCAATTTCTTGCTTACGACCCCGATGCGCACTGCGCCATCGAGACCTTCGACACCACCGGACAGGTGGTCATCATGGGTGAGGTGCGCTCGTCGGTGTACATCGACCTGCAGACCATCGCACGCAACACCATCAACCGCATCGGCTACACCAAGTCGGAGTATCAGTTCGACGGCAACAGCTGCGGCATCCTCACCGCCATCCATGAGCAGAGCGCCGACATCGACCGCGGCGTCTCGCGCGAAAACGCCGATGACCAGGGCGCCGGCGACCAGGGTATGATGTTCGGCTACGCCGTCAACGAGACCGACAACTACATGCCCGCAACGCTCGACCTGGCCCACCTCATCATGCGTACGCTCGCCGACATCCGCAAGGAGGGTAAGGTGATGACTTACCTCCGACCCGACGCCAAGAGTCAGGTAACCATCGAATACAGCGACGACAACCGACCGCTGCGCGTGCATACCATCGTCGTCTCCACACAGCACGATGACTTCATCAAGCCTGCCGACGACAGCGAGGCCGCACGCGAGAAAGCCGACAACGAGATGCTCGCGCAAATCAAAGAAGATGTAATCAACATCCTCATGCCCCGCGTCAAGGCCCAACTCAGCGACAAGGTGCTGGCCCTCTTCGACGACGACATCCTGTATTACGTCAACCCCACGGGGAAGTTCGTCATCGGCGGCCCCCACGGCGACACAGGCCTCACAGGTCGCAAGATTATCGTCGACACCTACGGCGGACGCGGTGCCCACGGCGGTGGCGCCTTCTCGGGTAAGGACCCGTCGAAGGTGGACCGTTCAGCCGCCTATGCCGCACGCTATATCGCCAAGAACATGGTGGCTGCCGGCGTGGCCGACGAGATGCTGGTGCAACTGGCTTATGCCATCGGCGTAGCCAAGCCGCTGAGCATCTACGTCAACACCTACGGCCGCTCCCACGTGAAGATGAGCGACGGCGAGATTGCCCAGAAGATTGGAGAGCTGTTCGACCTGCGCCCCAACAAGATTGTCAGCAGCCTCAAACTGCGCCAGCCGATGTACAGCGAGACAGCCGCCTACGGCCATATGGGCCGCAAGAACGAAGTGGTGACCAAGACCTTTACCAGCCACTACCACCCGAAAAAGAAAATAAAGGTGGAGCTCTTCACCTGGGAGAATCTCGATCAGGTCGACCGCATCCGCAAGGCATTCGGCCTATAGTTTCATTACGCACATGATGCAACAAGCAGACACACTCACCAATGCCACGACCGACGTGACCGCCACCCCGGCGGCTCACGTCCGCCATGGCGTTTTCCATACGCCGGAGCAGATACTTCGCACGCTGCCCGCGACGGCTACACCCTGGCAGCAGGACTCGGCCCTGCGCGCCAACTATAAGTACCAGGACATCGACTGGGCCGCGCGACCCAACCCGCTGCGCACGCCGACGACGAAGGCCGACCCGAAGGCCGGCGACTTCGTCAGCCACCCCATGTACTATAGCCATTCGCTCGTGCAGCCCGACTCCATCTACCGCCCCGAGTGTGTCTCCTACCGTCATGGCGTGGCCGGCGACCCCGTACCCTATACCATTGCCGGCGACAGCCTCATCACGTCTATTCTGCTGGCCTGCTTCATCTTCGCCGCCGTCGCCATCTCGGCCTCCGGCAACTTCCTTCAACGCCAGCTCAAGAGCTTCTTCCGCGTGCAGCGCGAAGGCACCACCGTCATCACCGAGACCAGCGGCGAAATGCGCTTCCAGTTCTTCCTCGTGGCGCAGACCTGCCTCTTGGCCGCCATCATCGTCTTTTTCTTCTCGCAATCGCGCGGCGGCGAGTCGTTTGCCATTGCCCATTATCAGATCATCGGCCTCTTCACGGGTGAAATCGCGGCCTATCTCCTGCTCAAGGCCCTGCTCTATCAAGTCGTCAACTGGGTGTTCTTTGATAAGAAAAAAAATGAACAATGGATGAAGTCTTACCTCTTCCTCATCTGCACCGAAGGCATCCTCTTCTTCCCCGCCGTACTTCTGCTCTCCTATTTCGGTCTGCCCATCACAGAGACAGCCATTTACGCCTTTATAGTTGTCATTTTAGCCAAATTATTATCCTTTTACAAGGCCTACATCATCTTTTTTAAGCGAACCGTTTCCATTGTGCAAAGTTTTTTGTACTTTTGTGCACTCGAAATCATGCCGTTAGGTATCCTGATGGGTGTCCTGGCCATGACGGACAACTATATTAAGCAAATTTTTTAGGACAAAAAGATGATTAGGAAGATACTGATTTCCCAGCCGAAACCCTCCAACGACAATTCGCCTTATTACGAACTGGCCAAGGAGTATGGGGTGGAGCTTGTATTCCGCCCGTTCATCAAGGTTGAAGGACTCACCGCCAAGGAATTCCGTGCAGAGAAAGTGAGCATCCTCTCTCATACCGCCATCGTATTCACATCACGCCACGCCATCGACTTCTTCTTCCAGCTGGCCAAGGAGCTCCGCCTCGTCATCCCCGAGGATATGAAGTATTTCTGCGTTACCGAGACCATCTCGCTTTATATCCAAAAATACGTGCAGTACCGCAAGCGCAAGGTTTTCTTCGGTACGACCGGCAAGATTGATGACCTCATCCCCGTGATGGTGAAGCATAAGACCGAGAAGTACCTCGTGCCGATGAGCAGCGTTCACAACGACGATATCAAGCATCAGCTCGACGCCAAAGGCCTGCACCACACCGAGTGCGTGATGTACCGCACCCTCAGCGACCCCTTTACCGACGAAGAAATCCAGCACTTCGACTACGATATGCTGATTTTCTCCACCCCGACCGGCGTGAGATATCTCACCCAGGCCTTCCCCGACATGAAGAAGGGGCAGGTGAAGCTTGGCGCCTTCGGTCCTGCTACGGCCAAGGCTATTGAGAACGCCAACCTCAGTGTTGACCTCATGGCCGGCACCAAGGAATATCCATCGATGATAAGCGCACTGAAGGCTTATCTGCAAAAGGAAAACGGCAAGCAAGACAATGACTGATGGCTGCGCTACCATAGCACGCCGACGCTGTACACTGCCGAAAGCCGAGCGGCTGCACAGCAAGAAGCTCATCAACGACCTGTTCAACGGCGGTCACAGCAAGTCGATGACAGCCTTTCCCCTGCGCCTCATCTATATGCCTACACCGGAAGGCACGGTCAGTCAGATGCTCATCAGCGTACCGAAGCGCTGTTTCAGAAGGGCCAACAAGCGTAACCGCGTCAAGCGGCAGGTGAGAGAGGCCTATCGGCGCAATAAGCTGCCCGAGGGCTTCCAACCGATGGTGCTGGCCTTCATCTGGCTCGACAACCAGCTGCACGACAGTGCTGACGTCAGCCGCGCCGTCGTCGCCCTGCTCACCCGACTGCGCGAGCGCATAAGCAAAGGAGGCACACTATGATCAGACACTGGCTTCATCTCATCTCGCACGCCATCGCCCGCGTGATGGTGCTGCCTATCGTGTTTTATCAGAAGTTCATTACGCCCTACACGCCGCCCTCGTGCCGCTTCACCCCGACGTGTTCGGAATATGCGCGGCAGGCCATCCTCAAGCACGGCCCCATCAAAGGCCTTGCCCTCGCCATCTGGCGCATCCTGCGCTGCAATCCCTGGGGCGGGTCGGGCTACGACCCCGTACCCTGAGCCTTCTACGCTTAAGCATCCCCCTCGCTCAAGCATCCGGTTATTCTAAGCATTCGATTAACAACAATACCAATAGCATTAATCATTCGATGACAAAAAACTTTGTTGAAGAACTGAAATGGCGCGGCATGCTCGCCCAAATCATGCCAGGTACTGAGGAATACTTGCAGCAGCACCTCGTCTCTGCCTACCTCGGCACCGACCCCACCGCCGATTCACTCCATATCGGCCACCTTTGCGGCATCATGATGCTGCGTCACCTGCAGCGCTGCGGCCACAAGCCCTTCCTGCTCGTCGGCGGCGCCACGGGCATGATTGGCGACCCCTCGGGCAAGAGCCTCGAGCGCAACCTGCTCGACAGCGACACCCTCTACCACAACCAGGAAGCCATCAAGAAGCAGGTATCTCGCTTCCTCGACTTCGACGGCAATGAGCCCAACAAGGCCGAGCTCGTCAACAACTACGACTGGATGAAGGACTATAAGTTCCTCGACTTCGTACGCGATGTCGGCAAGCACATCACCGTTAACTACATGATGGCTAAGGAAAGCGTGCAGCAGCGCCTCAACGGAACGGCGCGCGACGGCCTGTCGTTCACCGAGTTCACCTACCAGCTGCTCCAGGGCTACGACTTCCTCTACCTCTATCAGCACCACGGTGTACGCCTGCAGCTCGGCGGCAACGACCAGTGGGGCAACATGACCACCGGCACTGAGCTCATCCGCCGTACCCTTGGCAACGACGCCGAGGCCTTCTGCCTCACCTGCCCGCTCATCACCAAGGCCGACGGCAAGAAGTTCGGCAAGACCGAGAGCGGCAACGTATGGCTCGACGCCAACCGCACCACGCCTTACGCCTTCTATCAGTTCTGGCTCAACGTGACCGACACCGACGCCGAGCGCTACATCAAGATCTTCACCGACCTCGACAAGGAGACCATCGACGCCCTCATCGACGAGCACCGTCAGGACCCGGGCCGACGCATCCTGCAGCACCGTCTGGCCGACGAGGTCACCACGATGGTGCACTCTAAGGAGGCCCTCGACATGGCCATCGCCGCCAGCAACATCCTCTTTGGCAAGGCCACGAAAGACCAACTGGCCCAGCTCGACGAAGCCACACTCAACGACGTCTTCAAGGATGTGCCTCACTACGACCTCCCGAAGGAGGAGCTCGGCGGCAAGGCCATCGACATCTTCTGCCGCGAGGGCTACGACATCTTCCCATCGAAGGGTGAGATGCGCAAGATGGCCAAGGGCAACGGCGTCAGCCTCAACAAGGAGAAGCTCACCGCCTTCGACCAGCCTGTCACCAGCGAAGACCTCATCGACGGCAAGTACCTGCTCGTGCAGAAAGGCAAGAAGAACTATTACCTCATCACCGTGAAATAATAGTACGGAAGTACATAGAGTCTATAGAGTCTATAGAAACTATAGAGACTATAGAGACTATAGAGACTATAGAATCTATGTACTTTTCTTCTGCTCCCCCGCACCGTTTAACTAAATCACACACCATTTATATTTATTATTTATCAAGACGATGAAACTCTTTTACCGTTTGTTCTTTGTTGCCGCAGTCACTCTGCTGCCACTCTGCCAGTCCAGTGCCATCACACGCCAGCAGCTGACCAGCTACGCCTCATCGCTGAAAGGCCTCAAGGGTGCCAGCCTGAAAGCGGCCCTGCACACGCTCATGCAGCCAAAGAAAGTGCTCGAATACGGCAGCGGAAGCGGCAATACCTGGTCCGGCTTCTACAAGACCGACCGTAACCCCGAGACCAACGAATGCTACAACCGCTACAGCTCGGCAAAATTCTACTTCGACACACCTTATAATAATAAAGCCATCTCGGGCATGAACATCGAGCACTCTTTCCCCAAGAGCTGGTGGGGCGGCGCTGAGAACAGCGCCTACAAGGACCTCTATAACCTCTACCCCTCCGACTCCAAAGCCAACAGTTCCAAGAGCAACTACCCCATGGACGATGTCGACGGCGAGGGGGAATACGACATCATAGGAACCGGCGCCAATATCAACTCGAAAGCCTGGGAGCCAGGCCGCACCTTCAAGGGCGACTTCTCACGCAGCTACATGTACATGGCCGTGACCTACAGCAACCTGACGTTCGTTAAAACAGGACTGCAGACCATGGCCAATGAGGCTTATCCCGGCCTGAAGCCGTGGGCCTCAACGCTTTACAGACAGTGGAGCAAGGGCGACAAGGTGGACAAGATGGAATGCGACCGCAACAACGCCGTAGCCGGCATCCAGGGCAACCGCAACCTGTTTGTCGACTATCCCTTCCTCGCCGAATATGTGTGGGGCGACAGTGTCAACGTAGCCTTCGACCCCTACTCCTCCATCACCACAGCCTCCGACGACAGCCGCTACGGCTCCTTCACACCGACACCCGACGACCCGACGCCTTCCACCGACGGCTTCTATTGGGTGAAATTCACCGGTGACCAGCCCACAGCCGGCAAGCAGTACCTCATCGTCGCCGAAAGAAACGACAGTCTGCTGGCCATGAAGCCCGTCACTTCGACGAAAGGCTACGGCTATGGCTACGTCACATACGTGGGCAAGGCATCCGACGGCACAGTCATCACGACGGCCGACACCGCCAACGCCTTCCGCCTGGAGGCCGCCAACAATGGCTACTACATCAAGGACAGCAAGGGACAGTATTATTTCAATCAGGCCAAATTCAATTCATTCAGCATCCAGACCAGCACAACCGACGGTGTATGGACAGTCACACGCAACAGCGACGGCACCCACAAGCTGGCCTATGGCACCAAATTCGTGCAATACAGCACGAAGTTTAAGTCATACGGCGTGTACAGCACGGAGCAGTCCGGCGGCATCTATCCCACACTCTACGTGGCGGCCAGCAAGGAGGCGACGGGCATCCAAACCATCAGCAACGGCAATAAGGTCATCGCACCGGCCGACAACGCCATCTACACCCTGCAGGGCGTGCGCGTCAATGCGCAGGCAGGCCTCAAGCCCGGCATCTATGTGCGTAACGGCCATAAGTTTGTGGTAAGGTAAGCGCCTGCAGCCCCACCCCCTGCTTTGCATCGCAAAGCAGGGCCCTCCCCCAAATGGGGAGGGGAAGATTACAATAAGTGGTATTCGCAATGGCCGGATACGCAGGGTTTCAAAGGCCGTCCGCCCAGGTTTTGGTGTAGTGGCCGGCCTGGTGCCGGCCACCGGCCGCAAATGTAATGTCCCTGCCGTATGATGTAATACCACTCATAACCTGCGGCTGGTGGCCGGCACCAGGCCGGCCACTACACTAATACCGTTACGCAAGCGCACGACATGTGCGTAACGGCCATAAGTTTGTGGTAAGATAAGCGCCTGCAGCCCCACCCCCTGCTTTGCATCGCAAAGCAGGGCCCTCCCCCAAATGGGGAGGGGAAGATTACAATAAGTGGTATTCGCAATGGCCGGATACGCAGGGTTTCAAAGGCCGTCCGCCCAGGTTTTAGTGTAGTGGCCGGCCTGGTGCCGGCCACCGGCCGCAGTTTCCCGGTTGACAATTTTGACGGTAACGCCAAAGCCGGATGTCGGTTACTGTAAAGCCGGATTTTTCTTTCTTTCCACGTCTTTTCTGTTTCTTTCCACGTCTCTCTTGGGGTCGAAGCGGCGCTTGCCGATGCGCACATTGCTGAACGAGTAGTCGCTCACGCCGTGGCCGGCATCGTAGTCCTCAATGCGCGACGGCAGCATATTTGCCGCACAGTCGTTGCTGACCGTGATGTTGGAGAAGCGGATACGGCTGATGCTGTTGCCCGGCGCACGGTTGTATTTCTTGCTGAACAACACCTGCATATCGGTCAGCCGACCACGCTCCACGCCCTCGATGCGGATGCTGTCGAAGCTGACGTCCTTCACGCTGTTCTTGTCGCCGCAGTTGATGCTGAGCATACCGTCGCCCTTATGGCGCAGGATATCGCAGTCGTGTATGCGGACATGCTGTAGCGTCTCCCCCGTTGCCGACCGGTCGTCGCCGTGGGTGCCGATATTGACGGGATGGGCAAAGTCGCACCACAGCGTAGCCCGCTGCACGTCGATGCTGTCGGTGCCGCCCCAATACCACCACCTATGGTTGTACAGGGCTATGCAGTCGTCGGAATTGCGGAGGAACACATTATTAATCCTGACGTTGCGGCAGCACATCAGGTCGAAGCCGTCGGACCAGCCGCGGCTGGAAAACGACTTCACGTTGCGGATGACAATATCCTCGCTCTGGCCGCCGAAGATGGTGTAGTGAAGGGGATTGACGATGGTCAGACCGTCGACCAGCACGTGTTTGGAGAAGGTAATCTCCACGCCACGCAGGGGATGGTCGACCAAGCCGCGGCCGATGATGCGCACGTTCTCGGCGTGGTCAACGATGAGCCGCGCCTTCACCACCGCACCGGGCGCCAGATAAACGGTCGTATTCGACGGTATCTTTATCTCCTCGCTGGGCAGGTCCTTGGGCTTGTGGATGCCGGGGCCGAAGTAGATGAGCGGAGCATCCTTGACGAAGACGTCCTGACTGTTGACGCCGGTCCAGTTGATGCAGCCCGGCTCGTTACCCGTGTAATGCTCCTGCAGCAGAGGATTGGCAAAGAGATGGAGGTTGTGGTGGCGGTCGCCGCCGAACTCCACGCTCAGGTATTCGGGCCTGTCGAGGGTGAAGCAGACGGCGTTCTGATCCGGCTGCGTAAACTTTATTCCCCTCGACTGCGGCCGTATCATCACGGGCAGCGTATCGGCGGTGATGACGTCGGGGCGCAGCAGGCGCACGCGCACCTCCGTTTGCCCGTTCATATCCCACTCAGCGAAAGAGGCGGTAGACAGCTGATGCATGTCCACCTGACAGGCATACACCGGCACCGTCTGCCAGTCGTGCCCCGCCTGTCTGATGTCGACCGCATACACATCGCTCTTGGCAATGCCCTCACGGGGATAAAATGACCATTGGGTTGGAGTTGTTGAGCGTTCCCACGCCGCGGATGCGGATGGTACCGCCGTCAGAACCCGGCTGACCGCTGCCCTGCGAGACGGTGACACCGGGCAACAGGCCCTGCAGACCAGCCGAGACTGTGGTCAGCGGTCGGTTCTCGAGCAGTTTGCTGTCGACATTGGCCACGGAACCGGTCAGGTTGACCTTCTTCTGCGTTCCGTAACCCACAACGACCACCTCATTGAGCGAAGACGCAAGAGCGGGAACGATAAATTCAGAAAATAGCGGACAAAATGACGTTATGAAAAACCGGCATTCCAGCGATTGAAAAACGGGGAAAGGGAGATGGAGGAGCGTTAAAATTGAGGGGAAAATGGCATTTCACCCCCTCCCAAACGCGAAAAAGGCCTGATCACATCGCGATAACATAGCTATCGCATCGCTATACCATAGCTATCGCACTGCGAAACCATAGCTATCGCACCGCGATAACATAGCTATCGCACCACGAAACCATAGCTATCGCAACGCGATAAGGGCCTTATGACGGCTTCGGCACAATGCCCGGCAACCGCGATTTATCCATCTATCTGCATAAGCTATTGATTAACAGATATTTGCGTAAAACCGCTCAGAATGGCCGTATTTGGAGCCAAGGACGTGCTTGTTCATTTCGAGGCCCTTCTGAGGGCCCTTAAAACACCAAAAAACTTTACATTCCGGGCAATAACTGCAGTAAGTCGTGCGGACGCGGGGGAATGGCCAAGGTCTTACGAGCGCCACTAATCATCGGCATGACCATCATCGACTAACGATTTTTTGCGACGTCGATGAAATTATTATTATCTTTGCATACGGAAGTCAAAACAACGATAAAGAGAAACCTATTGACCTTGCTACTCATTGCCTTGACACTGGGTTCGAGGTCGTCGTTCATCGCCGCATTTAAGAAGTTCACGGGCATGATGCCAAAGGAATTCATGCAGAAGACGCATCATAAAGGTGCCAATCCAACGCGGAAAGCAGCGGGCGAAACACCGGAGCAGGGTAAAACGAAACTTTAGGCCCACTGTGATGAAACTGGGGCAAAATAGCGCTAAAACTGCGGTTTCTATGTTGTGCACGTACACAACATGTTGATTTAGGTCAATAAAGGGGCCAAAAACAAGGAAAATGAGGATTAAAGTGTTGTGGGGTTTCTAAAAACAACCTACCTTTGCAGTGTCAAAAGGAAACAAGGACGACGGTTGATTCCACAACGCCTTGATTAACTTCCCGCGACGAAACCATTAGAAGTAAGTAGATTAGTTAGTAGATTGTTTCATATAGGTTTTTAGTTTTTAGGTTTAAGAGTTAGTTTTTAGGTTTTTCATTAGGTTTTAGTTCGTTTTGGTAACGATTAAGATTGGTTTTTAGGTTAGCACAAATCCCCATTTCTTAGCGAAGAAATGGGGATTTGCTTTTTTATTGGAATGAGAGAGATGGGGTTGATGGGACTTATGGGTTTGATGGGTTTGATGGGAAGATGGGAAGAACAACAAACCTTATTGCTGCATATCGTGGAGCTTATGGTAGTAGCCGTTGCGCGCCATCAGCTCATCGTGGGTGCCGCGCTCCACAATCTCGCCGTCGTGCAGCACGCAGATTTCATCTGAATTCTTGATGGTGCTCAGGCGGTGGGCCACGGCCACGGTGGTGCGCGACTTCATCAGCTTATACAGCGCATTCTGCACCAGGCGCTCGCTCTCGGTGTCGAGGGCCGACGTGGCCTCATCGAGGATGAGGATTGGCGGGTTCTTGAGGATGGCGCGGGCAATGCTGATGCGCTGGCGCTGACCACCCGACAGACGGCCGCCGCGGTCACCGATATTCGTGTCGAAGCCGTGCTCGGTCTCCATGATGAAGTCGTAGGCGTTGGCTATCTTCGCGGCATTGATGACCTCCTCGTCGGTGGCGTCATCCTTGCCGAACTTGATGTTGTTCTTGATGGTGTCGTTGAAGAGAATGGCCTCCTGGTTGACGTTGCCGATGAGCGAGCGCAGGTCGTGGATGCCGAGGTCCTTCACGTTGATGCCGTCGATGAGCACCTCACCTTCCTGCACGTCGTAGTAGCGCGGAATGAGGTCGACGAGCGTCGACTTGCCGCTGCCGCTCTGTCCGACGAGCGCCACGGTCTTGCCCTTCGGCACCACGAGGTTGATGTCTTTGAGCACATAGCGCAGCTCGTCGGTCTTCGTATCGGTGTAGGCAAACGAGACGTGGCGGAACTCAATCTCGTGGTCAAAACTCTTGATGCGGATGGGATTGGGCTTCTCCTTAATCTCTATCTCAGCCTTCAGTATCTTGTCGATGCGCTCCATTGAGGCGAGGCCCTTGGGGATGTTGTAGCTGGCCTTGGAGAAGTCCTTCAGCGGGTTGATGATGCTGTAGAGAATGACGAGGTAATAGATGAATGTAGGGCCGTCGAGCAGCGCCTTGTTGAGCACCAGGATGCCGCCGAACCACAGCACCACGATGATCATCACCGTTCCGAGGAACTCGCTCATGGGGTGGGCCATCTGCTGACGGATGGTGACGCGCAGCAACTGGTTGCGGTAAGCGGTGTTGGTCTTGTCGAAGCGGTCGTTCATCTTCTGCTCCGCATTGAAGGCCTTGATGATGCGCAGGCCGCCGAGCGTCTCCTCCACCTGACTCATCGTGTCGCTCCAAAGCTGCTGGGCCTGTATGCTCTTCGACTTCAGCTTACGGCCGACAAAGCCCATGAACCAGCCGAAGACGGGTACGAAGACGATGGTGAAGATGGTGAGCTGCCACGAGATGACGAGCAGCGTGACGAAGTAGAAGAAGATGAGAATGGGGTTCTTAAACAGCATGTCGAGCGACGACATGATGCTGTTCTCAATCTCCTGTACGTCGCCGCTCATGCGGGCAATGATGTCGCCCTTGCGCTCCTCGCTGAAAAAGCTCAGCGACAGCGAGGTTATCTTATGGTAGAGCTGGTTGCGGATGTCGCGCACAACGCCGGTGCGGATGGGCATGACCGAGGCCGACGAAAGGAAGTAGGCCGTGGTCTTGAGCAGCGTCATGAAGGCGAGGAAGAGGCCGATGAAGAGCAGCGTCGTCGTGGCGCTGGTCTCGATGACCATCTGCTGCACATAGTAGGCGCCGTTGTTGGTGAGCACCTCCTTGATGTTATCCCAGTCCCACTCCATGAGCTCGTTGGCCCGCAGTCCGCCGTCGACCTGGAAAAGGATCTGCAGGATGGGGATGAGTGCGGCGAAAGAAAAGATGTTGAGCAGTGCCGAGAGGATATTGAAAACCACCGACAGGAAAAGATATTTCTTATAAGGCGGCACGAAGCGCAGCAGCACTTGCATAAACTCTTTCATAGTCTTCTCTAATTCTAACGGGTTCTACTTCAATGTTTCCACGATTTCCTCGCCGAACAGGGTGGCCGACGAGCTGCCGGTAATCCTCACCCTGAAGCGGTCGCCGATGTGGTGGTTGCCGCGGGCGACGACGACGGCCTTGTTCTGCGGTGTGCGGCCCATGAGCTGGTCGTGGCTGCGCTTGGAGAAGCGCTCGATGAGGATTTCAAACTCCTTGCCCTTGTCTTGCCTGTTGCGCTCGGCGCTGATCTCGGTCTGCAAGTGAATGAGCGTATTGAGACGGCGTATCTTCTCCTCCTCGGGTACGTTGTCGGGCAGATGCTTTGCGGCGTAGGTGCCGGGGCGCTCTGAGTATTTGAACATGAAGGCAGCGTCGAAGCCCACCGTCTTCATCAGTGAGAGCGTCTGCTGGAAGTCGTCCTCGGTCTCGTCGTGATAGCCCACGAAGACGTCGGTGGTCAGGCCGCAGTCGGGGATGATGCGGCGTATGGCGTCGACCTTGCGCAGGTAGTCCTCACGCGTGTATTTACGGTTCATATCGTGCAGCACCTTATCGCTGCCGCTCTGAACGGGGAAGTGGATGTGGTGGCAGAGATTGGGCTCGTCGGCGATGGCGTGTAGGATGTCCTCGCTCATGTCCTCGGGATTGGATGTGGTGAAGCGCACACGCATGTCGGGTACGGCCTCAGCCACACGACGAAGCAGTTCGGCAAACGAGCAGACATGCAGCTCCTGACCGCCCTGTTCCTCGATGATGATGCCGTTGTCAGGCCGCTTGCCGTTGGGCAGCAAACCGTAGGAGTTGACGTTCTGACCGAGCAGCGTCACCTCCTTGAAGCCGCGGTCGTGCAGGTCGCGCACCTCGGCGAGAATGCTCTCGACGTCGCGTGATCGCTCGCGGCCACGGGTATAGGGCACGATGCAGTAGTGGCAGAAGTTGTTGCAGCCGCGCATGATGCTCACGAAACCGCCCACGTGGTTGCCGCCGATGCGCGTGGGGATGATGTTGCGGTAGGTCTCAGTGGTGGAGAGCTGTATGTCGACGGCCTGCTGACCGAGTTCGGCTGACGCCATCATCTCGGGCAGATTGAGGTAGGCGTCGGGTCCGCAGACGAGGTTGGCATGGTGGTTTTCGATGAGGTCGTTCTTCACGCGCTCGGCCATGCAGCCCAGCACTCCGAGTATCGGCCTGCGCACGCCCTCGGCGCTGTTGTGGCGCTGCTGGGCATAGAGCTGGTCGAGCCGGTGGTAAATCTTGTTCTCCGCATTCTCACGCACCGAACAGGTGTTGAGGAATACGGCGTCGGCCTCAGCCTCGTTGTCGGTGGGCTCGTAGCCGGCCATCTTCATCACGGCGGCCACAACCTCCGAGTCGGCCACATTCATCTGGCAGCCGTAGGTCTCTATGTATAGTTTCTTCATTGTCTGTGTTATAGTTTATATTTACGTGAAACGCCCATCCAAAGGAAATAGAACAGTAGTCCGCTCACCAGCCCCATCATGGAGTCGATGGCGTAATGGGCGCGTGTATAGACGGTGGCGAAGCAAATAAGGATGACGAGGGACAGCACGATGAGCGAGAGCGTCTTGTTGCGCGAATGGATGGCGAGCATCAGACACACCACCGTGATGCCGACGTGGGAGCTGGGGAAGGCGGCCGTGGGATGCTCGCCGGCATGCACGGCCTGCAGCAGGGCGTAGCCGATGCCGTCGTGGTAGCCCGGAGGCGCCATCATCTCCGTATGGGTGCGGAAATAGTCGCCCAGGCAAGGGAACACACCGTGGGCAGCCTTGTCCAGACCGATGGCGTGGAAATAATACATCGGACCGGTGACGGGGAAGAGGTCGAAGATGATGTAATACGTGAAAAACGACGCCATGACGATGAAGCAGCAGCGCTCAAACTCCTTGTAACGGGCAAAGAAATAAAACACGCACACCATGATAATCACGGGGAAATAGCAGGCGTAGGCTATTTCAAGAATCTCGCTGATCCACGCCTGTGGATACACTTCGGCAAAGCGCAGGGCGGGTTGGAAGCCGAAGATGGCCTGATCCCATGAGGCGACAATATGGTCCTGATTGGCGAAAAGGGTGTTCAAGTTGTAGGTATCGCCATACCACCAGCCTAAGAGCAGCATCTGAAAGAGCACGCGCAGAAACTGCGTCAGCCTGCAGGGCACCAGCCGATACACCACCCACATGCCCACGGCGAGGGCGGCAATGCGCACGCGGCCCCACACCATTGCATCGGGATTTTGCACCTTCGTCGTACAAAACAGCACCAGAAGCAGCGTCAGCGCCATATACACCAGCACCACCCACTCGAGCGGATAGAGGCCTTTGCGCGGGTTCTTCTCGATGGTAAACAACTGCCTGATCTTCATTACAGCCAGCCCTCCTTCTTATACCAGGCTACGGTCTCCTTCACGCCTTCGCGCAGCTTAAAATAGGGATGGTAGCCGAGCTCATCGCAGGCCGGCTCAATGTCGCACCGCCAGTTGCGCTGACGGAGGATGTTGAACTTGTCGTTGTTGAGCACAATCATCTTGCCGGTCATGCGTCCGACGTATTCGCCGCACATCGTAACGAGCTTCAGCACCCATATCGGCGCCTTGATGCGCAGCCACCAGGGCTTGCCCAGTTCCTCGTGGATGTAATCGCTGAACGTGGAGCTTTGATACACCTCACCGTCGGAGAGGAAGTATTTCCGCCCCGACATGCCGTGGTCGAGGGCCAGGAAGACGGCCTGCACCAGGTCCTTCACATAGACGAAGGTGATGTCCTGTCGGCGGAAGCCGACGCTGAAGTCGACATGCTGCTTGATGCTTTTCATCATCACGTAGTAGTCTTTCTCCCGCGGACCGTATACGCCCGTGGGCCGGAGGATGATGTAGTTGAAGTCGTTGCCGATGCTGTCGAGGAACTGCTCGGCCTTCAGTTTGCTGCGACCGTAAGCAGTGTTGGGCTTCGGCAGGTCGCTCTCTTCTATCTCCTGATAAGGCTGGCGCTCCTTGATGGCGCCGAAGATGCTCAGACTGCTCATGTAGATGAAGCGCTTCAGGGGCATGCCCACCTTCAGAATGGCGTTGACAAAGTTGCGCGTGCCCTCATAGTTGACGCGCATGAAGTCGTCCTTGCGCATGGCCTTGGTGATGCCTGCCGCATGAACAATATAGTCGAAGTCGTGGTCGCGCAGGGCCTCAACGAGCTTATCCTCAGACGAAAAGTCAAGATTGATGAAATGGATGCGCGCATCCTGCAGGTACGCGTGTGAACTGCTGGCACGCACCCCTGCCCATGTCTCGAAGCCGCGGCGGAGGGCTTCCTCAACGATAAAACTGCCAATGAAACCACTGGCGCCGGTTATCAATATCTTCATAATCAATTAGGTTACAAAGTTACTACATAATTCGAATATTTGCAAAATAAAGATAACATAATTAGGTTAATTCAAATCTTTTGCGTTAATTTGCAAATAGAAATAATGATTTAAAACATATTACTACTATGGGAAAGAAAGACCATAAGAACACAAAGCCGGGTAAGCAAAGCAAAAATGCCAAGGCCGGAAAGCGCATGTCGAAGAAACAGCTGAGCGCTGCGCTCGAGCAGTTGTTCTCATCCAATCCAGACAAAGCACTGACACTGAAGGAGATATTCCGCACCCTGCGTCTCAACACCCATCCACTGAAGATGCTCGCCATGGACATCCTCGAGGAGATGGCATGGGATGACTTCGTGACCAAGACAAGCGACACGAGCTATCAGCTCAACACGAAAGGTCAGGTGCAGGAGGGCACATTCATCCGCAAGTCGAACGGCAAGAACTCATTCCAGCCCGACGACGGCGGCAAGCCCATCTTCGTGGCCGAGCGCAACTCGATGTCGGCCCTCTCCGGCGACCGCGTGCGCGTATCGTTCATGGCCCGCCGCCGCAACCACATCAAGGAGGCGCAGGTCATCGCTATCCTGCAACGCGCCAAGGACCGCTTCGTCGGACGGCTGCGCGTCGACAAGGATATTGCCTTCCTCGTAACGCCTGAGAACACGTTCGCGCAGAACATCCTCATCCCCAAGAATAAGCTGAAGGGCGGTAAGACCGACGATAAGGCTGTGGTGAAGATTACGCGATGGCCCGACGAGGAGCATAAGAGCATCGTCGGCGAGGTGGTCGACGTGCTCGGTCAGAGCGGCGACAACGACGTGGAGATGAACACTATCTTGGCGCAATACGGTCTGCCTTATAAGTATCCGAAGCGCGTGGAGGACGCCGCCGAGAAGATTTCGGGGGAGATCACGCCGCAGGATGTGGCCGAGCGTGAGGACTTCCGCGATGTGTGGACCTGCACCATCGACCCGAAGGATGCCAAGGACTTCGATGACGCACTGTCGATCAAGCAGTTGGACAACGGCCTCTATCAGGTCGGCGTACATATTGCCGACGTCAGCCATTACGTCACCGAGGGATCCATCATCGACAAGGAAGCCGAGAAGCGCGCCACGTCGGTCTATCTCGTCGACCGCACCATCCCGATGCTGCCCGAGCGGCTGTGCAACTTCATTTGCTCGCTCCGGCCCAATGAGGACAAGCTCACGTTCAGCGTCATCTTCGACCTCAACGACGACGCCGAGGTCAAAGCCTCGCGCATCGTCCATACCATCATCCGATCCAACCGCCGCTACGCCTATGAGGAAGCGCAGCAGGTCTTGGAGGACAACGGTGTCATCGACGGCACCGGTCAGCCTGCACCCAATCCGGGTAAGGCTGGATTCAAGGATGAGTATGGCTGGGAGCTCTGCACCCTCGACCGGCTCGCCAAGAAACTGCGCGAGCGCCGATTCAAGGATGGGTCGGTGAAGTTTGATACCGAGGAACTGCATTTCGACATCGATGAGAAGGGACACCCCACACGCTGCTACTTCAAGCGCTCAAAGGATGCCAATAAGCTCATCGAGGAGTTCATGCTGCTGGCCAACCGTACGGTAGCCGAGAGCGTGGGCCGCGTGCCTAAGGGCAAGAAAGCGAAGGTGTTCCCCTACCGCGTCCACGACAATCCTGACCCCGAGAAGATGGAGACACTGCGTAAGTTTGTGGTCAACTTCGGCTTGAAGGTGAAGACCGACGGCACGCGTAAGGCAATGATTAAGAGCATCAACCACCTCATGGACGACGTCGAGGGCAAGCGTGAGCAGAAGCTCGTGCAGAGCGTTGCCCTGCGCGCAATGATGAAGGCGAAGTACACCACGCACAACATCGGCCACTTTGGCCTCGGCTTCGACTATTACACCCACTTTACGTCGCCCATCCGCCGCTATCCCGACACGATGGTCCACCGTCTGCTCACGCGCTACCAGCAGGGCGGCCGCTCAGCCAACGAGAAGCACTACGAAGACCTCTGCGAGCATTGCTCCGACATGGAACAGGTGGCGCAGAACGCTGAGCGCGACTCTATCAAGTACAAGATGGTGGAGTTTATGGGCGACAAGATTGGCGAGACCTACGACGCCCACATCAGTGGCGTGACGAGCTACGGCATCTACGCCGAGATCGACGAGAACCACTGCGAGGGTATGGTGCCGATGCGCGACCTCGACGACGACTACTATGAGTTCGACGAGAAGAACTTCTTGCTGCGTGGCCGTCGCCATCACCACAAGTACCAGCTTGGCGACCCCATCCGCATCACCGTAGCCAAGGCCAACCTCGAGCGCCGCCAGCTCGACTTCAGCCTGGCGAAAGATTGAGGTGAATGGGGTGAATGGGTCTTATGGGGCGAATGGGGTGAATGGGGTGAATGGGTCTTATGGGGTGAATGGGTCTTATGGGGCGAATGGGTCAAATGGGTTAGGCTCACCCATACGACCCATAAAACCCATAAAACCCATAAAACCCATAAAACCCATAAAACCCATAAAACCCACAAAACCCATAAAACCCATAAAACCCATAAAACCCATCACTGCTCCCTCAACAGCCTATACTGCGCGGTCTGCATCATCGAGAACACATATCTCCGCAGGCCCGCAAAGACTGGTGAGAAGCGGCATTTGCGCAGCGTCCAGCCCGGCTCAGCCGCGTAGCAGAAGCTCTGCTTCGTAGCCGGCTCATAGATATAGCAGTGGTGATGGTCGCGCGCCACAATCTGGTTGTCTGCCGAATAGAACACCACATTGCGGTGCGTCTTGAGCAGATCAACGCCGAAGCCATCATAGTCGTAGCTCACACCCATCAGCCCGAGCAGCGTCGGCATGACGTCGACCTGCATGCCAAGGCCGTTGTATTTCATCGGTTTGATGCCCGGACCGAACATGATGAGCGGTATGTGGTTGTAGCTCACGGCCAACTCTGCATCGCTCTTACCCACCATCTTTCCGTGGTCGGCCTGAATCACAAAGATGGTGTTCTTAAACCATGGCTGCTTTCTTGCTTTCTTGAGGAAGTCGCCGATGGCCCAGTCTGCATACTCCACAATCTGCGTCTCCGCCTCCTTCGTGCGCGGTTTGAACCAGTCGGGTACCACGTAAGGCGGGTGGTTGCTGATGGTGAGGATAGTAGCCATGAACGGCCGCCTCGACTTCGCCTTCTTGTTGATCTGCTGTAAGGCGAAGTCGAACTCAAAGTGGTCGCTCACGCCAAAGCTGTTGACTACGCTGTCTTTCGGATAGCTCTCCTGCGAGAAAATCTCATCGTAGCCATTGGTCGTGAAGAAGGCTTTCATGTTGTCGTATTGCGCCTCATGCGACATGAAGAACATGTTGTCGTAGCCAAGCCCCTTCAATACGGTCGGAAGGCCCTGACGATGGGGCGTCACGGTGCCTTTCATCAGATTGCGGAACATCACTGCGGGGAAGCTGTAGAGCGTGGCTGTCATGCCGTGGTTGGTATGGATGCCGGCGCTGTAGAAATTGGTGAAAGCCAGCGAGTGCTGGTAAAGCGAGTCGAGCGTAGGCGTGAGCGGCAGCTGCTGACCGAACTCCCTCATCAGACTGGCCGACATCGACTCCATGAGGATTACCACGACGTTGGGTTTGCGGTCGAGCGTGGGCTTGTTGACCACCTCGCGGCGCATGACGTGGGCGCTGTCCACCTTACCGCCGATGCCGTAGGTCAGACGCGTGAAGGCGATGGCTTGGTTGTAGGGCATGAGCCTGAGCTCACGGTTCTCCTTGCGCATGTCATCCATGACCGACGTCAGAAGGTTGAAGGCCGGATTGATGCCCAACTGGTTGAGGAAGGCATCGTTGCAATAGTAAGCCTCGCTGATCTTGATGGGGTTGTAGCCCGTGCGCCCACGGATGCCGAACAAGCAGAGCAGCACCAGCACCACGCTGATGGCCGCACGACCGAGGCAGTTCACCACGCGCAGCTTCGGCAGCCGCGCCATAGCGGCAAGACTGGCGGCGTAGCGGCGCTCCAACTTCACCAGCCACCAGATGAAGGCGGCCGTGACGATGATGTAAGCGGCGAAGTAAAGCCAATACGACTTCTCCTCCAGCAACATGCCGGCGGTGGTGGAGACGTAGCCGAACCACCCGAAGATGCTCGCGTTGATGTTCTTGAAGAAGTAAGCGAAATAGGGAATATTGGCCGCCGATGCCGCAAAAGCCAGGGCAAACCACACGCTGCACCAAACCGTGACGCCACGCCGTAGCCACCGCGCACTGCGGTCAGCCACAGCCGCTGCCAGCACCACCGCCAACGGCACAATCATGATGTAGCAAGCAATGACGTTGTCAAACCACAGACCACGCGTGAAGGCTGGCCATACGGCAGCCGACGTGGCCGAAATCATCGGATGGAGCATGATATACTCCAGCAGCCTGAACAGGCTCAACACCAGTAAGGCCGACACGTGAATACTCACGAGCCAGCCTATGGTTCGCATAAATCTTTTCATCAGTTTACCATAGGTTTTAGGACGTATCTGCTACGAACTTTCTTAGAATCTGCTACGAAGTTTCTTAGGAGATAGTCGCTTCCTTATCTTTATTTCAACTTTTGCTCAGCTTTCTCACGCTCAATCACCTTACCGTTGACCACGGTAAACCGGCGGTCGAACTCCTCCTTCGTACGCTTCCAGCGGTTGTGCGTCCAGAGGTAATACTGCGGTGCCTCACGTATCGACTGTTCGAGCAGCTCGAAGAAGCGGCGTGTGATCTCACCGTCGGGCAACGATTTCGGGTCCTCGGTAATCGGCACATACTCAGCCGTATAGTAGCCACGGCGAGGGCGGGTCATCTTCACGAAATACACCACATCGTCCATCTTCTTCACGATGCGCTCGGTTCCGGTGAACACCGGCGTCTCGGGATGGTTCAGGAAAGGTAGCCACAGATGGATGTTGCTCCATTTGGGCGCCTGGTCGGCAATGTAGCCGCCGAGGCTGTGAATGCCATCGCGCTTCCAACTGAACAGCTGACGCAGGATGTCTTTCTTCGGCGTTGGCTGCCCCGTCGGCGGATACGACCGCAACTTCAGAAACAGATAGTCGAAAGCTTTGCTGTGGAGCGGGTCATAGATGAGACAAACGCGGCGGCTCTGGTTCATGTCCTTGCCCACACGCGACAGCCACTCCCAGTTGCAGTAATGACCCAGGATGCCGGCCGTGTCGCGCCCTTTCAGAAACCACGCCTCGTGCACCTCGGGGTTCTTCACCACGAAACGGCGGTTAAGCTCCTCGTCGCTGATGCTCAACAGCTTGATGGATTCCATGAAATAGTCGCAGAACCACTGGTAGAACTGCCGCTCTATCCGCTTTATCTCTTTCGTCGACTTTTCCGGGAATGAACTGGTCAGGTTGCCACGCACCACACCACGGCGGTAGCGCAGCACATGGTAAACCAGGAAGCTGAACATGTCGGACAACACGTAGAGTACGCGCAGTGGCAACAGGCTGATGGCATAGAATATGGCGTAAACGATCTTGTTTGTCATACGAATTATCAGCGTTTTGAATGCAAAGATAATGCAATAAGAGGGAACGACAAAATAAATTTGAGTGTAAAAATACATTGCATAGTTTTAAAATTGTTTGTGTCCGCACACAAAAGGTTGACTTAAATCAATAAAATTGGAAAGTTTACATAAACAGCCTTAAAATAGTTGCGCCATTCAGAAAAACCCACTATCTTTGCATCGTGATTTGAAAACAAAGGCTCGTGAGAGTCAATATCAAATCAACATTTAATTCAGATTAGGTTAGTAGATTGTTTCATATAGGTTTTTAGTTTTTAGGTTTAAGAGTTAGTTTTTAGGTTAGCACAAATCCCCATCTTTCAAGCGTGGAAGATGGGGATTTGCTTTTTTTGTTTGCGATAGCTATGGTATGACGTCGCTATAGTTATGGTATCGCGATGTTATAGATGTTATATCTAAATAATCTATCTATCTGACAGATAGCGAGGCGATGGGAGGAGATGATTTTTAGGCTCATATATGGCGGTATAGAAAATATTTTGTAAATTTGCATCACCGTAAGTATTTACAAGCGCAAGCATTCATTATGATAGACAAGAAGAGTCGTTTCAGCTTCTGGCTGGTCTTCATTGTGGCAGCCATCACCCTGCTGCCTTTCTGCGGTAGCACCGATTTCACCACAAAGGGTGAGCCGCGTGAAGCCGTAGTGGCCGTGAGCATGCTCCAGCAGCACAACTGGATACTGCCCACCAACAACGGCGTCGACATTCCCTACAAACCGCCGTTCTTCCAGTGGTGCATCGCCACGCTGTCGCTGCCCACAGGTGAGGTCACACCCTTCACGTCGCGACTGCCCTCGGCCATCGCCCTCATCCTGATGGCCAGTTTCATGGCGGCCTTCATTGCCAAACGCAAAAACAGCGCCGTGGCCATCGTTGCCGCGGGACTCATGCTTACGGCCTTCGAGGTACATCGCGCCGGCACCAACTGCCGCGTCGACATGGTGCTGACGCTGTTCATCGTCGGTGCCCTCTACCTGCTCTACCGCTGGTGGGAAAGCGGTTGCCGCCAGCTGCCGTGGCTCGCCATCCTCGCCATGAGCGGCGCCACACTCACCAAAGGCCCCGTGGGCATCGTACTGCCTTGCTTCGTCATGGGCGTGTTTCTCATCGTCATGGCCTGGCGCGACCACACCCGCCCCGCAACGGTCTGTCTGCGCCTCTTCGGTCAACTGCTGCCCGCAGCACTGCTGGCATGCGTGTTGCCGGGTCTGTGGTATGCCGCAGCCTATCAGCAGGGCGGCGACGACTTTCTCTGGCTGGTCAAGGACGAGAACTTCGGACGCTTCCTCGGTAAGATGGCGGTCGTCACCCACGCCAACCCCTGGCCCTACAACATTCTGATGCTTATCGTGGGCTGGCTGCCGTGGACGCTGCCGCTGCTGCTATCACTCTTCGTACTGCCCTGGCGCCGGTTCTCACGCAGCGCCTTCGTGGCCAGCGCCCGTAAGGCCGACGCTCTGCAGATCTTCACGTGGCTCGCCTTCCTGCTCGTGCTCTTCTTCTACTGCATCCCCAAGAGCAAGCGCGGCGTCTACTTGCTGCCCTGCTATCCGTTCATGGCCATGCTCATCGCCGAGTATCTCGTATGGCTGGCCAAGCGCTCCTACGCCCCCATCCGCATCTACATCGGCTTCCTCGCCATCGTCGGTTTCCTGGTCACGGTCGTGCTCATCACGCTGCGCACCGGCGCCGTACCCGACACCATCTTCCACGGCCACCACGCTGCCGACAACATCGCCATGCTCCACGCCCTGGCCTACGCCCCGCTCTCGGTGCTCGACATCATCTACATCATGCTGCCCGTTGCCGCGTCGGCCATCGGACTGCTCACGCTCCTGCACCGGCGTGTCCTCGCCCTGACCGAGCGCCCCGTGCTCTCGTCCATTGTCATAACGCTGCTGCTGTTCATGGGCATCGACGGCTACTACAAACCGGCCGTGATGACCGCGAAGAGCTACAAGCCGTTTGCCGAGCGCATCGCAGCCATCGCCAAGAGCGAGCCGCTCTACGCCTTCACGGGCTACAGCCAGCGTGGCGACGACGCCCTCCGCTTCTACGGTGTCGACTTCTACCTCAACGACCGCATGCGCCAGTTCGACCGCGACCTCCCCGCCCGGGGACTGGTCATGGTTCCTGCCTCCTTCGTGCCAACGCTCATGGCCGACTATGCCGCCAACGCCCCTGCTTCCCGCGTCACCGCCCCCGCTTCCCATGCCTATACCTTCACCGAGGTATATCGCTCGGACAAGCGCGAGACCGAGTTCAAGGACACCATCTACGTCTTCCACTTCGTCAGGCCCGCGCTTCCGCCTGCCTCGCGCTGACAGGTGCTTCCGCTTCGTCCGTCCGGCACTCCCGCCCGCCGCACCTTGACAGGTGCTTCCGCTTCGTCCGTCCGGTTCGGTAGGCCGCTGCTGTGCAGCGGCTCCCATCCTCCCCATAAAACCCATTCACCCCATAAATACCCATCAACAACAATATCACTATGAACAACCTCAAACACGCTTTCGCTGAAAAGCTACTCGCCATCAAGGCCATCAAGTTGCAGCCCAACGACCCCTTCACCTGGGCCTCTGGCTGGCACTCACCCATCTATACCGACAACCGCCTCGTGCTCAGCTACCCGCAGGTGCGCTCGTTCGTCAAGACCGAGCTCACCCACGCCGTCATCGCCAACTTCCCCGAGGCTACCGCTGTAGCCGGTGTGGCCACAGGCGCCATCGCCATGGGCATGGCCGTTGCCGACCTGCTCCAGCTCCCCTACGCCTACGTTCGCCCCAAACCGAAGGACCACGGCACTAAGAACCAGATTGAGGGCCGTCTGCCCGAAGGCGCCAAGGTGGTGGTCGTCGAGGACCTCATCTCCACCGGCAGCTCATCGCTCAAGGCCGTCGACGCCCTGCGCGCAGCCGGCTTCAACGTCATCGGCATGGTGGCCAGCTACACCTACGGCTTCCCCGTGGCCGAGGAGGCATTCAACAACGCCGGCGTGAAGCTCGTCACCCTCGGCGACTACGACCACACCATCGAGGTCGCCGCACAGACCGGCTACGTCTCACAGGCCGACATTGACGTGCTCAAGGCCTGGAGAAAAGACCCCGCCAACTGGAAGAAATAACTCCACTTTGGTATCAGTGTAGTGGCCGGCCTGGTGCCGGCCACCAGCCGCACGGAAAAACACCAGCCGCACGGAAAAACACCAGCCGCAGGAAAACGCCAATATATTAAATTATCCGTTGTCAACAATAATATTATGACCAAGATAGAAAGCACCATCCGCGAGATAGCCTACCCCCAGCAGACCGTCTACGCCATGCTCAGCGACCTGAGCAACATCGAGAAGGTCAAAGACCGCATCCCCGCCGACAAGGTCAACGACCTCACCTTCGACGCCAACAGCATCAGTGTCAACACGCAGATGGGCGCCGTACGCCTCTCCGTCGTCGAACGCGTGGCACCGAAGCTCATCAAGTTCGAGACCCAAGAGAGTCCCGTGCCGTTCAATTTCTGGATTCAACTGCTCCCCGTGACCGAGGCCACCAGTAAGATGAAGCTCACCATCAGTGCCGACCTCAACCCGTTTATCGCGGGCATGGTGAAGAAGCCCCTGCAGGAGGGCATTGAGCGCATCGCCGACGCCCTGCAGGCCATCAAGTACGAATAAAGAAGTGGGGAAGTTCAGGAGTACGGAAGTGGGGAAGTACGGAAGTGGGGAAGTCCAGAAGTCCAGAAGTCCAGAAGTCCAGTCATTAGCTTAACTATACCAGATTACCTGATTATCAGATTACTTGATTATCAGATTACTTGATTATCAGATTACTTGATTATCAGATTACTTGATTATCAGATTACTTGATTATCAGACAGCTTAGCCATATGACTGGACTTCCGGACTTCCGGACTTCTGAACTTCAAACCTTCCGAACTTCTTCAAGACCTTCCGAACTTCTTCAAGACCTTCGGGACTTCAGGACTTCCTAATAGAACAAAACATCATCATTATGTCGAACAAACTCTGGGAAAAGAACTTTGAAGTCAACAAAGAGATAGAGCGCTTCACCGTTGGCCGCGACCGCGAGATGGACCTCTATCTCGCCAAATACGACGTGCTGGGCTCCATGGCCCACATCACCATGCTCGAAAGCATCGGACTCCTCGGCCACGATGAACTGCCGAAGCTCCTCGACGCCCTGCGCCGCATCTACCGCCAATGCGAGGAAGGTAAGTTCGTTATCGAACCCGACGTGGAGGATGTCCACTCGCAGGTCGAACTGCTGCTCACCCGCGAGCTCGGCGACCTCGGCAAGAAGATCCACTCCGGCCGCTCGCGCAACGACCAGGTGCTCGTCGACCTGAAACTCTTCACGCGCCACCAGCTCCAACTCGTCGTCGACAACGTCGTCTCGCTCTTCGAGGAACTCATCGCCAAGAGCAACCAGTACAAGGATGTGCTCATGCCGGGCTACACCCATCTGCAGATTGCCATGCCTTCGAGCTTCGGCCTGTGGTTCGGCGCCTACGCCGAGAGCCTCGCCGACGACATGCTCTTCCTCCAGGCCGCCTACCGCATGACCAACCGCAATCCCCTCGGGTCAGCAGCGGGCTACGGCAACAGCTTCCCGCTCAACCGACAGATGACCACCGACCTCCTCGGCTTCGACTCGATGGACTACAACGTGGTCTATGCGCAGATGGGACGTGGCAAGATGGAGCGTAATGTCGCCTTCGCCCTCGCCACCGTGGCCGGAACGCTCGCCAAGATGGCCTTCGACGCCTGCCTGTTCAACTGTCAGAACTTCAACTTCATCCGACTGCCGAAGGAGTGCACCACCGGCTCGAGCATCATGCCGCACAAGAAAAACCCCGACGTGTTTGAGCTCATCCGCGCCAAGAGCAACAAGTTGCAGAGCCTGCCCCAGCAGATTATGATGATTATGAACAACCTGCCCGTGGGCTATTTCCGCGACCTGCAGATCATCAAGGAGGTGTTCCTGCCGGCCTTCGGTGAGCTCAACGACTGCCTGCGCATGGCGGCATATATCATCAATAAGATGGAGGTCAACGAGCATATCCTCGACAACCCGATGTATGACCCGATGTTCTCCGTCGAGGAGGTCAACCGCCTCGCCTCAGCCGGCATGCCCTTCCGCGACGCCTACAAGAAGGTGGGCTTGGAGATTGAGGCCGGAACATTCAAGGCCGACCACCATATCCACCACACCCACGAGGGCTCCATCGGCAACCTCTGCAACGACAAGATTGAGGCGCTCATGCAACGCACCCTCGCCGACTTCCACTTCGATCGCGTGGAGCAGGCCGAGCGTAAGCTGCTCGGGCGCGACAAGAAAGAATAAACCATTCGGTTCCATATCATACATCCAACATACCGGCGACACCTGCCAAACCGGCGGTTGGTGGCCGGCACCAGGCCGGCCACTACACCAAAACCATAAACTCCAGTACTATGAAAGGAAAAAACATCCTGTCCGTGCTTCTCGCCGCAGCCCTGCTCGCGGCCTGCACCAGTGACGACAACACGTACAGCAACTTCCACTGCAACCTCTACATTGACAACAACACGCACCAGGATGCTACGCTGCAGTCGGCGATGAACGTGGCGTCACCCGGCATCTTCTGTCGCATCAGCTACGTCGCCTCACCACGTTCGGCTTACAGTTTCTCCTCCAATCAGGGGCAGTCGAGCACCAACGCTTTCAACGACATCGATAACCAGCGCGGCAATGCCAACCGCATCGGCATGAACAACGGCATCTACGTGGGCTTCGCCAACCAGCTCACCGACCTCAACGGCGTTTACACCTTCGTGGCCTACGACGCGCAATGCCCCAACTGCTTCGACTTCAACGCGCTGCCCCTGCGCAACTACCCCATCGTGGTGACCTCAGCCGGTATCGCCACCTGCCTCAACTGCAAGAGGCAATACAACCTCAACACCGGCGGCAACTGCATCAACAGCACCTCAGCCGGCGACAAGGGCCTCACACGCTACCGCGCCAGCACCACCGGCCCACTGGGTCTGCTCTACGTGAATTGAATCCCTGCCGAAGCTGGATTGTGTCTCTGCTGCAACTGGATTGTGCTCCTGCCTAAGCTGGATTGCACCCCTGCCGAAGTTGGATTGTGTCTCTGCTGCAGGTGGATTGCGCCCCTGCTGCAAGTCAATAGCAAAAATATTCCTTGATTATTTGGCGTATTCGCAAAAAACACCTAACTTTGCACTTACCATTGTCCTATGGTGTAATGGTAGCACTACAGTTTTTGGTTCTGTCAGTGGTGGTTCGAGTCCGCCTGGGACAACGCTAACCGCCCATGCTCAGTCCGAGCATGGGCGGTTTTTGTTTTGCTGGTAATCGGTTGGTACCATCACGGCGATGGTCTTCATCTTCACGTAGTTATAACTGAGATACATCATTCCGCCGTAAGCGTTGTTCTTTCCCCATGAGTTCTTTGCGAGGAAGAAACGGCGGCCATTGGCGTCGTGGGCCAGTCCGCAGAGCTCCATGCAGTGGTCGTCGGTAGTGAGGAAATGCTCGTAGGCACGCTGCCGCGACTGCTGTGTCACGGGCTGGTCGTCGTACTGCAGCATGGCCACGCCACGGCGGAAGTTGAACCCCGCCTCACTGATGTCGCCTTCCCAACAAACGGGGTGGCCATTGCGCAGGGCGGTGACGATGGTCTGCATCAACCGGTCGATGGGGATGTTGTAGAACAGGTCGCGCATGCGGTTGTCGGGTGACTCGAGGACAAACGCCTCATTAAACGGATGATGGGTGAAGCTCGTCAGCGCACGGTATTCGTCGGGCAGGCAGACGCTTTGGGCAAACTGCTGCGGCGTATAGCGCATGCCGAGCATATAGAGCGTCGGCGGCAGGTAGCCAATCTGCTGGTCCATCGTGCGGTCGACGCGCTCGTTGAGTTGGCGCAGCGACCCCGCAGCCCGGGCCTGGATCATCATCGTGCGGGCCAATGCGTTGTAGTTGACTGGCTCGTAGGGATGGTAGGCATCGAGCGTCTGAATGCCGTAGGTCTGCATGAGGCGCGGCACCATCGTCATCATGCCGCGGGTGGTGACACGCCGGGCGCCTCGCGTGAGGTAATACGTCGTGGCGTCTTGTCGGAGCAGCATGCGGGCGAGGTAGTCGGGCGACAGTTCGACGGAGTCGCCGCGCTCAAGCCGTTCGCTCTCGATGGTGGCGAGCATGGCGTAGACCCAACACAGACTGCTCCGCCCCTGGTCCTTGACCGGTGTAGTCTTGATGGTCACCTCGGGCGTAAAGGTGCGTGCCGGTTGCCGACTGGATGGCTGCGGCCGGCCGCAGCCCACTAACAGAATGCCGGCCGCTAACAGCAGTGAAAAGTTATTGATACGCATGATGCAAAGATAGTGCAAACGAGAGGAATGGCCAAGAAAAAGCGGCTTTTTCTTGGGATTCCCGAGTGCAGCCTATCTTATCCAAAGATAGTGCAAACGAGAGGAATGGCCAAGAAAAAGTAAGGGTATTTGCAAGGTTGGCCGGTCTTGTGCCGGGATGAATTTAGCAAGGTATCACTGCAGGGGCCGGTCTTGTGCCGGCCCTAAAACAATGTTCGACCTTTTTTATCGGTTGGGTCATTTTTTTTAGGGCCGGCACAAGACCGGCCCCTGCAGTGTCACCAAAGTTGTACATCTCTCCAAATTTATCCGCAGCTTTTTCTTGGTTATTCCCCTCGTTTGCTCTTTTTGCTTCGCAAGAAGATAGGCGGCACTCGGGAATACAAAACAAAAAAGATTTTTTGTTTTGATATTCCCCTCGTTTGCACTATCTTTGCACACATGAATGCATTAAACGACCAATACGAGATTATGGCGCCCGTGGGCAGCCGGGAGTCATTAGCTGCCGCCATACAGGCCGGAGCCGACTCCATCTACTTCGGTGTGGGACAGCTCAACATGCGGTCGCACAGCGCCAACCATTTCGACCTCAACGACCTCCACGACATCGTCGCCACCTGTCAGGCCCACGGCATCAAGACCTACCTGACGGTGAACACCATTATCTACGACGAGGATATGGACACCATGCACCGCATCATCGATGCCGCCGTGGCTGCCGGTGTGACGGCCGTCATCGCCTCCGACGTCGCCGTGATGGCCTACTGCCGCAAGGTGGGCATGGAGGTGCACCTCTCCACCCAACTCAATATCAGCAACGTCGAGGCACTGAAGTTCTATGCCCAATTCGCCGACGTCAGCGTATTGGCCCGCGAGCTCAATATGACGCAGGTGGCCCACATCCACGACGAGATCCTTCGCCAGCATATCTGCGGCCCCTCGGGGCAACCCATCCGCATCGAGATGTTCTGCCACGGCGCCCTCTGCATGGCTGTGTCGGGCAAGTGCTACATGAGCCTCCACGCCGCCAACCGTTCGGCCAACCGCGGACAGTGCGTACAGATTTGCCGCCGCAGCTACACCGTCACCGACAACGAGACGGGCAACGCCATGGAGATTGACAATAAGTACATCATGAGTCCGAAGGACCTGAAGACCATCCGCTTCATCGACAAGATGATGAAAGCCGGCGTGAGGGTGTTCAAGATTGAGGGCCGTGCGCGTGGTCCCGAATACGTCTACACCGTGGTGACCTGCTACAAGGAGGCCATCAAGGCGGTGCTCGACGGTACGTTTACCGAAGCGCGCAAGGATGAGTGGGATAAGCGCCTCGCCACCGTGTTCAACCGCGGCTTCTGGGATGGTTACTACCAGGGCCAGACCCTTGGCGAGTGGAATAACCAATACGGTTCGCTGGCCACCGAGCGCAAGGTGCTCGTAGGCAAGGTGACGAAATACTACTCCAAGCTCGGCGTGGCTGAGATTGCGGTGCAGGCCAATACGTTCAAGCTCGGCGACAAACTGCTCATCACGGGCAACGCCACGGGTGCGATGTACCTCACCGCCGACGAGATACGCTACGACCTCAAACCTGTCGACAAGGCCGAACAGGGTTGGCTCGTCAGCATCCCCGTGCCCGGAAAGGTGAGGGAAAACGATAAGTTCTTCCGCATTGAGAAGGTGGAAGCTTAATAAAGGGAAGCATAATAAGATAACGTTTTACGAAATATGAAGACGATAAACGAATTACAAGACGAGGTCGTCGCCGAGTTCAGCGACTTCGACGACTGGATGGACAAATACCAGATGCTCATCGACCTGGGCAACGACCTCGATGCGCTCGACGACAAATACAAGACCGAGCAGAACCTCATCGACGGCTGCCAGAGCCGCGTGTGGCTGCAGTGCGACTGTGTCGACGGCCGCCTGGTGTTCACCGCCGACAGCGACGCGCTCATCGTGAAGGGCATCATCGCCCTGCTCATCCATGTGCTGAGCAATCACACGCCGAAGGAGATTCTCGATGCCAACTTGTATTTCATCGATAAGATTGGGCTGCGCGACCACCTCTCCCCCACCCGCTCCAACGGACTGTTAGCTATGGTGAAGCAAATCAAGGCCTACGCCCTCGCCTATGAGGCGAAGGAGAAGGAGGAAGGGTGAGAAGGCCGGAAGGCGGAAGATTAGTAAGAAGTCCAGAAGTCCGGAAGACAGAAGTCCAGTCATTACAATAAGCGGTGAAGCTAAAGGAATTAGCGGTGATACTAAAGGTATTAGTGTAGTGGCCGGTCTTGTGCCGGCCACCAGCCGCAGGGGGAAATAAGTGAGAAGGCCGGAAGTCCAGAAGTCCGGAAGACAGAAGTCCAGTCATTACAATAAGCGGTGAAGCTAAAGGTATTAGTGTAGTGGCCGGTCTTGTGCCGGCCACCAGCCGCAGGGATTAAGAAAATTGAAGATAGAATTATGCGCAAGCTCAAGACAATAGAGATGCACCGGCTGTCGGTGGAGGAGTTTAAGGAAGCGCGGAAACTGCCGCTCATCGTAGTGCTCGACAACGTACGCTCGCTCTACAATGTAGGCAGCGTGTTCCGTTCAGCCGACGCCTTCCGTGTGGCCGCCATCTACCTCTGCGGCATCACCGCGTGTCCACCCAACGCCGAGATCCACAAGACGGCGCTCGGCGGTGAGGACAGCGTGGCATGGCGCTACTTCAGCGACACCCTCGAGGCCGTCGCCGAACTCCACCGCCAGGGCTACTTCGTCTGGAGCGTGGAGCAGGTCGTCGGCTCAACCAAACTGCAGCACCTCAGCGACGCCCTCAACGCACAACAACGCACCGATGCCCCCAACAATCAACACCTCGGCGACGCCCTCAACGCACAGCAACGTAGCGACGGCACTGCCTACGCCGGTCAGGCCCTCATCCTCGGCAATGAGGTGAAGGGCGTACAGCAGTCGGTTGTCGACCAGAGCGACGGCTGCCTCGAAATCCCTCAGTTCGGTACGAAGCACAGCCTCAACGTCAGCACCACCGCCGGCATCGTCATCTGGGAATTTGCCAAGCAGTTCCTCACCGATGACCCCGCGCCCGCTCCCAACGCTTCATCCCCCCTCTCCCGCGCTTTAACATATTAAGAACTCACAAACTCAAGAACTCAACTCACATGCTCACATTATCCATCGTCATTCCCTGCTACAACGAAGAGGAGGTGCTGCCCGACACCTTAGCCAAGATGGAGGCGCTCATCGTCCGTCTGCGTCAGGAGGCCGATACCGACGCCCACCTGCTGTTGGTTGATGACGGCAGCCGCGACCGCACGTGGCAGCTCATCGCCGACGAGGCCAGGCACAACCCCGCGGTGCAGGGCATCAAACTCTCCCACAACGAAGGCCACCAGAATGCACTGTGGGCCGGACTGCAGGAGAGCGTCAACGACAGCGATGCCATCGTAGCCATCGACGCTGACCTTCAGGACGACGAGACCACCATCATCGACATGGCAAGGCAGGTGAACGCGGGCAAGGACATCATCTACGGCGTGAGGAAGAGCCGCAAGAGCGACTCGTGGTTCAAGCGCGTCAGCGCGCAGGCCTTCTACCGGCTGATGCGCTGCTTCGACAAGGAGGTCATCTACAACCACGCCGACTTCCGCATGATGACGCGGCGGGCAGTGAAAGCCCTCATGCAATACCCCGAGCGCAACCTCTTTCTGCGTGCCATCGTCCGCCAGTTGGGCTTCAAGGAGGGCTTCGTCTATTACGACCGCAGGCCGCGTCTGGCCGGTGAGTCCAAATACCCCTTGCGCAAGATGCTGGCGTTCAGCATCGACGGCATCACCTCGTTCTCCATCGCACCGCTCAAGGCCATCGCGCTGATAGGACTCCTCATGACGCTCGTCGCATTGGTGATGATAGTCTTTGCCGTGGTGCGCTACACCGAGGGACAGACCAGCTCCGGCTGGCCCTCACTGCTCATCTCGCTCTGGTTCATCGGTGGCATCGTCACCACCGCCTTGGGCATCACCGGCCTCTACATCGGTAAGATTTTCATCGAGGTCAAGCGCCGTCCCCGTTATTTCGTCGAGGAGCGTGCCGGTGCCCACAAACTCAAAGACTCACCAACTCAAGAACTCACCAACTCACCAACTCAAGAACTCACCAACTCATAAACTTATACACTATGAAAGTACATGAATATCAAGCCAAAGGCTTCTTTGAACAGTACGGGGTACCAGTAGACCGGCATTATCTTTGCCGCACCCCCGACGAGGCCGTCGAGGCCTACCGCAAGCTCGGCACCGAGAAGGCCGTAGTCAAAGCACAAGTACATACCGGCGGACGCGGTAAGGCCGGTGGTGTGAAGCTCGGCAGCAGCGAGGCCGAGATCCGCCAGCATGCCGAAGCCATCCTCGGCATGACCATCAAGGGCTACACCGTCGACCGCGTGCTGGTGAGCGAGGCCGTCGACATCGCTGCAGAGTACTACGTCAGCATCCTCGTTGACCGCCGCTCGAAGTGTCCGATGATGATGCTCAGCCGCGCCGGTGGCATGGACATCGAACAGGTGGCGCGGGAGACGCCGGAGAAGATTGAGAAGGTCATCATCGACCCCGTCATCGGAATGGCCGACTTCAAAGCCAATGAGGCCGCGTGGAAACTGTTCGACGACAAGGCGCAGGTGAAGCAGGCCGCCGCCATCTTCAAGGCCCTCTACCGCCTCTTCACCGAGAAGGATGCCTCACTCGTGGAGATCAACCCTCTCGTGCTGCTCAAGGACGGGACGCTGAAGGCCATCGACGCGAAGATGACGTTCGACAACAACGCCCTCTTCCGCCACCCCGACGTGAAGGCACTGTTTGAGCCCGACGAGGACGAGAAGAAGGAGCAGTGGGCCAAGGACCACGGCTTCAGCTATGTGAACCTCGGCGGTAAGATTGGCTGCATGGTCAACGGTGCCGGACTGGCCATGGCGACGATGGATATGATCAAGCTCTATGGCGGTGAGCCGGCCAACTTCCTCGACATCGGCGGCAGTTCGAAGCCCGAGAAGATTGTCGATGCCATGAACCTGCTGCTGTCGGATAAGCACGTCAACACGGTGCTGGTGAACATCTTCGGCGGCATCACGCGCTGCGACGACGTGGCCAAGGGCCTCATCGAGGCGTTCAAGACCATCAAGACCGACATCCCCATCGTCATCCGACTCACCGGCACCAACGAGGCCGAAGGGCGCGAGATACTCAAGGGCACCCACTTCACCGTGGCAACGACAATGTCGGATGCAGGCCACAAAGCCGTGGAAATATCCAAACAACATTAAAACCAACAGACTATGAGCATACTGATTAACAAAGATACAAAGGTCATCGTCCAGGGCATCACCGGGCGCGACGGCAGCTTCCACGCCGCTAAAATGAAGGAATATGGTACACAGGTCGTCGGTGGCACGTCGCCGGGCAAAGGCGGTCAGGAGGTCGACGGCATACCGGTGTTCAACACGGTAAAGGACGCCGTAGCGGCTACGGGTGCCAACACGAGCATCATCTTCGTGCCCGCTCCCTTTGCCAAGGACGCCATGCTCGAGGCCATCGACGGTGGCATCCGGCTGGTGGTATGCATCACCGAGGGTGTTCCCGTGATGGATGCCGTAGAGGCGCAGCGCTATGCCCGCATCAAAGGGGTGCAGGTCATCGGCCCCAACTGTCCGGGCCTCATCTCGCCGGGTGAGAGCATGGTGGGCATCATGCCCGCAAACATCTTTAAGAAAGGCCACACGGGCGTTATTTCGCGCAGTGGCACATTGACCTACGAAGTGGTCTACGACCTCGTACAGGGCGGTTTAGGCATCTCTACGGCCGTCGGTGTGGGTGGTGACCCAGTGGTGGGCCTCTATTTCGAGGACCTGCTGCAAATGTTCCAGGATGATCCCGACACCGACTCCATCGCGATGATTGGTGAGATTGGCGGTGATGCCGAGGAGCGTGCGGCGCAGTTCATCAAGGCCCACGTCACCAAGCCGGTGGCGGTGTTCATCTCCGGCCGTCAGGCGCCCCCGGGCAAGCAGATGGGTCATGCCGGTGCCATCATCTCCGGCGGTTCAGGTTCGGCCGAGGGCAAAATCAAGGCCTTGGAGTCCGTCGGCGTTCCCGTGGCCAATGAAACCCGCGAATTGCCCGGGTTGTTGAAAGAAAGATTGAATCCAACCAGGAAGTAACGTAAACCAACCGCGGAGCGGTCATGGAGCAAGCGTGAACCAACCGCGGAGCGGTCATGCAGTAAGCGTGAACCAACCGCGGAGCGGTTGCGGGATATAGCCCGGGGTTGAGCGCCAGCGAAACCCCGGGGATACGGGATACCGGGTGAGCTTATTGATATTACCGCGTAGCGGTTGCGGCAATACATCCGCATCGATAAAAACCATCCGTATTGCCGCGCCCACGTTTTACGTTTTACCACGCACCCATTGGTTGTTTCGCCACGCACCCGTTAATCGTTTTGCCGCATACCCATTGGTTGTTTTGCCGCAACCGCTACGCGGTAAAAATGAATAATGTCACCGGAACACCTAAACCCGGGGTTTCGCTGGCGCTCAACCCCGGGCTAATCCCCGCAACCGCTCCGCGGTTGTTGGCGCTCAACCTCGTGCTATTCCGCGCAATCGCTCAACCACGGGCTATTCCACGCAATCGCTCAACCACGGGCTATTCCACGCAATCGCTCAATCGCGAGCTTATCCCACATATTATATCATTAACATCAACCATTTACCTCTCTATGTCGCATACACTAACTAAACTCTACATCCACCTCGTCTGGCATATCAAAACAACCGCACCAAAGATCCGACCCACCGATGAGCAAGCCCTATATAAAAACATCACCGTATCATTGCAGGAGTTGGATTGCCAAACCATCACGATCAACGGAACCGACAATCACGTGCATATTCTCTTCACGCTGTCGAAAAACTATTCGTTGAGCGACGTCGTGGCGCGAGCCAAAAGGGTGAGTTCGTATTGGTTAAAGGCGCATAATCCTTATTATCAGACATTCAGTTGGCAAAAAGGATATGGAGCATTCTCCGTGAGTCCGTCGCATGTCGAAGCAGTTGTAAGCTATATTGCCAACCAAAAGGAGCATCATAAGAAGGTATCGTTCGAGGATGAATACAAGCGATTGTTGCAGCGATATGGGATAACTTACGATGATAATTATGTTTTCACAGATGATTGATGAACACCCAATACGATGATTAGAAAGACCAACCAACCGATGGACGAACAACGGGCGCTGGCCCGTGTGGCCGCGCTCTGCGCCAAAGCCGAATACTGCAAGGGCGACATCGACGACAAACTGCGGCGGTGGGGACTCGACGAGGCGGCCCGACAACGCGTCATCGACAATCTCGTCGGTCACCACTACATCGACGATGCGCGCTATTGCCGGGCTTTCGTCAACGACAAGATCAACTACAACCACTGGGGCCGGCGGAAGATTGAGCAGGCGCTGTGGCAGAAACACGTAGCCGAGGCCGTGTCGGCGCCCGTCCTCGATGCCGTACCCGATGAGGACTACCTCGCCGTGCTACGTCCGTTGCTCAAGGCCAAATGGCCCACCATCACGGCGGCGTCCGACTATGAGCGTAGCATGAAGCTCATTCGTTTTGCCATGGGCCGTGGTTTCGACCTCGACCTCATCAAAAAGGCATTGCCGTCATTGGAGTAGTGGCGTGCCGTGTGGCGGCACCATCCACCGGTACCGACCCCGTTGGTCGTTTCGCCGCAACCGCTACGCGGTAAATATGAATAATGCCACCGGCAACACCTAAACCCGGGGTTTCGCTGACGCTCAACCCCGGGCTAATCCCCGCAACCGCTCCGCGGTTGGTATCCCGCCTCGCCGACGCAACCAATGCAATTAGTATTCACCGACGCAATCAACATGGTTGATATTTACCAAACAAACCAACGCGATTGGTATTATTCAACCGCGGAGCGGTTGCGGGATATAGCCCGGGGTTGAGCGCCAGCGAAACCCCGGGGATGCGGGATACCGGGTGTAATTATTGATATTACCGCGGAGCGGTTGCGGCAATACATCCGCATCGGTAATAACCCATCCGTATTACCGCATCCCCGTTGGTCGTTTTGCCACAAACCCGTCGTTCGTTTCGCCGCAACCCCATTGGTTGTTTCGCCGCACACCCATTGGTTGTTTCGCCGCAACCCCATTGGTCGTTTCTCCACAAACCCCGTCGGTCGTTTACCGCATACCCATTGGTTGTTTCGCCGCAACCGCTACGCGGTAAATATGAATAATGCCACCGGCAACACCTAAACCCGGGGTTTCGCTGGCGCTCAACCCCGGGCTAATCCCCGCAACCGCTACGCGGTTGGTATCCCGCCTCGCTAATGCAACCAACGCGGTTAGTTTTCACCGCCTCGCCGACGCAACCAACATGGTTGGTATTCACCAAACAAACCAACGCGATTGATATCCGCCAATAAAACCAACACGATTGGTATCCGCCAATAAAACCAACACGATTGATATCCGCCAATAAAACCAACACGATTGATATCCGCCAATAAAACCAACACGATTGATATCCGCCAATAAAACCAACACGATTGGCAATATTCAACCGCGGAGCGGTTGCGGGATATAGCCCGGGGTTGAGCGCCAGCGAAACCCCGGGGATGCGGGATACCGGGTGAGCTTATTGATATTACCGCGTAGCGGTTGCGGCAATACATCCGCATCGATAAAAACCATCCGTATTACCACGTCCCCGTTGGTTGTTTCGCCACAAACCCGTCGTTCGTTTCGCCACGCACCCGTTGGTCTTTTCGCCACGCCACCCGTTGGTTGTTTTGCCACGCACCCGTTAATCGTTTTGCCGCACACCCATTGGTTGTTTCGCCGCACACCCATTGGTTGTTTCGCCGCAACCCCATTGGTCGTTTCGCCACAAACACGTCGTTCGTTTCGCCGCAACCCCATTGGTCGTTTCGCCACAACCCCCATTGGTCGTTTCGCCACAACCCCCGTCGGTCGTTTCGCCACAACCCCCGTCGGTCGTTTGCCGCACACCCATTGGTTGTTTCGCCGCAACCGCTACGCGGTAAATATGAATAATGCCACCGGCAACACCTAAACCCGGGGTTTCGCTGACGCTCAACCCCGGGCTAATCCCCGCAACCGCTACGCGGTTGGTATCCCGCCTCGCTAACGCAACCAACGCGGTTAGTTTTCCCCGCCTCGCCGACGCAACCAACATGGTTGGTATTCACCAAACAAACCAACGCGATTGATATCCGCCAATAAAACCAACGCGATTGATATCCGCCAATAAAACCAACACGATTGGCAATATTCAACCGCGGATCGGTTGCGGGATATAGCCCGGGGTTGAGCGCCAGCGAAACCCCGGGGATGCGGGATACCGGGTGAGCTTATTGATATTACCGCGTAGCGGTTGCGGCAATTCATCCGCATCGATAATAACCCATCCGTATTGCGCCCCCATTGGTCGTTTCGCCACAAACCCGTCGTTCGTTTCGCCGCAACCCCGTTGGTTGTTTTGCCACGCCCCCGTTGGTTGTTTTGCCACGCCCCCGTTGGTTGTTTTGCCACGTCCCCGTTGGTTGTTTTGCCGCAAACCCGTTGGTCGTTTTGCCGCAACCGCTACGCGGTAAATATGAATAATGCCACCGGCAACACCTAAACCCGGGGTTTCGCTATCGCTCAACCCCGGGCTAATCCCCGCAACCGCTCCGCGGTTGGTATCCTGCATCACCAACGCAATCGCCCCGCGCCATCATGATGATGACGCGGGGCGATAATTGTTTATGCTATATGCTTGCGCTTACTCCCAAATGTTATTACGCTTGGACAGGGCATTATCAGCTTTCACTGATGAACCACCAGTTACACTACTCTCCGTGTAGGTCCCATCTGACTGTTCTTTGAGACCACTACCATCCAATAGTATCTCTTTATCGTAAATAACCTTGACATTGGTCGAAGGCTTCATATATAACTTCTTGTTCATAATCGTATACTTATTATTGAGTTGATTTAATATGGTTTATTTCACGAGCATCTTCTTGCCATTGACAACGACCACGCCCTTGTAGTTCTTGCCCACACGCTGTCCAGCGAGGTTGAAGCGAACGTCGCGGGTATTGGCCTTGTCGGTGTTGATGCTGTTGATTCCAGTAGCCGTTCCGTCGAGAGCGAAGAAGGTCTTGGCAGAAGAGTTGCTGCCCAGGTCGAGATAGCCCTTGAAGGCTGCAAGTGTAGAACCAACCTCTGTAGGCCAGAAGCCGATTACGCCATTGTTCTGAGCCAGCACATAGATGTTGTCGCCATCAGCGATAGTCTTATCACTCCAAGAATAGGTCAAGTTGTTACTTGTAGGAGCATCTGCGCTCTCTACCTTGGTCAGCGTGTAAGTACCGGCAGCGGCCTTGAGCACGACAGCGGTCTTGGCAGGAACAGCTGTAACCGGGTTAAGGGTAATCTTGTCGGCAGTAGCATCGTAAGTTACAGTATAAGCTGTTACACCCTCTGGGAAGCTGACAGCATTGTTGGTTACGTAGGTAGCCCAACCGGCTGCTGTTACGGTTGCTTTCTCATCAGACTTGGTGATGCTCAGTAGAGTAGAACCTTCTGCCAGTTCTTTAGTGTTGTTATAAGTAGTCAACTTACCTCTCAAGATAACGATGTCACCCTTGGTAATGTCGTTCTGGCTGGTGATGTCAGCGCCGTTGAGACCTGTACCGCGGTAGATTTCCAACTCACTGGTAGTTGAGCCGTCGTCAGAAATCCAATAGTTGACATTTGGATATCTGCTGTTCCAAGTTGAAACGCTGGCCACGATACCCTTAACGATAACCTCAGTACGATCTGCAGTCTTGAGGGCTTCAGCGACAGTGATAGGCTCAGTCTTCGTGAAGGTCTTCTCAGCCACTGAACTTTTTTTAAGATTTGCGTCCACAGCCACTGCTTTGACCGTTGTCGTCGAAGTTACATCGAAAGATACTTTATTGGTGTCCGTTGATTTAGCTGTTTTAGATGATGAAGGATCCGTACCGTCTATACTATAAGTGATACCACATCCCTCGGCAGCAGTAATTGTTACAGTAGTCTTGTCATAGAACTCTTCTTCACCAGAAATTTCAGGAACTGCAACCTCACCTTCTCCTAAACATGTTACTTTAATGGACTGAATTCTTGACTTACTGCTTCCATTCGTAAATGCTACACTATTAGAAGAACCTGTCCATGTACCAGACTTGTAAGTTCCAGTTTGTCCGTTAGTAAGGGACAAATGTGAATAGCTGTCTCCAGAAAATGTAAATTCTATCTTTGTTATATTCTTAGTGGATGATGAAATAGTGAGTGTATTACCACTATACAAGCGCACAGCCGTACCATTTTTATAGTACGTTGGTGCATTTGTAGTATTAGAACCTTTAGCAAAAGTTGCTGTAACGTCAGTTCCATTTACTGTTGTTACGCTTGCTTCGTCACTGAAACCTTTTGTAAGGTCAATAGTTTCTGTATTGTCAGAAACAGTTCCCTTCTCACTTACTGTGAGTGTGTAAGAAGCCTCGCCAGCAGCGTAGGTGTCGGTTTCATCCGATTTAGCGGCAATAGTAGTAGTACCAGCAGCAACGAGTTTTACTGTGCCATTAGCGTCAACGGTAGCAACTGACTCATCACTAGAACTATAGCTTACTGTCAAATTGTTAGGATTGTTCAGTGTAGGTGCTGTAAAGGTCTCACCAAGTGTGGCAGTAGCGGTAGTTGATGAGAAAGAAAGGCCAGCGGCAGGTTTACTTGAAGCTTCCTCATAAGTTAATGTAAACGATTGGACGTACAAGGAATTCACTGTAGCACCAATTGTAATAACAATCTTCTCACCATCTTCTACAGTAGTGGCCGTTACCGTGGCATTTACATCTTTGTAAGTTGTTGAGTAAGATTTATTATCATACCATTCATTAAAGTTTACACCTTTAGTCGATGATCCTAAGGAAGCCAGAGTCTTTGTTCCAACCTTTGCGTCAAGGTAACCAGCACCAGCACTCGCATTTGATTTACTCGCATTTGATTTCATAGAAAGCTTAAGCCCTGTTATTTTCTTACCAGCATAGCCTTCAAGGGTTAAAGTCATAGAGGAACCATTGGGTAATTGGAACTTATTACCACTATACGTAGTAGCAAAAGAAGCTTTTGTACTTGAAGGTGCATCATTTGACGTTACTGCCTTTTTGTCTGAAATTGTGTAAGTCACAGTCGTTTGTGCCCCCCCCACAGTGCACACCGAGAGAAGCATCAGGGTTAATAATAAATGTAAATACCTTTTCATAAGCTATAAACCATGTTGTTTAGTATAAGTGAATAAAGATTGAAAGCGTGTAAATATAATTCAATACGAATAGCGATATATCATCTTACTACCTTGCAAATTTAAATAAAAAAAATTAAATGAGAGAAGAATTTCGTATTAAAATGATAATAAATTTTAGTTGAGCGAATAATTAACGCATTATGATACAACAATTGCGGGAGTTTGAGGTCAGGATATATCGTTCGCAAAAGGGGTGGTTTGACGACGTGTGACGTTCGTCAAACGAATGCGTGACGAACGTCACGCGAATGGATGACGAACGTCACGCGAACGCGCGACGAACGTCAAACGTTATGATTTTACTCAAGTTGTCAAGTTGTTTATCAACCGCGGAGCGGTTGCGGTGTATAGCCCGGGGATGAGCGAAGCGATTCCCCGGGGGTAGGGTTCACCGGTGGAATTATTCATTTTTACCCCGGAGGGGTTGCGGCAAGACATAGCATCGCGATAAATCATTTGGTAGATCAAAGGTTCTTGGAAGATGAATGCCGTATCCGAGCCATCGTTTCGCCGCAACCCCTACGGGGTAATATGAATAAGCCCACCGACAATTCCTTCTCCCCGGGGTTTCGCTGACGCTCAACCCCGGGCTATCTTCCGCAACCGCTACGCGGTTGGCATTCCTTCGCTCGCTACGATATTACGGATTAATGATTCTATCTATCAAATACTTATAGGCTTGAAACACTTGAATGATTCTATAGGCATAGTCGTAAGGAATGACTGCGCTCTACTAAAAAAAAATCATGTGGGCGGAGCACAACAATGGGAAGGTTTTACTATCTTTGTAGGCAAGAAGACTATTAAAACAAGGGGGATATTGAGATGCTGTCGCGGCTGTTGGACCTGATTGCGCCACGCTTCTGCTGTATGTGCGGGAGGCGGCTGGATCTGCAGGAAGATATTATCTGCACCGGCTGCTTTATTGTGGTGCCGCTGAGCGGCTATCTCGACGACCTGGTGGAGAACCCCATGGCGCAAATGTTTTGGGGCAGGATAAACCAGTTTGAGCGCGCCTTTGCCCTGATGCGCTACGAGCCGATGAGCAGCTCAATCAATACCATCATGCAACTGAAGTATTATCACCGCCCCGACGTGGGTGAGGCGCTGGGACAGTTGATGGGCAAGCGTCTGATGGAAACGGATTTCTTCGACGACATCGACGCCCTCATCCCCGTACCGTTGGCGCACAGCCGGGAACGGGAGCGAGGCTATAACCAGAGCATGATGATTGCGCGCGGACTGCAACTGGCTTGCCACAAGCCGATATGGAATAATGTGGTGGTGAGGCCGGTGGCGACGGTGAGCCAGACGAAGAAGGACCGTGTGGAGCGCGCTGACAATATGGCCGGTGCGTTTCGCGTAAGGCATGGCGATCGGCTCAACGGCCGTCATGTGGTGATTGTTGACGACGTGGTGACCACGGGCGCCACGGTGTGTGGTGTGGCGTCGGTGTTGCAGCAGGCGGCTGATGTACGCATCAGCGTTGTTTCCCTCGCCTTTGCGGGGGAAAAATAAAAACTCATGACCGGCTCCGTCACTATTTACGTTGCCTATCATGAGCTCAAAAACTTAAAAACAAATGAACTTAATTGCTCACTCCTTAAACGCCTGTTTCTCGGCCTCGGCGATGATTTCTTCACGCGACTTGGCCTTGGCGCTGATATCGCTTAAATCGAACTCGTCGGCAACGACAGCCTCCTCGGTGACCGGCTGCTCGAGCACCGTCTCATGGCGCTCGTCGATGGCACTCTCCTGTTCGGTATAGACCTTCTCACGGAAAGCCGTGGCATGCTTCGGCGCATCGCTGTCGCTGTTGGCCGACACCATGAATGCCTGCGTCTCATCGGTGCTGGGAATGGCGTTGACAGGCTCCTCCTCCATCTTCGTGCGCTCGCCCTTGGCGGCAAACACCTCGTCGATGAACTGCGGCTTCTTACGCAGCAGTTCCAGCGTATCCTTGGATGCCTTCTGCTGGCTCTCCTTCTTGGAGAAACCGTCGCCCGTGCAACCGGCAATGCCCTCGAGCATCACCTGATAGCAGAACGTGGGACTGCCACCGTTGTCTTTACCGCTCTTGATGAACTTAAACTCGAGCTTCACCTTGTTCTTCTGGCTCCACTCGATGAGCTTGCTCTTGAAGTTGACCTCCTTATACGCCACCTTGTCGATGTTGATCATCTGCGCCAGAATGCGGCGCTTGAGGAAGCGCATGCAGGCATCGTAGCCGCGGTCGAGGTAGAGCGCACCCACCAGCGCCTCGAAGGCGTTGCCACCGAGATAACTGTTGTGGGTAACCGAGCGGCCGCTGGAAAGAATGAGTTTATTGATGCCCATTTCCTGGGCGAGCTTGTTGAGCGTATCGCGCTGTACGAGTTTCGACCGCGTATTGGTGAGGAAACCCTCGCGCTTGCCGGGGAAATGGCGGTAGACGATATCCCCCACTGCAGCATCGAGAATGGCATCGCCAAGAAACTCCAGGCGCTCGTTGTTGACGGGCTTGCCCTTTTTGTTGCGATGCATGACGCTCTTGTGCATCAATGCCAGCTTGTAGTAGCTGATGTTGTGGGGGTAAAGGCCGATGATGTCGTATAACGAAGAATAAAGCTCCTTATCCTTTCGGAAAGGGAGCTTTACCCTGTCTATAAGATTTATGATAGCAAATGCGTTATTCTGCATACTTCTTGAAGATGACACATGCGTTATGGCCACCGAAACCGAAGGTGTTGGAAAGGGCTGCACGCACCTCACGCTTCTGAGGCTTGTTGAACGTAAAGTTCATCTTGTAGTCCAGTTCGGGGTCATCGTCGCCTTCTTCGTGGTTGATGGTAGGCGGTACGATGTTGTTGTAGACGCTCAGCACGCAGAAGATGCCTTCCACGGCGCCGGCGGCACCCAACATGTGGCCCGTCATGCTCTTGGTAGAAGAGATATTGACGCGGTAAGCGTCGTCGCCGAAGAGGTCCTTGATGGCCTTAGCCTCGGAGATGTCGCCCACGTGGGTTGATGTGCCATGAACATTGATATAGTCGATGTCGGCCGTGGTCATGTGTGCGTCTTTCAAAGCCTCCTCCATCACGAGCTTGGCACCCAGACCCTCCGGATGCGACTTGGTGATGTGGTAAGCATCGGCGCTCATGCCCTCGCCAACGAGCTCGGCATAGATATGTGCCCCACGCTTCTGCGCATGCTCGAGGGTCTCGAGGATGACGCAGCCGGCACCCTCACCCATGACGAATCCGTCGCGGCTGGCGCTGAACGGACGGCTGGCGTGCTCGGGGTCGTCGTTGCGCGTAGAGAGCGCATGCATCGACGTGAAGCCGCCAAGACCACACTCGGTGATGGCTGCCTCGGCACCACCGGCCAGGATGACGTCAGCCTTACCCAGACGAAGCAGGTTGAAGGCGTCGGCCAGGGCATGGCATGAAGAGGCGCAGGCACTCGTCGTGACATAGTTGGGACCATGGAAGCCGAAGTGGATGCTGATCTGACCGGCCGTGATATCGGAGATCATCTTCGGAATGAAGAACGGACTGAACTTCGGGCCCTCCTCGATGTGCTGGCCGTAGTACACCACCTCATCCTGGAAGGTCTTGATGCCGCCGATGCCGATGCCGTAGATTACACCTACGCGGTTCTTGTCCACAGTGTCAAGGTCGAGTTTGCTGTTCTCCACAGCCTGCATGGCAGCAGCCATACCCAACTGGGTGCAACGGTCCATCTTGCGTACTTCCTTCCTGTCGATATAGTCGTTAGGATTGAAGTTCTTTACCTCGCAAGCGAACTGAGCCTTGAACTTGGAAGCGTCAAACAACGTAATAGGAGCAGCGCCACTCTTTCCCTGCAGCAGGTTGGCCCATGTCTCGTCAATGTTGTTGCCGAGCGGGGTCAGTGCGCCCATTCCTGTTACTACTACTCTATTTAATTCCATTGATTGATTTTAATATTAAAAATTTAGCGTTTAACGAGCTAACTCATTAAACGCTAAACGTATGTCACCAACTTATTTAGCGTTCTCCTGAATATAGTTGATGGCGTCCTGCACAGTCTGAATGGTCTCAGCCTTATCGTCAGGGATAGAGATGCCAAACTCCTTCTCAAACTCCATGATGAGCTCAACGGTGTCGAGAGAGTCGGCGCCAAGGTCATTTGTGAAACTTGCTTCGGGTTTTACATCTGCTTCATCCACACCAAGCTTATCAACGATAATAGCCTTAACTTTTGATTCGATTTCTGACATAATTGTAACAGTTAATATTAATTTATAAATTATAATGCTTGCACAAAATCGGGTGCAAAGTAACTAACTTTTTGGCAATTACGCAAATAAAACCGCAAAAAAATAACTCAACACTGCACAAACCATATAATATTGTGCAGTTTTTTACGGCTATCTATCTTGCATACTTCAAAAATAGTTCTTACCTTTGCAGTAATCTATAAATCAATCAGATTATGTCATTTACCAAGCATTGCAATGAAATCTTCAACAAAGCGATTGAGGATTATCACGTGAAAGACAATATTGATACGCCCATCAATAATCCTTACACTCACGAGACGATTGAGAACCGGCTCTATCTGAAATGCTGGATTGATACCGTTCAATGGCATTTGGAAGATATTATCCGCGATCCCCACATCGACCCGTTAGAGGCGCTGACCATCAAGCGTCGCATCGACCGGTCGAATCAGGACCGCACCGACCTGGTGGAGCAGATTGACTCCTATTTCCGCCAGTATTTCTCCAACGTGGTGCCGGGACCTGACGCGCGGCTCAACACCGAGAGTCCGGCCTGGGCAGTGGACCGCCTGTCAATCCTCGCGCTGAAGATCTACCACATGCGGGAGCAGGTCAACCGTGAGGACGCTACGCCGGAGCACCGCCAGCGCTGTAAGGACAAGCTCAACGTGCTGTTGGAACAGCAGAAGGACCTGTCGCTGGCCATCGACCAACTGCTTGAGGACATTGCCGAAGGGAAGAAGTATATGAAGGTCTACCGGCAGATGAAGATGTACAACGACCCCAATACCAACCCTATCTTATATAACAATAAGCATAAGAAAGCGTGAAAACTGAGCATATTCTCATCATCCGCTTCTCGGCCATCGGCGATGTCGCCATGACCGTTCCGGTGGTTTATTCGCTGGCCACGCAATACCCTGACCTGCGCATCACGATACTGTCGAGGCCGTTTGCGCGTCCGCTCTTTGAGAACCTGGCGCCGAATGTGGGCTTTATGGAAGCCGACATCAAGGGCGAATACCGGGGCATCAAAGGCCTGAACGCACTCTACCGCCGACTGCTGGCCAAGAACTTCACGGCCATCGCCGACCTGCACAATGTGCTGCGGTCGGACTACCTGCGGCTACGGTTCAACTTCGATCAGTTCAAGGTGGCGCACATCAATAAGCACCGCGCCGAGCGCAAGCGGCTGACACAGCACAAGAACAAGGTGCTGGAACCGATACAGTCGTCGATTGACAACTACGCCGAGGTGTTCCGCGAACTGGGCTACCCCATCACCAACACTTTCACCTCGCTGCTCACGCCCGAGGAGGCGAGTCTGCGGCTGCTGCCCGAGGCCATCGGCGAGAAGAAACCGTTCCAGCAATGGATCGGCATTGCGCCCTTCGCCGCCCACAAGGGTAAGGCGTATCCGCTGAGTATGATGGAGAAGGTCATCAGCGGTCTCGTGCAGCGTCATCCCTCCTGCCGCATCTTCCTCTTTGGCGGTGGACAGCGGGAGCGTCAACTGCTCGACGAGGTGGCCAAGCGCATCGACAACTGTACGGTGGTGCCGGCTGTGGTGCACGGACTGCGTAATGAGCTCATCCTGATGAGTCATCTTGACGTGATGGTGAGCATGGACTCGGCCAACATGCACCTGGCCTCGCTCGTCGCCACACCGGTGGTGAGCGTCTGGGGCGCCACCCATCCCTACGCGGGTTTCATGGGTTGGAACCAGAAGATGGACAATGCCGTGCAACTCGACATGCCCTGCCGCCCCTGCTCCATCTTCGGCAACAAGCCTTGTCTGCGCGGCGATTATGCCTGCCTGACGGGCATCAAGCCTGATGCTATTATAAATAAGGTGGAGCAAAACCTCTGACACCGTAACATTGCCCTTTACCATTCCCTTGCGCCATTCGCAAGGGATTTTTTTATTCCTTTCATTCTTCCAGTTCTGTAAGCCGGCTGCACAGCAGCAGTCCGTTCCTCCCATCTCCAGTTATCCCCACCCTTCTGTTGAAAACCTCTTGATAACCCTGTGAAAAACTCAAAGTTATCCACACCTGTCTGTGGACAAACAAAAAGCTGTGGATAAGACAACAGTTGCTTTTTCGTAATGCACTGTCTTATCCACAGCTTTACTCTTACAATAAAATATTGTTTATCAATCACTTGCCATACTGTAAAACAAGTTATCCACTTATCCACAGCCTTATCTTAATCCTCTTATTTTTTTCTTTAAATTGAAACTTAATATAAATATAAGGATAATATGTTACTTCTGTATGACCTCAACTTTTCCCTCGTTTATAATCCACGCGCAGTCGTAGCCATTAGCTATAGCCCTATGGGCCACTTTGCGTGCCCTCTGCATGACATCAGGTGTGCGCTGCAAACTACATCCCTCGATGGTTTTGGGCCATGTATAGCCTGTGACCTGCCATACTGATATTCCCCATCCGAAGGCATCGTCAGTGCGCACACAGAAAGACGAGTATTTGGGCAAACTGTCGGGAATGGTGATGTAATATGCTTTCAGAGGCTTTCCCTTGGTCTGTCTCACTATTTCGTTGGCCATTTCCATGCCCGGCAGTGATGTTTTCCAAGCCCAGTACCAGTGATGGATATCCACTAAGACGGCTATGGTGAGATAGACGATGAATGTACGGTTTATCCATCGGCTGCCGTTATGACGGCTGATATAGTTTTGCGCGAGCCAGCCTACAAGTATGGCCGACATGCCTAACGAACCATAGGCATTCATCAGACTCATGGCGATAATCAGGTTGGGCGACTCTGTGATGATGATGGCTGCAATGAGTGCATAGGTAGTGCGCTGTCTCCAGACGCTTCGGTTGATGAATAACAATAGAAAAAACGGTACCGACATCAGCATCGTCAGCGTTGCCCACGCGAGGTTACGGTGTGCTTGGGCAAATATGGAGAGAAAGTCGGTGGCCGTCCAGGTGTAGCCCAGCCATTTGCCTATGCTAATGATGTGTTTGGATAGACTGGAGAACTGTTCTTCGTATTCTTGGTTGAGTGGGTAGTAGTTGGGCAGTGAGAGTCTGACGATGCCATAGACGACGGCCAAAGTGATGCCATAGGCGAAATGGCGAATGAATGTGTGCCGGTTGATTCGTCCTGTCCCCCAGGCGATGAAAGGCGGCACAATGGCCCATGCGATTCCGTTATCCTTGCAAAACGATGAAAGTATCACAAACAACATCCACAGGATGTATCGGCGTCGGTCTTTGTAGTGCAGATAAGCCCATACGGATAGCATTCCCATTAGGTGACATGTGCTTTGGTTCGTACCGTCGCAACTGAGTGTTGTGGCAAGCGTGCAGGGTGAGAAAAAAAAGAATGCCGTAGCGATGCTCCGTGCCAAAATGCCAATGTTAAGCTGGCGGCAGATGACATATACTAATAAGGTGCTGACAAGATGGGCTGTCCAAATCTCAATGTGGTTGAGTGCCGGGAAAAGCCGGTAATCGATGGCGTTGATATATCCCATTATGGCGTCCAAGGGCCTCCAAGTGGAGCTGAAAGGAAAAAGATAGCGAAGAAAGTCGGGGTCATAGTTTGGCGATGACAATGTGGTGAAGTCGTCAAAGGTAGGCTTAATCATAAGGGCTGCCGCCAACAGTGCGACAGCTCCTACGCATACAGCCAACAGGTAGGGTTGCAGTTTGAGGTGACGGTATGTACGCATGAATTTTAGTAAAAATGAATGTCAGGCAATGCTACCTCACGATGGCAATCTTACACACCACACCCTTCTTGCCTTCGGCTGTAGCCACCTCTACCATATAGATGCCGCTTGCCACACGCTTACCGTCGCGGTCGAGGCCATACCACCGGTATTCGCCGTTGCTGGCCTTACCCTCATAGACCAAGGCACCACTCGAGGTAACAATCTTCACGTCGGCATCCTCGTCGAGGCCGGTGATGGTGATGGCGCCGTTGTAGCCGGGTCTCACGGGGTTGGGATAGGCATAGACGTTGTCTTTGGTCATGCCGTCGCTGGTGGTGGCTGAGTGGGTGGTATAAGAGCAGAGACCGTCTTCGGTGCCGAAGAATACCTCGCCGGTCTGATTGTTGATGGCGATGGCCTGCACGACGTCAGACAGCAACGGACTGTTGTCGGCGGTGAAATGCTGCAGTTGGTGGATGTTGTCGGCACTGATGAGATAGACGCCGTTGCCATTGGTGCCAATCCATTTGCGGTTGGCGGCATCGATGGCGATGGACATCACGTCGACGCCGGAGAGCAGGTAGTCGGCATAGTTGGTGCCATCGTTGCGCGGCACCTTGACCTGCGTGAGTATCGGAGCGTCAGCCGTTATCTGGTCCTGCTCCAGCATCAGCGGTCCGGCAGAGGTTCCAATCCATATATTATTGTCCTTATCCTCGGTGATGCAACGCACACCGTCGCTGACCACCACCGTCGTACCGTCCTCATTGATGAAGCTCTCGTAGGTGTTAATGGCGTCGCTGCTGGGCTGGTAAGCATAGAACGACGGCGAACTCCAGTTGTTGTTGACAAACCACAGTAAGCCGCGGCTGTCGAACATCATATCCATCAGACGGCCCAGACTCTTGTTGGTAAAGCCGGCATCATTCAGGCGCATGAGCGTCGGTTTGGAGTGAGACACCCACTTTCCGTCGGCTGTATATTCGAGGAGCGACTGCGTGGGCGCCTGACTGTTGAGTACCCAGAGGTTGCCGTCGCTGTCGTATTTGACGCCATAGACGAGCTGATAGTTGACGCTTTTGTTGTTGAACGACTCAATGGGGGAGTTGGCCTTGCTGTAGTATTTAATAAACTGGCCGTTGAGGAATTCATAGAGTCCGCTATGCGCGCCCGCCATCACGTGGTTGCTGTTGCGTGGGTCGACGTCGAGGCAGTACACGTCGCGGTATCTGCTTCCCGTTTTCTCGGTGATGCTGTCATTGGCGTAGACAGTCCATTCCTTCGTATCGAAATTATAGATTTGTATGCTTGCGGGGGTATCATTGAAATACGGTCCGTTGCAGGTGTAGAGCTGGCCGTTGAGCATACGCATAAAGCCGAAGTAGTTGTATTTGGGTCCGCCTGGCTGCAGGGTGTTCACCTTAGCCAGCAGGTCGGGGTCGATGGTCTTGGTTTGTTTGACGTAATTGCCTACCCTGGTCCAGTTGGCGGGGTCGACGAGGTTGCTGGTGAGCAGTCCGCGGTAGAGGCCCTTGCTTGAGCTGGCTGCATAGAGGTAATTGCCCTCAACGTAGCTGTAGTTGACGTTGAAGCCGAGCTTATAGGTGTTGTAAAACTCGCCGTTGGGCACATTGACGCTGACGATTCCGAAGCCGGTGGAGATATAGGCGTAGCGTCCGACGACGTTGACGCTGTTGATGGTCTTGTCCTCGGTCATCGTCATGTTCTTATAAGCCGGCATATTGGTCACCGTGCCGTTGTCGGCGAGCAGGTCGATGTCGTAGTCGCTATAGATGATGACGAGCCGCTTGGCGCTCTGGCACCAGGCGATGTGAGCGATGTTGGAAGCGGATAGCGCGTTGGTCTTGTCAAAGGTCTGCAGCTCCTGATTGGAGGGGTTGTAGGAGTAGAGACCGCCAGAGGCCAGCACGTAGAGCTTGCCGGTGCCGTCCTGCTCTATTTCTGTCGGTGAGTTATAGCTGAGGTAGTTGCGCCACTGCGCGCGGGCGGGAATGGATAATGATAAGGTGAACAGCAACAGCAGCCAATATAGATGATTTTTTTTCATAATTTCAGGCATAACATTTATTTTATTAGAATAACGGGCTATGCACTAAAATATTACATGCAGCTTAATACCTTTTCTTCCAAGTTAAGAATGCAATGTCGCAAACTGTGCTGAATCATTTTTATTTATTTCTCACGCTGATTGCTTTATTTATTTCTCACGCTGATTGCTTTATTTATTTCTCACGCTGATTACTTTATTTATTTCTCACGCTGATTACGCAGATTTTGCCGATGCATCCTCTATAATCCGTAAGAGTTATAAGGTGGTTGCGCTTACGCTGAATTCGCTGATGAAGACAGGCTTAATCCAACCAGTCCCTTGGGAAGAATGTCCCGTCAATACAGGCGGACGGTGGCCGGCACCAGGCCGGCCACTACACTAAAACCATAGCTATTCAGCGTTTCGTTGTTATCTGCGGTATATTAACACCTCTGCGGTATATTAACACCTCTGCTGTATCTTTAATTCAAGTTTCGCAAGTTACTGACGCTTTGCAGGGGCCGGTCTTGTGCCGGCCCTAAAATAATGTCCCAACTTCTTTTAAAAACATGTCGAACATTTTTTTTGAGGGCCGGCACAAGACCGGCCCCTGCTTGCGGCAGACTTGGCTATAAAGTAATTGTTAGCATGCGAAACTTGAATATCTTTAATAATCTGCGTAGATAAGACTTCAGCGATTTCAGCGTTATCTGCGTGCATTTCTCACGCTGATTACGCAGATTTTGCCGATGCGTTCTCTTTAATCCGTTAGAGTTATAGCTGGTTGCGCTTACGCTGAATTCGCTGATGAAGACAGGCTTAATCCAACCAGTCCCTTGGGAAGAATGTCCCGTCAATACAGGCGGACGGTGGCCGGCACCAGGCCGGCCACTACACTAAAACCATAGCTATTCAGCGTTTCGTTGTTATCTGCGGTATATTAACACCTCTGTGGTATATTAACACCTCTGCGGTATATTAACACCTCTGTGGTATATTAACACCTCTGTGGTATATTAACACCTCTGCGGTATCTTTAATAATCTGCGTAGATAAGACTTCAGCGATCTCAGCGCAATCTGCGTGCGGAAAAAAACATCTGCGTGCGGAAAAAAAAACAATCATCTGCGTGCGGAAAAAAATAATCCGCGTGCGGAAACCCCACTCATCCGCTCCGCGTGATAGATTACCCTCAGCGGAATCATTCCTCTGCCTGCAGCCATTCCGCGAGCTTCTCCACAGCCTTGGCGCGGTGGCTGATCTTATTCTTTACCTCCTCACCCAGTTCGGCGAAGCTCTTGTCGTAGCCGTCGGGGATGAAGATGGGGTCGTAGCCGAAGCCCTCGGTGCCGTGCTTCTGCCAGTCGATATGTCCGCTGACCTCGCCCTCGAACTGATATTCGCGGCTGCAGCGGGGATTGCCGCCCTCCATCTGGATGAGCGAGATGACCGTGCGGAAGCGGGCCTTGCGGTTTGGGTTGTCGCCGAGCTTACGCAGCAGTTTGGCCATGTTGGCCTCACTGTCGTGGTCGGTGCCTTCGGCGTAGCGCGCCGAGTGCACCCCCGGCTCACCGTCGAGTGCCTCCACTTCAAGCCCCGTATCGTCGGCGAAGCAGTCGAGGTGGTAGTGGTCGAAGATGTATTCCGCCTTTTGGTGGGCGTTGGCCTCGAGCGTCATCCCCGTCTCGGGAATGTCCTCGTGGCAGCCGATATCGTTGAGCGAGACAATCTCGAACGTCGGTCCGAGTATCTCCCTTATCTCTTGCAGTTTGTGCGCGTTGTTGGTTGCAAAGACAATCTTCATGGCTTTTATTGTTGTTTGTTGGCGTCAGCGGTGTGATTCACCTCCGGCGGCATTTGTTGCATTATTTTGTCTTTATGGTGTTTCTTCACCTTAATCTTCACGTGGTCGAAGCCCTCGCCGTAGACGCCGATGACGCTGCTCTGTGATACGAAGGCGTCGGGGTCGATCATCTTGATGATGCGGAAGATGGTCGAGCTCTCGCGCTTGCGGGCGAGGATACACAGCACCTTCATCTCCTGACCGGTGTACCAGCCGTGGCCGTCGAGGATGGTGATGCCGCGGTCGAGCTGTGTGCCGATGGCGTGGGCTATCTCCTTCGACTTCTTCGAGAAGATCATGAACTGTACGCTCTGGCGCTGGACATTCATCACATGGTCGAGCATGAAGTTCTCCACCACCATGGTGCAGAAACCGAACACCACCTTATGCAAGCGGCCGATGATATCGCCGAACTGCGGGAAGAAGAAGCAGCTGCCGATGATGCAGAAGTCGATGGTCATCAGCACCTGACCGAGCGACACGTCACGATACTTGTTGACGCAGGCGGCGATGATGTCGGTGCCGCCTGTGGAGCCGTTGTTCATGAAGACGATGGCCAGCGAAGTGCCCGTGAAGCAGCAGCCGATGAGCAGCGACATGAAGTCCTGGTTGGGACCAAGGATCTTGATGTAGTGGCCTGCCGCATCGACGGGCATGAGCATCTGCGCGAACTTCAACAGGAAATACAGCGTGAAGATGGCATAGATGGTCTTCACCATGAACTTGATGCCGAGTATCTTCAATGCGACCACCAGCAGGGCAAGGTTGATAATCATGTAGGTGTTCTCAATCTTGAACCCCGTCGCATAGTAGATGATGGCTGACATACCCGTTACGCCGCCCGTCACAATCTCATAAGGCATGAGAAAGACGGTGAAGGCGGCGGCGTAGATGATCAGGCCCATGGTGATGCCAAGATAGTCCTTGGCCTCATTCCATACAATACGATGGTCGATGGTCATGGCTGCTTTATTTCACAACGATGTTGATGATGCGCTTGGGTACGACGATGACCTTGACAATTTGCTTGCCGTCGATATACTTGGCTGAGCGCTCGTCGGCGAGGGTTTCCTTCTCTATCGTGTCCTTGTCGGCATCGGCGGCGAAAGCCTTCTGGAAGCGGGCCTTACCGTTGAAGCTGACGGTCATCTGTATCTGGTCCTCCTGCAGGTATTTCTCATCCCACGTGGGCCACTGGGCATCGCATACGGTCGTCTGATGACCCAACTGATGCCAGAGTTCCTCGGCGATGTGGGGCGTGAAGGGTGCGATGAGCACCACGAGGTCGTTGAGGATGGCGCGGCTGTGGCATTTCTGCTGGCCGAGCTCATTGACGCAGATCATAAACGCGGAGATAGAGGTATTGTAGGAGAACGACTCGATGTCGCCCGAAACCTTCTTGATGAGTTTGTGGATGCTCTTCAGGCTCTCGGCTGAGGGCTTGTCGTCGTTGACGAGGAACGCATCGGAGCGGTTATCCCAGAACAGTGCCCACAGCTTCTTGAGGAAGCGGAAGCAGCCGTCGATGCCGTTGGTATCCCAAGGCTTCGATGCCTCGACGGGGCCGAGGAACATCTCATAGAGGCGCAGCGTATCGGCACCGTAGTCGCGCACGATGTCGTCGGGGTTGACGACGTTGTACATTGACTTCGACATCTTCTCGATGGCCCAGCCGCAGACGTACTTACCGTCCTCAAGGATGAACTCGGCGTTCTTGTATTCGGGGCTCCACTGCTTGAAGGCCTCGGTGTCGAGGATATCGTTCTTCACGAGGTTGATCCACACGTGGATAGGTGTCACATCCTTGTATTGCTTACGCAGACCGGCACTGACGAATACCGGCTTGTCGGCCGTCGACAGTTCATTGACACGGTAGACGAAGTTGGAGCGGCCCTGGATCATGCCCTGATTGATGAGCTTTTGGAACGGCTCTTCCTCGCAGCTCACGCCGTAGTCGTGGAGGAACTTATTCCAGAAACGGCTGTAGATGAGGTGGCCGGTGGCGTGCTCGGTACCGCCGACGTAGAGGTCGACGTGGCGCCAGTATTCGTCGGCCTCCTTCGAGACCAGCTCATGGTCGTTGTGGGGATCCATATAGCGCAGGTAATAGGCGCTCGATCCGGCGAAGCCAGGCATGGTATAGAGGTCGATGGGAAATACGGTCTTCTGGTCAATGAGGCTGTTGTCGACCACCTTCTTGTTGACGGTGTCCCATGCCCACTTGGTGGCGCGGCCCAATGGCGGCTCACCGTCCTCGGTGGGTTTGTAGGCCGTAATCTCGGGCAGTTCGACGGGCAGGCAGTCCTCGGGAATCATCTTGGGGATGCCGTTGTCGTAATATACTGGGAACGGCTCGCCCCAATAGCGCTGGCGCGAGAAGATGGCGTCGCGCAGACGGTAGTTCACCTTGACGCGGCCGATGCCCTTCTTGGTAACAAACTGCTTGGTGGCGGCGATGGCCTCCTTCACGGTCAAGCCGTTGAGCGAGAAGCCGTCGATGCTCTGATGACCCTCACGCGGCGAGTTCATCACGATGCCCTCCTTGGCGTCGAAGCTCTCCTCCGACACGTCGGCGCCCTCGATGAGCGGGATGATGGGCAGATTGAAGTGCTTGGCGAAGGCGTAGTCGCGGCTGTCGTGAGCCGGCACTGCCATGATGGCGCCGGTGCCGTAGCCAGCCAACACATATTCTGAAATCCAGATGGGGATGCGGTCACCCGTGAAGGGATTGACGGCGTAGCTGCCGCTGAACACACCGGTCACGCGGTGATCAGACATGCGGTCGAGTTCGGTGCGGCTCTTCACATAGTCGAGGTACTTATCCACCTCGGCTTTCTGGTCGGCTGAGGTCAGCTCGGGCACCAGCTCGCTCTCGGGGGCCAGCACCATGAAGGTGACGCCGAACATTGTATCGGCGCGGGTGGTGAAGATGGTGAAATGCCCCTCGCGCTCCTTGTCGCCGTCGGGGGTAAGGCTGGTGAACACCACCTCGGTACCCTCAGAGCGGCCAATCCAGTTTTTCTGCGTCTCGGTGATGGAGTCGCTCCACTGGATGGTATCGAGGCCGTCGAGCAGTCGCTGGGCGTAAGCCGATACGCGCAGGCACCACTGGCTCATCTTCTTCTGCACCACGGGGAAGCCGCCGCGCACGCTCACGCCTTCGACCACCTCGTCGTTGGCCAGCACGGTGCCCAGTCCGGCGCACCAGTTGACCATCGTCTCGCCCTTGTAGGCAATGCGGTAGTTCATCAGTGAGTCGCTCTTCTGCTTGTCGTCCATAGCCTTCCACTCGTCAGCGGTGAAGCTGAGGGTCTCGTCGGTCTGCGCCACGTCGAGGTTTTCGGTGCCCTGCTGCTCAAAGTGAGCAATGAGCTGTTCGATGGGCTGCGCCTTCTTCAGACGGTTGTCGTAGTAGGAGTTGAACATCTTCTCGAAGGCCCACTGTGTCCAGTGGTAGTATTTCGGGTCGCAGGTGCGTACTTCGCGGTCCCAGTCAAACGAGAAGCCAATCTTGTCGAGCTGCTCGCGGTAGTGGGCGATATTCTGTTCGGTGGTGATGGCGGGGTGCTGACCGGTCTTGATGGCGTATTGCTCTGCGGGCAGACCGTAGGCGTCGTAGCCCATGGGATTGAGCACGTTGAAACCCTTCAGGCGCTTGTAGCGGGCATAGATGTCGCTGGCGATGTAGCCTAAGGGATGGCCTACGTGCAGTCCGGCCCCTGAGGGATAGGGGAACATGTTGAGCACATAGTATTTCGGGCGGGTCTTGTCTTCCGTTACCTTGTAGGTCTGGTCATCGACCCATTGCTTTTGCCATTTCTTCTCAATCTCTTGGAATTTGTAGTCCATTGTATAAAAAGCGTGATATAAAACGAGTTGTTATATAATATGGTGCAAAGATACAAAATCTTTAAACGATAGAGGCAGAAATAAGGAAAAAAGTAGCTGGTATTGGCGGTATACCTGGTATTAGTGTAGTGGTCGGCCTGGTGCCGGCCACCGTCCGCCGGTTAGGCATTAGCAATGACGATGCCCTACCCCCCGTATGGCCTCACAGCTGGCCTGCCTCGACCATGCGCACCACTCGCTCGGTGAGGCGGTCGACACCGTTGGGGTCGTACTGCTTTTTAAGACTTGCGCCAAATGCCCAGGCAAAAACCTGGTAGAAGCCGGCACGGATGGGGCCAAGGAATGCCTGAATCAGTTGATAGCTCGTACTGTTGCATTCGCGGTAAACCAGTTTGATGAGCAGTTTGCCCTGCGAATACGTGAGCTTCTTCATGCGCGGCTTGTACTCCTTTATGATGCTGGCCTCGACGAGCTTCATGTGTTCATCCTTGGCCTTCTTATTGGGCAACAGCTCAAGATAGTCGCCGGTCTCGATGATGATGCGGTTCACCTCCTTGGCGATAGGCAGCACCTTCTTCACATTATACACCAACCGGTTGTAGGCCATCCGCTGCCGGTCGTTCTGAAAGACGGGCTGCGGATAAACCCAGATATTGTTGAGCTCAACATACTGTATGGAGTCCTTGCCTTGCAGCACCTTGCCCACCTTCACCATGGGAATAAAGGTGGGGTCGTCCATATCCACTTCCCTATCCTCGGGATTGATATGGCCGGTCTGATTGCTTTGTGCATTGATGGTGAGATGGAAGGTCAATAAGCACAACAGGAGGGCAATATTCTTCAACTTTCTCATACGATGCAAAGTTACAACGCTTTTCTGCAATAGGAAAATAAAAGGCATTAAAAAACGTTGTTCCGGCCACCGCGACCAAAAAATAAAGGTGCACCGAGCGCAGTGCACCTTTGTTATCATATTGCGAAAAAAGCTTACATTATTCGTTCACGAGCTTGTCGAGTTCAGCACCAGCCTTGAACTTAGCAACCTTCTTTGCAGGGATAGAAATTTTCTGGCGGGTTGCGGGGTTGATACCTTCGCGGGCGGGGCGCTCAGCCACGGCGAATGTGCCGAAGCCAACGAGCTGAACCTTCTCACCGGCAGCCAGTGCGTCCTTCAGTGCATCAACAGTAGCGTCCAGGGCCTTCTTAGCCTCTGCATTGGTGAACTCAGCCTTTTCAGCAATCTTCTTTACTAATTCTGCTTTAGTCATAGTTGTAATAATTATGTAGTTAATAAAATATTGGATAAGCTACGTCTTAATTCCCGACAAATATAAGTCAAATGTTTCATAGTACAAACAAAAAAATGGGAAAATCATCTTCACAAGGCAAAAAAAGTGGTAAAACGCTCGTTTTATAGCCGTATAACGTACTTTTTTTCGTAATTTTGCAGCGTTTAAGCACGCCGTTGGCGTAGCAGTTGATTAATCATCGTTAGAAGGCTTTACAGTTATGTTCAGAATACCGGTCGTTACCCGCAACCTGCTCATCATTAATTTCCTTGCATTCATCGCGATGCTGGTGTTGCGTCAGATGAACATTGTCGACCTCAACAGCTTGTGTGGTCTGCACTTCTTCATGGCGCAGGACTTCCACGTCTTCCAGCTCGTCACCTATATGTTCATGCATGGCGGATGGGAGCATATCATCCTCAACATGTTTATGCTTTGGATGTTCGGCGCGGTGATGGAGCGCGTATGGGGTCCGAAGCGCTTCATTTTTTATTACATTTTCTGCGGCATCGGTGCCGGCATCATGCAGGAGATTGCCCAGTTCTTCTACATCTGGCTGTTCGGTTTCAATCAGTCTATCAGTTTCACTGAGATATTCTCGGTCATGCATCAGTTTGCGGTCCAGCTCAACGGCCTCACCACCGTCGGTGCTTCGGGCGCCATCTATTCCCTGTTGTTGGCCTTCGGCATGATGTTCCCTGACGAGAAGATGTTCATCATTCCCATCCCCGTTCCCATCAAGGCAAAGTGGATGGTGCTCGGCTCCATCGCGATAGAACTGTTCTCGGCCCTGGCCACGCCCGGCGACCAGGTGGCCCACATCGCCCACCTCGGTGGCATGATCTTCGGCTTCTTCCTCATCCGTTACTGGCAGAAGCACCCTTACGGCGGCTATGGCATGCAGGGCGGTATGCAATTCTTCAATTCGATGAAGAACAAATGGGAGCAGAAACGCGGATCGCATCGACGGAATGACCGTTGGCAGGGCAACGACGACCGTTGGCAGGACCATAACGCCGACTGGGACTACAATGCCCGTCAGCAGGCCTCGCAGGAGGAGATTGACCGCATCCTCGACAAGATACGCAAGAGCGGCTACGACAGTCTGACCAAGGAAGAGAAGCAGACGCTCTTTGACCAAGGCAAGAAATAGGCGCCCACGAGCGTAGGGCTTAGCCATCAATCGTAATGAAACAGCTGTCCAAGATAACCTTTCAGATACTGGCCGGAGCCAATGTGGCCTCCATCCTCATCATGCTGCTTGTGGGCCATGCCGACATGCTCAATCCTGAGCAATTCCCCCGACTGAGCAATATCGGACTGGTTTTTCCCGGACTGCTCGTCATCAACATCCTCTTTTTAGTCTTCTGGCTGCTCATCAAGCCACGCTACGCGCTCATTCCCTTCCTTGGCTTCATCGTCTGCTACGGGCCTGTGCGCACCTACTGTCCGGTCAACATTCCCCAGAATCCGCCGAAGGGCAGCATCAAGGTGCTGTCGTACAACGTGCTCAACTATACCGGCTGGGGCCCGGTGGACACCCGCGACGAGATACTGAAGTACATCGCCCGGCAGAAGGCCGACATCGTCTGCTTGCAGGAGTCGCAGCCCAACGGCATCGGACAGGCCGTCATCGACTCTATTGTGGGCCACCTCTACCCTTATAAGGCCTCGTCGAAGCATAAGCAGGACTACATGACCCTCTTCAGCAAGTACCCTATCCTATCGCGCGAACGTATTGACTATCAATCGAAAGGCAACATGAGCGTCGCCTACAAGATAAGCGTCAACGGGCGCGGGGTGATTGTCATCAACAATCATCTCGAGACCACCGCACTGAGCAAAGAGGAGAAACAGAAGTTCAAGGACCTTATCAAGGGTGAGCTGGAGTCGGATACCGCCACCGCCACGTCGAAATGGCTCATCGGCCATCTCGGGCAGCAGACCAAGCGCCGGGCGCCGCAAGCCGATGCCGTGGCCCGCTACATGTCTTACCACGCCGGTACTCCGATGATTGTCTGCGGCGACTTCAACGACTCCCCCATCTCCTATGTCCACCGCACCATCGCGAAGAATCTGACCGACTGCTATATTGCCACGGCCAACGGTCCGGGCATCAGCTACCACTATTCGGGATTCTATGTGCGCATCGACAATATTCTCTGCTCACACCACTTCACGCCTTACGCCTGCCAAGTGGATAAATCCATCAAATGGTCCGACCACTACCCCATCATCTGCTGGCTGAAGCCCCACTCCCTCTGAAGCGCTGCGGCGCTTCAGAGGACCCTCCCCCACCCAGGGGAGGGTTTTATTACAATAAGCAGGTATTAGTGTAGTGGCCGGCATCATTACCAGCCTATTACAATGGCCGTATCGTCCCATTTTTGCCTTTTTTCGTAAAAATACCGCCTTTCATTCCCTAAGATAACAAAAAATGACTAACTTTGCACATATTATATGCAGTAGCCTATCCACAAGGACAGAAACAACAAATAAAACAAATAACTAATAAACAAAAATGCAAAACAAAGGAATTGTTATCACGACAGCCGTTCTTCTGACGCTCGTGAGCATCTTCTATTTGTCATTCCCGATTGCCACAAGCTATTATGACAGTCAGGCTGCAAAGCTGAAGGACCCTATTGCACAGCAGGACTACAAGGACTCTGTGAAGTATCTGGGCATCTACAGCTACCAGAAGTGCTTGGAAACGCAGATTGGTCTGGGTCTGGACCTGAAAGGCGGTATGAATGTCATTTTGGAAATCTCTGTACCCGATGTGGTGGAAAATCTTGCTGACCACAAGACCGACATCGCCTTCACCCGTTCAATGGCCGAAGCCCGTAAGGAGCAGCAAGCCACGCAGGGCGACTTCATCACGCTTTTCATCAATGCTTACCACAAGAACGCTCCCGGCCACAACCTCGCCGAGGTGTTCGCTACCTCTGAGCTGCAGGGTAAGGTTTCACCGACCAGCAGCGACGCTGAGGTGGAGAAGGTGCTGCGCCAGGAAGTGAGCGCCGCCATCGACAACTCATTCAATGTGGTCCGCACACGTATCGACCAGTTCGGCGTGGTGCAGCCCAACATCCAGAAGGTGCAGGGCGCCGAGGGCCGTATTAGCGTTGAGATGCCTGGTATCCGCGAGCCCGAGCGCATGCGTAAGCTGCTGCAGGGTTCTGCCAACCTCGAATTCTGGGAGACCTACAACGCCGACGAGGTGCTGCCCTATCTGCAGCAGCTCGACCAGCGTCTGGCCAACGGCGACCAAGATACCACGTCGGTCAAGGACAGCGCCGCCGTCAGTAAAGAGGCAAAATTGGCCAAGGCCGAGGCCGACAAGGAGGTGAAGGCCGCCAAGAACGCCAAGCCCAAGTTTCAGCTCAAGGGCGACAAGAAGCAGGACATCAAGACTACGCCCGACGACCAGCTGGCTCAGGCCAAGAAGCTGCACCCGCTGCTCGCCATGCTGCAGACCACAGGTCAGGGCCTGAGCGTCTGCGGTTATGCAAGCGTCCGCGATACTGCCGCCATCAACAAGATTATCTATAGTCCGTTGGCCAAGCAGGTGCTGCCTTCCGACCTGAAGCTGCTCTGGAGCGCCAAGCCCGCCGACGGCATTCAGGCCAAGAACATCTTCGAGCTGCACGCCCTGAAGGTTACCACGACCAACGGCCGCGCTCCGCTCGAGGGTGATGTCATCACCGATGCCAAGGACGAATTCAACCAGCTTACCGGCCAGCCCGAAGTGAGCATGACCATGAACTCTGAAGGTGCCCGCAAATGGGCTGAGCTGACCAAGGCCAACGTGGGTAAGGCCATCGCCATCGTGCTCGACGGCGTGGTGTATTCAGCTCCCCGTGTGAACGGAGAGATCAGCGGCGGACAGAGCTCCATCAGCGGCAACTTCACCATTCAGGACACCAAGGACCTGGCCAACACCTTGAAGTCAGGCCGCATGCCGGCTCCCGCACACATCGTGCAGGAGGAGGTGGTCGGTCCTACCCTCGGCGCACAGTCCATCCAGCAGGGTATCGTCTCGTTCATCGTGGCCTTCATCCTGTTGATTATCTACATGTTGGTCATCTTCAACATCATCCCCGGCTCTATCGCCGTCGGTGCTCTGATCATCAACGTATTCTTCACGCTCGGTATCCTCACCTCGTTCCAGGCTGCCCTTACCATGAGTGGTATCGCCGGTATGGTGCTGTCGTTGGGTACCGCTGTTGACGCCAACGTGCTTATCTATGAGCGCATCAAGGAAGAGCTGCGGGCTGGCAAGGGCATGAAGCAGGCCATCGAGGCCGGTTACAAAAACGCCTTCTCGGCCATCTTCGACTCCAACCTCACCTCATTGATTACAGGTGTCATCCTGCTCGTTGTCGGTACCGGTCCTATCCGCGGCTTCGCTACGACCTGGATCATCGGTATCGTCTGCTCGTTCTTCTCGGCTGTGTTCCTCACCCGTCTGCTCTATGAGTACAAGCTCAACCACGGTAAGTGGATGCATCTGAAGTTCGACACCAAGATTTCCAAGAACATGATGCAGGGTACCAACTATCCCTTCATGTCAATGTATAAGAAGAGCTTCACCGTGTATGGCATCTGCATTGCCATCTGCATCGTCAGCTTCGCCGTGCGCCAGCTGAGCCTTGGCATCGACTTCACGGGTGGTCGTAACTACGTTGTGACCCTTAACAAGTCGGTTCCTGTGGAGGATGTGAGAAACGTGCTGACCAATGCCTTTGTCAATACCTCCGGTAACAATGCCGGTAAGCTGGCTACCACCAACGTCATTGCGCTGGGTACCGACGGTCAGACCATCCGTGTGACCACCAACTGGAACATCGACAGCAATGATCCTACTGAGGACGACAAGGCTGAGACCATTCTCTATACGGCTTTAAAGAAGGGCGGTTTCGTCAGTCAGGCCAGTGTAGCAGCCTTCAAGAACCCTGACATCCGTGAGGGTGGTTCCATCATCAGCTCCTCGAAGGTAGGTCCGTCTGTGGCTAAGGATATCACGCGCAACGCCTTCATCAGTGTTGGCCTGGCTCTGATCTTCATCGGTCTGTACATCCTGCTGCGCTTCCGCAACCTCGGCTTCTCTATCGGTGCTATTGCCGCTCTGGCCATCGATACGACCATGGTGATCGGCCTCTTCTCGCTGTGCTACGGCTGGATAGGCTTCTCACTGGAGATAGACCAGACGTTTATCGGCGCCATCCTGACGGTCATCGGTTACGACATCAACGACTCCGTGGTGGTGTTCGACCGTATCCGTGAGAACCTCCGCCTCCATCCGAAGGGAGACAAGCAGAAGATCTTCAACGACTCCATCAACGAGACGTTGGCCCGTACCGTCAACACCTCTGTCAGTACGTTGATTGTGCTGCTCGCCATCTTCATCCTCGGCGGCGACTCTATCCGCAGCTTCGCCTTCGCCATGATTGTGGGTGTGTTTGTGGGTACGCTGAGCTCCATCTTCCTTGCATCGCCTATCGCCTACATGCGCATTGGTAAGATCAAGAACAATGAGCCCGAGGCTCCTGTAGCCGCTGAAGCAGTGAAGGCATAATCCTACACCTTTATATATAATAGTAAAGCCAAGACTCCACATGGGGTCTTGGCTTTTTTGATGTTTATTCGGCCTTATTTTCATCTAATTGCTATCAAATTGCAATATTTTGCGTTCAACATGATAATTTTATGGCAATAATTCTTTCTGTTTAATATGTTTTATTTAAATTTGCAATCGTGTTACATTGTTAACAGGATAATTAACTGAATGAATAGCTTATGGTACGTAAGATGATGGTGCTGCTATGTTTGTCGTTCATTTGTATGTTGACGGCAACAGCACAGACAGAGAAAGCAAGTGGAACAGTCGTATCAGAGAGTGGTGAGCCCATCGTGGGGGCTGCGGTCATGATTGAGGGTACGCAAATTGGCACGATTACGGATGTGGATGGGCACTTCTCATTCACAGAAATCCCGGTGAAAGCCTCTAAGATTAAGGTGAGCTACTTGGGCATGCAGAGCAAGACGGTGCCGTTCAGCCGCAAGATGACCATTACGCTGACAGAGGATAATAAGACGCTCGACGATGTGCTCGTCGTGGCTTATGGTACGGCGAAGAAGAGCAGTTACGCGGGTTCGGCGTCGATGGTGACGAGCAAGCAGCTGACCGACCTGCCCTCGTCGAGCTTCGAGAATGCGCTGACGGGTAAGGTGGCTGGTCTGCAGATTACCAATGCCTCGGGTCAGGTGGGTTCGGTTCCTACCATTCAGATACGCGGTATCGGTTCGATGAATGCCGGCAGCACCCCACTCTACGTGGTCGACGGTGTGCCCATGAATGCGGGCAACGTCGGGCAGATGTCGGGTGAGACCTACTCTACCAACAACATCATGAGCACGCTCAACCCCGAGGATATCGAGTCGGTATCGGTCCTGAAAGATGCCGCCGCAGCCTCGTTGTACGGCTCTCGTGCGGCCAACGGCGTCATTCTTATTACCACCAAGCAAGGCAAGAAAGGTAAGGCTCACGTCGAGTTCAAGTCGTCGATAGGCTTCACACCGTCGTGGGCTACGAAAAACTATGAGCCCGCCAGCACGCAGCATCAGGTGGATATGCTTTACACCGTCTTCCATGACTATCAGACATCGAATGGCGCAGACGACGCCACGGCCAACGCCTACGCCCTGAAGCAGCTCAACCGCAAGTTCAACCGCCACGGCTATTCTTTCTCTACGTCGGGCACCGGCGCTTATGAGGATGTGATTATCAGCGACTACGACAACTCCGGTCGCGCGGGCAGCTACTACAATTGGGATGATGCTTACTTCCGTACAGCCGTTTATCAGTCCAACGACATTGCCGTAAGCGGTGGCGGCGACAATACCAGCTATTATTCCTCACTGTCTTACACGAAAGACGACGGCCGACTGCGCAAGAACAGTTTCAAGCGCTACTCCGGTCGCGTCAACCTCACGCAGAAAGTGGGAAAGTTCCTTGACTTCAACACCAACGTCAGTTTGGCGCGCATCACGAAGACCGGTTACAACGATACCCGTACCACCGGAAGCAACTACTTCATGCAGACGCGCAACCTGCTCTGGGGCCTTTACTGGCCTACCAACTACGCTACGGGTGAGGACTGGACTACGCGCTACGGCAGCTATGCCTACAACGGCCTCTATTATGACAATGAATGGGAGAATAAGTCCACTGACACCCGTGTGTCGGCGGTAGAGACGGTGACGCTGCATCTGCTTGACGGTCTTGACCTGCGCACTATCTTCTCTTACGACAATACCAATGTGCGTGACCATCTTTACTACAGTGCCAACCACTTCCTCGGATCCTCTGATGAGGGCAGCATCGATGAGATGCGCACCAATTACGAGAAGTGGGTATCGTCGACAACGGCGTCGTATAATAAGATGTTCGGCGACCACACCATTGGATTACTCTTTGGCTTTGAGGCCGAGAAGAACACAACCGACTACACCCGCGCTTCGGGCACCCATCTGCCCAACAGTACGCTGCACACCGTATCGACGGCAGGCACCCTTTCCTCAGCCGGTTACCAATGGGGTAACACGCTGGCTTCCATCATCTCAAAGGTGGATTACAACTACGCCGACCGCTATTTCCTGTCGGCCTCCTATCGTCGCGACGGTTCGTCGAAGCTCGCTCCTGAAGAGCGTTGGGGCAATTTCTGGTCGGTGTCGGGTGCCTGGCGCATCAAGCAGGAGGCGTTTATGGCTCCGGTCAAATGGTTGAGCGACTTGAAGTTGAGAGCTTCCTACGGTGTCAACGGTACGTTGCCTTCATCCAATTATGCTTACATGAACCTGATGTCGTACAGCTCCAAATATATGGGCAATCCTGCAGGCATCATCTCGCAGATGAGCAATGTCAACCTCTCGTGGGAGACCAACTATACCTTCAACGTAGGTCTCGACTTCGGTTTCTTCAATCAGCGGCTGCGCGGTACCGTGGAGTACTTCACGCGCAACTCGAAGAACTTGCTGCAAGACGTGCCCATCTCGGGTACCACCGGCTTCAGTTCGGTGCTGCAGAACATCGGTAAGATCAACAACCACGGCGTCGAGCTCACCCTCGAGGGCGACATCCTGCGCAAGAAGGACTTCGTCTGGACGGCGGTCGTCAACGCTACCTTCCTCTCGTCAAAGGTGAAGAAGCTATACAACGGTGCCGACATCATCTGGTACGACCCCACGGGTGACGACAACCGCGCGCAGTTCATCTATCGCGAGGGCGAGTCTACCCTGGCTTTCTACGGCTATGAATGGGCCGGCGTTGACCCGACCAACGGCAAGAGCGTCTATTACGTCAACGACCCCGACGACGGTCAGAAAGGCGACTTCACCTTCAACGGCCGCGGCGCTACCTACGACTACAACAAAGCCAACTATACCATCATCGGCAACGGTATTCCCGACGTTACCGGCGGCATCAATACAACGGCTACGTGGAAAGGTATTGAGCTGGGCCTGAACTTCACCTATAAGCTTGGCGGCAGCCTCTACGACGGCGCTTACAAAGACGTGGCCGACGACGGTTACTATTGGGAGCGCATCAGGGCCGAGAGCTACTACGAGAATATGTGGACGCCGACCCACACCGACGGCACTGAGCCCGCACTGTCGGGCAACGACCTCACCGACGCTATACAGTACAGCAGCCGCCATATCTCGAGCGCTACCTACCTGCGCCTTAAGACGCTCACCCTGGCCTATACCCTACCCCGTCAGCTCGTCAACAAGGTGTGGATGAGCAATGTGAGGGTTTATTTCAATGCAGAGAACCTGCTGACCTTCTCCAAGTACAAGGAGGCCGACCCCGAGGTCAACAGCTACAGCACACGCGGATGGGAGACGCCTATCGGCAAGAGTTTTATCTTCGGCATTAACATTACTTTTTAAGCAGGGAGGATTATGACTATGAATAGATTAAACAACACGATACGTAAGACTTCAATGCAGGTGCTGGCACTTTGTCTGCTGACATTCACATCATGCTCCAGTTTCCTCGACGAGGAGCCCACCAATGCCTCCAATGCCAGCGAGTCCATCGCCACGACCGCTGACGCCCAGGTGGCCATCAACGGCATCATGAGCCTCATGAGTTCGTCGTCTTATTATGGCCGCAACTTCCTGTTGTATGGCGATGCCAAGGGCGGCGATATGACGATTTACGCCAATGGCCGTGGCAACGATGCCCTCTACACGTTCAACCATACGCCGACCAGCGGCAGCTACTCCGGTTTCTGGTCGAGGGGCTATTACTGCATCATGCAAGCCAACAACCTGCTGGAGAATATCGACCGGCTGCAGGCCGACGGCTCCACCGCGTTCAACTATTATAAGGGCGAGGCGCTGTCGCTGCGGGCACTGTTTTATTTCGACCTCGTGCGCCTCTATGGCCAGCCCTACAACTACAACAAGTCGGCGCTTGGCGTGCCGCTGGTGCTCAATACGCTGGCGGCTGACGCACAGCCCCACCGCGCTACAGTCGAGGCGGTGTACAAGCAGATTATCAGCGACCTCACAGAGGGCCAGCAACTCATGGCGTCCGACAAGAGTGTTCACAACGGTTACCTCGACTACTACGGTAACGTTGCCCTGCAGGCCCGTGTAAAGCTCTATATGGAAGATTACGCCGGTGCCCTTGCTGCTGCCCGCGAGGTGATAGAAAGCGGCAAATACACGCTTTATACGCCCCAGCAGTGGGTTGCGTCGTGGGCACGGCAGTATGGCTCGGAGTCAATCTTTGAGCTCGGCATCGATACCGAGGCCGACCTTGGTACGACATCGCTTGGCTTCTACTACATGCGCTATAATCAGAAACGCAACGCCATGGGCTGGTACCTCGCCAGCGATTACTTCCTCAACCGCTTGGGCGAGGACACCACCGACGTGCGCTGGGGTGTGATGGATAACGATGAATACTGGGTTGAGACGGGTAACGAGCGTCGTGGCGCCTGCTACAAATATCTTGGTGGCTTGAGCATGGAGGGCGACGGCAAGGAGTCGTATACGGCGGTGAACATAAAGATTATCCGTCTGTCGGAAGTCTATCTCATCGCAGCCGAGGCCGCCTTGCATACGGGTGACCCTGCTGCCGCTGCCAAGTACCTCAATGCCATCCGTTGTAGGGCGCCGAAGCTCGCGCCTGCCACGGCTGCGACGGTGTCTGACGATATGATTCTCGACGAGCGCAGTAAGGAGCTGTATGGCGAGGGACAGCGCTTCTTTGATATGATCAGAATGAACAAGACCATCGAGTATAACGATGACTTCCAGAATGTGCCGGTCACCCATCGGTCGAAGACCATCGACCGCACTTACGGCGGTATCGTCTTGCCGATCTCGCAGGATGAGATCAACGCCAACCCGAGCCTGGAAGATGAGCAGAACGACTACTATAAGTAGCCCTACCCGACCCTACCCCTCGCCTTAAAAGGGCGAGGCACCGAACGGGGAAGCTACTACCCTACCCCTCGCCTTAAAAGGGCGAGGCACCGAACGGGGAAGCTACTACCCTACCCCTCGCCTTAAAAGGGCGAGGCACCGAACGCAGAAACGGGCCGGGTCTTTAATGACCCGGCCCGTTTCTGTAGTCCGACTGGGAATCGAACCCAGATCAAAGGTTTAGGAAACCTCCGTTCTATCCATTGAACTATCAGACCAACACACGACTAAAGCTCTTCATGTAGCGTGTAGGCTCTTACGTAGCGTCTATAGACGCTCTCCACGTAGCTTTAGCGCGGCAAATTTACCATCTTTTTTGCAAAGGGCAAAATAAATGCCCCGAAAGTTTGCGGCGAGGGGGAAGAAACGCGCCGCGCCCTACCCCACGGAGGCTGGGAAGAGAGAAACCATAGACGCTATAGAAACTATAGACGCTATAGAAACTATAGAAGCTATAGATGCTATAGACGCTATAGAAACTATAGAAACTATAGAAGCCATAGAAACTATAGACGCTATAGAAACTATAGAAGCCATAGCCACCCCTTATTGTAATGACTGGACTTCTGGACTTCCGGACTTCCGGACTTCTTGACTTCCGACTTCAGGACTTCTAAAAGCTTCTGGCCTTCCGCCTTCCGGCCTTCTAAAAGCCTCACTCCTCACTCCTCGCTTTCTCTGTCTTTCTTGATAAACGCGAGGAGGTGGTCGACGGCCTCGCTCTCGGGAATGGCATGCTCGACGCACTCCTTGCCCTTGTAGAGCGAGATTTTGCCAGGGCCGGCACCGACATAGCCGTAGTCGGCATCGGCCATCTCACCGGGGCCGTTGACGATGCAGCCCATGATACCAATCTTCAGGCCCTTCATATCTTTCGTGGCCTCGTGGATGCGCTTGATGGTGTCCTGCAGGTTATAGAGCGTGCGGCCGCAACCGGGGCAACTGATGTACTCCACCTTCGACGTGCGCAGACGACCAGCCTGCAGAATCGCGAATGAGGTGTCTACAATGGTCTCTGCTGCGATATCTCCCTCGTTGAGTAACCACAGTCCATCGGTCAGTCCATCCATCATCAGCGCGCTCATATCGGCTGCTGACTCCAATTGAAACTCCTCCTTGTCGTTGAGTTTATACATCTGGGCAAAGACGACGGGATTTCGCAAGCCGGCGTTCATCATCTCGTGGACCAGTGCGCGCTGACTGCCGAGGCGGTTCTGATGGTTGCTCGTGCAGACCACGATGACCTCTGGGTGGGCCTTCAGACAAGCCAGATACTCTTCCGACGGTGTACCGAACTGCAAGACGAGGAACTTCATCTTGGCCTCGATCATGCCGATGAACGGCATGGCTACAACGGGGAAGATGGGCGCCCATTTAGCGCCATTCCACTGTCCGTTTTTGATTTTGCCTTCCTGCAGCAGCTGGGCGTAGAGCTGATAGTCGACGATGTAGCGCTGGCCGGGGGTAATCGTGGAGGGCAGCGTGGAGCCGACGTAGAGGAAGTCGGGGGAAGGGGATGATGGGTTTAATGGGGTGGATGGGGTTGATGGGTTTAATGGGGTGGATGGGGTTGATGGGTTTAATGGGGTGGATGGGGTTGATGGGTTTGATGTGGCAGAAGCAATGACCACCGGCACCTGACTGCCGCCGACGATGCCGACGGGGGTGGTGGCGCGGCGCTCGGGCCGGAGCCAGTTGAAGCCGCTGTAGGCCTCGCCGGGGATGAGCACGTGGCCGGCCTTACGACCGATGTAGTCGACGAGGTGGCGGGCCACAGGAATCTCAGCCTCAGGCTCTTCGGTGAGCGATACGCGGATGGTGTCGCCGATGCCGTCGGCTAACAGTGCACCTATGCCCACGGCACTCTTGATGCGGCCGTCCTCACCCTCACCGGCCTCGGTGACGCCGAGGTGGAGCGGATAGTGCATGTCTTCCTTGTTCATCGTGTCGACCAGCAGGCGCACCGACTGCACCATGACCACCGTATTGCTCGACTTGATGGAGATGACGACATCGTTGAAATGCTCGCGCTTGCAGATGCGCAGGAACTCCATACAGCTCTCGACGATGCCCTCGGGCGTGTCGCCGTAGCGGTTGCGTATGCGGTCGGAGAGCGAGCCGTGGTTGACGCCGATGCGGATGGCGGTGTGGTGCGCCTTGCAGATGTTGAGGAAGGGCACGAAGCGGTCGTCAATCTTCTTCAGTTCGTCGGCGTATTCGGCGTCGGTGTACTCGTGTTTGATGAAGCGTCGGGCCGGGTCGACGTAGTTGCCGGGGTTGATGCGTACCTTCTCGGCATAGAGTGCGGCGACGTCGGCCACGTTGGGGTTGAAGTGGACGTCGGCCACGAGCGGTGTGTTGAAGCCGTCGGCGCGTATGCCCGCATTGATGTTCTTCAGGTTCTCGGCCTCGCGCTTGCCCTGCGTGGTGAGGCGCACGAGCTCACCGCCGGCCTTGATGATGCGCTCGGCCTGCGCTACGCTGGCCTCAGTGTCGTCGGTGTTGGTGGTGGTCATCGACTGGATGCGGATGGGGTTGTTGCCGCCCATGTCGAGTGCGCCGATGTGCACCACCGACGTCTCCCGCCGGTGATAGTTAAACAGATCCATGGCTCAGCACTTGAATTTATAGTCCTTAATCTCAGCGAGTTCCTTGTTGGCCTTCTCAATCTTCTGTCCGAGGCTGGCCTTCCATGCGTCGACCTTCTTGGCGATGGTTTCATCGCCGAGTGCTATCATCTCAGCGGCGAGGACGGCGGCGTTCTGCGCACCATTGACGCCCACCGTAGCCACGGGGATGCCCGGCGGCATCTGGATGATGGAGAGCATGGCATCGAGGCCGTCGAGCATGCCCTTGATGGGTACGCCGATGACCGGCAGTGGGGTAGAGGCGGCGATGACACCGGGCAGGGCGGCAGCCATGCCAGCACCCGCGATGATGACCTTCACGCCGCGGGCCTTGGCACCTTTGGCAAACTGCTCCACAGCGTCGGGCGTGCGATGGGCTGAAAGCGCGTTCATCTCAAATGGAATTTCCTGTGCCTCAAGCCATTTGCAAGCTTTCTCCATGACTGGAAGGTCGCTTGTTGACCCCATGATGATACTCACTAATGGTTTCATATTACCTGATATTATTAGTATTTAATTCTTATTGCCTTATTTGTTCGTGGTCCTTGCATGCTTTTGTTCAAATCTTAATGTCCGTGCAGGTGTACAACTTTCGTGGCAGTGTAGTGGCCGGCCTGGTGCCGGCCACCAGCCCTTGGTATGGCATTTTACCCTCGCATCATCGAGATGGGCGAAACTAAAATGCGCTCAAGCTGATTGTGCGTATGGAGACAGACCCGCATCACAGGCGGCTGGTGGCCGGCACCAGGCCGGCCACTACACTGCCACCAAAGTCTATATGATGGCCCAGAAGCCTGCCACGACGCCGATGAGGAAGCCTACGACGACCTGCGAGAGCGAGTGCTGGCGCAGAATCATGCGGCTTGTGCCCACCATGCCGGCGATGATGAGGATGACGCAGAACCACCACAGCGGATTGAACGCGAAGAGGATGGAGAAGGCCAGCAGCGCGCCCTCGAAGCCTCCGATGGCCGCCGTATGGGTGGACACCTTCCACCAGACGTTGATGATGGCGCAGACCACCTGGATGATGAGCGCCGCCACGAGGATGTTGGCCATGAACTGCGGTATGTGGAGGTAGACCATCATGTAGTAGCAGCCGAAGTAGCAGAGGATGGCGATGACGTAAGGCACCAGACGGCGCTCCTTCATGCCGAGCTGCATGCGCGTCCAGCCCTGATAGTTGCGGTAGCCATGGATGAGCAGGGTAGGGAGCAGGATGGTGAAGAGATACACCATAAGCAGCACCGTGAGCTTGTATTGCCACGGCATGAGGCTCATGTAGCTGAAGATGAACAGGGCGGCCAGTCCCACCAACGGCAGGTAGAACGGCGTGAATACCATGCTCATCACACGTGCGGCGATGATAATCTGTTTCTCTCTCATTGTCATTGTTTTCTCAGTCTTGCCACGGGCAGTCCCAGTTGCTCGCGGTATTTGGCCACCGTGCGTCGGGCGATGGGGAAGCCCTTCTTGGCCATCATGGCGGCCAGGGCGTCGTCGCTCAGCGGCTTATGCTTGTCCTCATGGTTGATGAGGTCGTGCAGGGCGAGCTTGATCTTACGCGTCGACATCTCCTTGCCCTCGTCGGTGACGTAGCTGTCGGTGAAGAAGAAGCGCAGGGGGAACGTGCCCCAGCGGGTCTGTGCGTATTTCATGTTGCTCACTCTGGAGATGGTCGAGATGTCGAGGTTGGTCTTCTGCGCGATGTCCTTCAGAATCATCGGCTTGAGATCGGCCTCGTCGCCCGTCTGGAAGTATTTCTTCTGCCAGTCGATGATGGCCTTCATCGTGACGTAGAGCGTGTGGCGCCGCTGCTTGATGGCCTCGATATAGCCCTGCGCCTTGTCTACTTTCTCCTTGGCATAGAGCAGGGCCTCTTTCTCTTTCCGGTTCATGTTCTGCCGGTTGTTGCGGTAGGTGTCGACCATGTCGGCGAACGACGACGATATCTTCAGCTCGGGGATGCGGCCGTGGTTGAGGGTGAAGGTGACGTGGCCGTCGTCGTCGGTGTCGATGATGAAGTCGGGCGTTATCTGCTGGATGTTGCGGCCTTCGGTCTCGCCGAGCGATGAGCCGGGCTTGGGGTTGAGCTTCGTCAGCTCGTGGCGCACGTAGTCGGCCTGGTCCTTAGTGAGTTGCAGGGCCTGCGCTATCTTATCCCAATGCTTCTTGGTGAACTCGTCGAAATGGTCCTTGATGACCTTCTCCATGAGGTCGCGTACGACGCTTTTGCGCTTGGCCCGTATCTGCAGCAGCAGGCACTCCTGCAGCGATCGGGCACCGATGCCTGGCGGGTCGAAGGTCTGGAGCTTGTGGAGCAGTTGCTCAATCTCTTTCACCGGCACGTCGATGTTGTGGTAGATGGCCAGTTCGTCGGCAATGTCGTCGAGCGATTTGCGCAGCAGTCCGTCGCTGTCGAGCGACCCGATGAGGTATTCCATGATTTCCTGCTGCTGCGGGGTGAGTTCCAGTTCACCCATCTGCTCCTTGAGTTTGTCGTAGAACGATGTCGTGTCGCCCCATACCATCTCCTCGCGCTCGGCGTCGTCGTTGCCGTAGGAGCCGTTCGAGGTAGGTGCGGGCATGTCATCGTCAGCGTTCAGACTCTCCAGCGCGTTGTCGAGAGCTTCCTCACGCTCCTCGCGCTCGGTCTTCTCCTCCGTTTCGTCGCCGTATTCGTCGTCGGGCTCTTTGTCTTTGTCGGTCACGTCGTCAAGGTCGTCTCTGCGCTCCTCGAGGGCGGGGTTGTCGTCGAGCTCGGCGTTGATGTTCTGCTCCAGTTCGGCCAATGGCATCTCCAGCAGCTTCACCTGCAGCATCTGCTGCTGCGAGAGGCGCTGTTGCTGTACTTGTTGCTGCGTCTGAGTCTGAATGAGTTTTTGTGCCATGGTCTTATTTCCAATAGTCTTTTAACTGAGCGGCTAAGGCGGTGAGTTGCTCGGGGTCGTTACCGAATCGTTTCCACACCTCCATGCAGGGCGTGAGGAGGGGCGAGACGATGAATTCCTCGCTGGTGATGTAGGGGTCGCAGACGCGAAACACCTCCATGACGCTGGCCACCTGCGTTGGGTTGATGCGCATGAGCTTGGCCAGTTCCTGCACCTCAGGCGTCTCCGGCACCATCGTCAGCGGCGTGAGACGGAAGTAGAGGTCGAGGATCATGATGAGCATGGCCGGCGTGAGACTGGTGTTGGGTTTGCCGTCGGGTAGGGTGAAGGCGATGGGTTGGAAGTCCTTCTCCCAGGTCTCGGTTTCCTCGGTAACCCCCGCGAAGAACGCGTCGGCATTGCCGAAGCCTTTCATCTGCCGCAGCAGTGCGATGCCGCGGCTCAGCCGTCGTGGACTGGTGGCATAGCGGTCCCACATGCGTTGCAGTCGTGGGGTGTCGATGCTGCGCAGCTGCATGAGCTTGCGGTGGATGTAAGTGGGGTGGAGGTGGAGCTCGAGCGCCACGTCGACGAGGTCCTTGCTATAGAGCCGTTTCACCCCCTGTGGCCGCTTCAAGAAGAGCTTGATGAGCAGCAGCCAGTAGTCGTCATGCCAGATGGGTCGCCTTGCCATAGTACCGCTTTTTGTCTTTACGAGGCAAAGATACTGAAAATATTTGGGATTACAACATAGAGCCATAAAATTTTAATCTTCAACATCGCGATACCATAGCTATCGCATCGCGATACCATAGCTATCGCATCGCGATACCATAGCTATCGCATCGCGATACCATAGCTATCGCATCGCGATACCATAGCTATCGCACCGCGATACCATAGCTATCGCACCGCGATACCATAGCTATCGCGACGTCATAGCATAGCTATCGCGACGCGATGGTGGATGGTCTGCAGAAAATTGGCATGGCAATGCAACGTTTACCCGTGTTTTTACGTTTATACTATTGGAAGCGCTCCAATAAACATCGCAATCAATTAAACAAGTCAATCGTATGAAGAAAATATTAATGCTGGTCATGATGATGACCCTCGCGCTCACCGCTGCCTCGGCGCAGACCACGCATACCGTGGATGGACTGATCAATGCTTTCTCCTCGGAGAAGGGGGTGGAGAAAACGCATTTAGGTAAAGCCTTGATGCGCCTCGGCGCCGTATTCTTGAAGGGTAAGGAGACTAACATTTCCCACATTGCCAAAGGCATCAACTCGGTGACGGTGCTCGACCTTGACAACTGCGCCAAAGACGTGAAACAGCGCTTTACGCAGGCTGTCGACTCGCTCGATGATGCGGCTTACTCGCAGGTGTTGGAGACCAACAACGGCGACGACCACGTACGCATCCTCGGCAAGCCCGACGGCTACAACATGCGCGACGTGGTGGTCATCTCCATCGACGACGATGACTGCACGCTCGTGTTCATCGAGGGGAAGATTAAAGGCAAGGACATCAAGAAATTACTTGACGACTGACCGACGGCCGCAACGCTGATGGATGCTTCAAAGTTCAAGCAGATTTTCCTGCCTCAATGCCCGCGGCTCTATGCGGTGGCGCTTCGTCTGACGGGTAACGGTCAGGCGGCAGAGGATCTGGTGCAGGACACGCTGCTCCGGCTGTGGATGAAGCGCGACAGTCTGCCACCGGACTTCGATGCATCGGCTTATTCGGTCATCACGCTGCGCAACATCTTCCTCGACAGCAAGCGGCGTCGTGGTATCGAGGAAGCCGATGAACCGCTGGAACGGTTGGCCGTGGCCTATGACGGTCAGGCCGATACCGAAGCCAATGAAACCGACGACGTGGCGCTCGTCAGACGGCTCATCAGCCAACTGCCGCCGAAGCAGCGCATGGTCATCACGATGCGCGACATCGAGGGCCTCGACAGCGAGGAAATGCGGCGCGCCACGGGTCTCTCCGACATCAATATCCGCACACTGCTCAGCCGCGCCAGAAGTACGGTGCGCCAACAATTCAAAAAACTATCTGCTCATGGATGCTCAGGAAATTAAAACGCTGCTCAACAAATACGACAACGGTCTGACCACGCCCGCCGAGGAGCGGTTGCTCGAAACGGCGCTCACCGGCAACGAGGGCGAGGTGGCGGAGGAGCTGGCTCCGGATGCCGCTTACTTCGAGGCGTTGCATAGGCTGCAGATGCCTGACGAGAGGGTAGGGCAGGAGTTCGTTACCCGGCTGTCGCGGCAGGTGGACCAGTGGAACGCAGTGGAGAAGTCGTCGGGCAGCAGAGCGCGGCGCATGAGCCTGCGTGTGGTGGGCATGGTGGCGGCCTCACTGCTGTTGCTGTTCTCGCTCGGGATTTATCTTAACAACCGGCAGGGGCAACCTGCGATGATGGTGGAGCAGCGGGATACGTTCAACAATCCCGAGGATGCCGCTGCTGCAGCCGGAAAGGCACTGGCTAAGTTCTCGTCGGCCCTCAATAAAGGACTGGACAAGGTGAACAACGTTAATCAGAAATATTAAGTCAAAATGAAGCGAATACTACTGTTGCTCGTCTGTGTGTGCATGACCGGTATGGTGCTGGCGCAAGACGCGCTGTTCAAGAAATATGGCAATACGCGTGGCGTGGAGACGGTGTTTATCTCCAAGTCGATGTTGAGCATGATGCCTACGGTGGAGGTCAACGATAAGCGTATCTCGTCGAAGAAGATAGACCGCATTCAGATGCTGTCGTGTGAGCGGCCGTCGATGGTGCGCACAATTAAAGCCGAGGCTGTCGCGAGTTTTGAACGTGGCCACTACGAGGAGATGATGCGCATGCACGACGGCGATGAGCAAACCATCATCTACTGCCGGTCGCTGGGGCGTGGCATCAACGAATTTGTGTTGATGGAGACGGAGCGCGACGAAATCAATATCATCAACATTCAGGGAAGGATTACGCTGAGCGACATCAAGCATCTGGCGGAGTAGGGGGACTCTGATGGGGATGATGGGTTTTATGGGGCGAATGGGTTGAATGGGGGCTGCTGCACAGCAGCAGCTTACAGAACCACGCACTACATAATAAACGCGGCACTATCGCCGCGTTTTTTCGCTTTTAATATTATCGGTGGCCGCTATCGGCACTTTTCTCCCTCCCCTCGGGGGAGGGCTGGGGAGGGGTCTCCCCTTATTAACTGCTCTTCCCCGTCACTATCTTCTTTATCTCATTGAGCTTATTAAGCGCCTCGACGGGCGTGAGGTTGTTGATGTCAAGGCCGAGGATCTCGTCGCGGACCTGAGAGAGGACGGGATCGTCGAGCTGGAAGATGCTGAGTTGCGTTCCGCCGTTGCCGTCGTTGATGTTCTCCACCTTCGGGCGCCCGGCACTGCCCACCTCGGCATTGTCGGCCTCGAGCTGCTTCAGCACCTCGTTGGCGCGCTTGACGATGCTGCGCGGCATGCCCGCAATCTCGGCCACGTGGATACCGAACGAATGCTCGGAGCCGCCGGGCGTGAGCTTGCGCAGGAAGATGACCTTACCATCGACCTCCTTCACCGCCACGTTGTAGTTCTTGATGCGCGGGAAATGCTTCTCCATCTCGTTGAGCTCGTGGTAGTGGGTGGCGAAGAGCGTGCGGGCCTGCGCCCCCTTATGCTCATGCAGGTATTCGACGATGGCCCAGGCGATAGAGATGCCGTCGTAGGTTGATGTGCCGCGGCCCAGTTCGTCGAAGAGCACGAGGGAGTGGGGCGAGACGTTGTTGAGGATGTCGGCGGCCTCGGTCATCTCCACCATGAACGTCGACTCACCGAGCGAGAGGTTGTCGCTGGCGCCCACGCGGGTGAATATTTTATCGACCAAGCCTATTTTCGCGCTCTCTGCGGGTACGAAGCAACCCATTTGGGCCAACAGTACTATGAGTGCCGTTTGGCGCAACAGCGCCGATTTACCAGCCATATTCGGACCGGTTATCATCATGATTTGTTGTTTCTCGGTATCGAGGTAGACGTCGTTGGGCACATAACGCTCACCGAGCGGCATCTGCGTCTCGATGACGGGGTGGCGGCCCTGATGGATGTCGAGCGTCGTGGAGTCGTCGATGACGGGGCGCACGTAGCGGTTGTCCTCGGCTGTCTTGGCGAACGACAGCAGGCAATCGATTTGAGCCAGTACGTTGGCGTTGATCTGAATCTGCGGAATGAACTGCTGCATGGCGACGATGAGCTCGGAGAAGAGACGGGCCTCGAGGTCGAGAATCTTCTCGTCAGCGCCGAGTATTTTCTCCTCGTATTCCTTCAGTTCAGGCGTGATGTAGCGTTCGGCCTGAGCCAGCGTCTGCTTTCGTATCCAGTCGGCCGGCACCTTGTCTTTGAAGGTGTTGCGCACCTCGAGGTAATAGCCGAAGACGTTGTTGTAGCCCACCTTGAGCGAGGAGATGCCGGTCTTCTCGGTCTCGCGCTCCTGTATCTCGAGCAGGTAGTCTTTGCCGCCCTGCGAGATGGCGCGCAGCTCATCGAGCTCTTTGCTGTAGCCGTCGGCAATGACGCCGCCCTTGCTCACGAGCTGTGGCGGATCGGGTTGTATCTCTTTGCCGATGCGGTCGCGCAGACTCTCGCAGAGGTTGAGCTGCTCGCCCAACTGCTTCAGACTCTCGTTGCTGGCGTAGAGGCAGGCTGTCTTGATGGGTTGTACGGCCAACAGGGCATTGCGCAGCTGCACCACCTCACGCGGCGATACGCGGCCCACGGCCACCTTTGAGATGATGCGCTCGAGGTCGCCTACGCGCTGCAGCTGTTCGTCGACGACATGGCGGAAGTCGGGTTCCTTGAAGAAATACTCCACCACGTCGAGGCGGTTGTTGATTTGGGTGACATCCTTCAGGGGGAAGACGGTCCAGCGACGGAGCATGCGGCCACCCATCGGCGTGATGGTGCGGTCGATGATGTCGAGCAGTGACTTACCATCCTCCTGCATCGGCTGGAGGAGTTCGAGCGAACGAATGGTGAACTTGTCGAGGCGGACGTATTTCTCCTCCTCGAGGCGTTTGAGCGAGGTGATGTGGTTGATGTTGGTGTGTTGCGTCAGCTCGAGGTACTGCATGATGGCGCCCGAGGCGATGATGCCCTCCTTGAGGTGCTCCACGCCGAAGCCCTTGAGCGACTTCGTACCGAAATGCTTCAGTAGTTTCTGCCGCGCGTTCTGCTCGGTGAATACCCAGTCGTCGAGCTCAAACACGCAGAGCTTATTGCCGAAATACTGCTCAAACTCGCGCTTGCGGTTCTTGTCGTAGAGCACCTCCTTGGGCGAGAAGTTGCCGATGAGTTTCTCCACATAGTCGTAGGTGCCCTGGCCGGTGAGGAACTCGCCGGTGGAGATGTCGAGGAAACTGATGCCACAAGCGGTCTTGCCGAAGTGGACGGCGGCAAGGAAGTTGTTCTCCTTATAGTTGAGCACGTTGTCGCTCATGGCGATGCCCGGCGTCACGAGTTCGGTGATGCCGCGCTTCACCATCTTGTCCATCTCTGAGAGTCCTTTCTTTCCCTTGATGGCTGCGCGCTTCTTCTTCGGGTCCTCGAGCTGGTCGCAGATGGCCACGCGCTTACCGGCGCGGATGAGCTTGGGCAGGTAGGTGTCGAGGGCATGATGGGGGAAGCCCGCCATCTCGGCGCCTGCCGAGGCACCGTTGTTGCGTCGGGTGAGGGTGATGCCGAGGATGCGCGCAGCCTCGACGGCGTCGTCGCAGTAGGTCTCGTAGAAGTCGCCGCACCGGAAGAGCATTAGGGCGTCGGGGTGCTTGGCCTTCAGCGAGAAGAACTGCCGCATCATAGGGGTGAGGGCGTTGTCATTCTTTTGCATGCTTATTTCCCCTCGTCGATATAGTCAACCTTGATGACTACCACACGGATATTCTGGTCGGGCTGGTCGGTCTTCACCTTGGCGATATGCCAGTCGCCGGGGAAGAAGATGAAGAAGTGGGCAGGGTCGCTGTCGTAGAAGCGCGCCTTGCTCTTGTCGTAGTCGTAGTGCATGACATCGGGCTGGTAGGTGGTGTTGGGCTTGCTGGATACGTGGTCGATGATGCCGAAGCGCTCGCAGCCGCGCACCACATACTGGAAATCGATGTGGTGGTAGTGGCTTTCCGACTGTCGGGTCTCCAGTGGGCCGTTCTTATCGTCTTCCACGCTGGCCACGAGTTTGGTGCCGGGGATGGGTGTGCGGCCGCTGGGCAGACTGAGCAGGTCGGTTTTGGCTATCCAACTGAACAAGGCTTTCCATTGTTCGGGGTTGAGCTGATACTGGCGGTAGAACTCCACGGCGTTGACCGAGGCGTGGGGATCGGCCTTGGTGAAGCCGTTGCGCCATGCGCCGCTGTTCATCCACGCTGTGGCCTTGGCTATCTCGGCGGTGTCGGTGCAGGGCTGAGTGTAGATGGCTTGACAGCAATCGCTGGTCTGATTGGCCTTACTGCACTCGCTGGTCTGATTGCTCTTGCAACACTGACTGCCTTGGCTGCAGTGGTTGTTTTGGGCATCTGCTGCGATGACAGCGAGGAAAAGCCCGATGATTGTGAATATCTTTTTCATATTGCTTTTATTATTACTTTACTTCTTTGCTTCTGTATACCGAAATGTTATCTAAGTGGATGGTGGCCGGCACAAGACCGGCCACTACACTAATCCCTTTGGCATTCCCGCTTATTGTAATGACTGGACTTCCGTATACATTACCCTTGCGGATGGTGGCCGGCACAAGACCGGCCACTACACTAACACCTTTGGCATTCCTGCTTATTGTAATGACTGGACTTCTGGACTTCCGGACTTCCGGACTTCTGGACTTCCGGACTTCTGGACTTCCGGACTTCTAATATTCTGACCTTCTGACCTTCCGTTCTTCTTCCACTCACCCCTTCCCCAATCCGGCCAACAAAGCGCGTGCCAATGGATTGTCGGCCAAGGAATCATCGTTGTTGTCGGTGGCTGGTTCGTCGTTGAAGTCGAAGCGGCGCGGGTCGCGCTCCACCACGCGGTAACAGGAGCGGCCATGGATGCGGCTGCGCGTGAAGCCGGCCTCCTGCAGGGCAAAGCCTACGTCTTGGTTGACGTGCTCACCCGGCGTCCAGTAGGGGTATTCCTTCATCAGACGGTCGATGATGGCGTCGATGTAGACGGCCTTGGCTTTCTTCCCCTTTGGCGGAGCGGCATAGAGCAACTTCACCATCTTCACGAGGTTGTCGGCCTCCTGGAATGGTGAGTTCTGTATGGCCATCGCTTCGCGCTCGTCTTCGGTGAGTGTGAGGTCGGCGCCGTCGGCCAGCTCCGCCACGAGTTGGGCGTAGAGTTGTTCGTAGGGAATGGGCGTGGTGAGGTCGATGGCGTGGCCCACCTCGACGCAAGCCAGTCGTGCGGCTCCCGCGGCATCGGTCATGGGGTGGAGGTTGCCGGTGTTGGCGATGAAGGCGGCGTAGATATGGCGCGGCTCAGCTGTCGTACCGTAAGCCTTGCGGAAGACGGGCGTGGAGCGCGAGAACAGGTAACGCATGAGGATGGTCTGGTCGGCATGCTCCTGATAGAACTCGTCGATGTTGATGAGCAGACTCGTCGTGATGAGGTCGTACACCTCCTGTGACGACTTGACATGGACGCCGTCGATGTAGTAGGGGCGCAGCGGCGGCGGTAGGATGAGGTTGCAGAATGAGGTCTTGCCGTAGCCGTAGACGCCTACCAGCACGGGCACGATGAGGTCGCGCACGGCGATGTCGCGCCCCTGCCAGCGCGCCACCATCTGCAGCATCCATTTATGGAAGCGGGCGGGCCAGTCGGGGTTGGAGGTGATGATACGCTCGGAGAGGTCGAAGACGTAGTCGTTGCCATCCCATTGGGGCAGAGCGTCAAGCCATTCGGTGGCGGGGTTCCACTGCGCAATGAGCGTGGAATGGACGTAGCGGTCGAGCGTCAGCGTGTTCAGGCTCACGCCCTGCTGCTCGGCCTCCAGGAGAATGGTATTGCGGCCTTCGGGCGACAGGGGCAGGTAGTCGTTGCTGCCCGCGGGCGCATAGCCGATGGCGCCGGTGAGTACGTTGCGGCGCAGACGGCAGTGGGACTGAAGATAGGTGAGCGCATCCATTGTGAGATTCGTTTTAGGCGTGGGCGAGGGGAGGGGCGGTTAGTTGCCGCTGAGCTCGGTGAAGATGACCTGCACCAGGGTCTGACCAACGGCCTTGAGCGTGTTCTTGTCGATATGCGCCATGTCGTCGTTGAGGGTGTGCCATGTGGGTCCGAATGAGCTCTGCTCGCACTGTGGATAATAGGGGATGATGTCGATGCAGGGGATGTTGGCCGTCTGATTGACGGGGATGTGGTCGTCGGTGATCATGCCGCCGTCCTGCTTGGGGAAGAAGGAACCGTAGCCGGCGCGGCGTGCGGCGCGCCACACCTTCTTCACTATCTCGGGGGCGTACTGCTTCGACATGCCTTCCTGATAGAACTGCGCGCCCTGTCCGCCAACCATGTCGAGTAGGATGGAGTAGCGCGGTGAGAAGCCCTGGGGCAGGTGCTGGGAGAAATACTGCGCACCGAGGGCCCATGAACTGCCGTCGTCGGGCGTCTGGCTCCACTGCGGCGTGCCCCAGTCCTCAGCGTCGAAGCAAACGAAATCGATGCCGAGGTCAGCAGTGAGTTGCTGCTGCGTCTGTCGGTTGCTGAGCAGGCGGGCCAGCTCGAGCATCACGGCCACACCGCTGGCGGCGTCGTTGGCGGCGAGGATAGGCTTGCGCCAGTTGAGCGAGTCGGGGTCGTTGTCGGCCCAGGGGCGCGAGTCCCAGTGGGCGCAGAGCATGATGCGCGTGGTGGCGCCGGGGTTGTAGCTGGCGATGATGTTGGTGCTCTTGAGCGTGGTGCCGTCGTAGCCCTTGAGGTCGGCCTTCTGTGTGGTGACGGTGCAGCCATAGCGCTTAAACTGCTTGATGATCCATTGCTCGCAGGCGTCGTGCCCCTTGGAGTTCATGTCGCGGGGACCGAAGTCGCACTGGGCTTTGGTGAAAGCGTAGGCGGAGTCGGCGTTGAACGACGGTCCGACGGGTGCCACCTTCTCCATCTCTTCGGTCTCTTCGGCGTCGTTGGTGCCTGTGCTGGCCAACGGTCCGGCGGTAAACAGCCATACGGCGGCTGCGCAAAGGATAGCAATCACGACAAGGATGATTATAGTTGTTTTCTTCATTGTTGGTTCTTTGAATGGGTCTTATGGGTTTGATGGGGCTGATGGGGCTGATGGGTTTGATGGGTCTTATGGGTTTGATGGGTACCCATGCGACCCATAAGACCCATACGACCCATACGACCCATGAGCAATCATCCGCAATCAGCCTTTCGCTCCCTGCACCTCCGCCATCACGCGGAGCCAGTTGCCGCCCCAGATCTTCTGGATGTCGGCATCGCTGTAGCGGCGCTGGAGCAGGTGGATGGTGAGGTTGATGAGCTCGGAGGCGTCGGCGCAGCCGCGTACGGTGCCGTCGCCGTCGAAGTCAGTGCCAATGCCGACGTAGTCGATGCCCATGACGTCGATGGCATGCTCGAGGTGGGCGATGACGTCTCGCACCGTGGCCTCGCCCTCCTTACGCAGGAACCCGTGGTAGAGCGTGATATGGGCGACGCCGCCCTTGGCAGCGAGCGCCCGCAGCTGGTCGTCGGTGAGGTTGCGCGGCACATCGCAGAGCGCGCGGCAACACGTGTGAGTGCAGACGATGGGCGTGCGGCTGATGTCAAGCGCATCGTAGAACGACTTCTCGTTGGCGTGGCTCAGGTCGACCATGATGCCCTCGTCGTTCATGCGCTCGATGACCTTGGCGCCGAACGACGACACACCGTTGTTCATGTGGGAACCGCGGTTGCTGTCGCAGATGTCGTTGTCGCCATTGTGGCAAAGGGTGATATAGACCACGCCGCGCTGTGCGAAGTGGCGTACGTTGGCGAGGTCGTGGTTGAGGGCCAGTCCGTTCTCGATGCCGAACATGATTGACTTCCGCCCCTTGCGCTTGTCCTCGTAGAGGTCGGCCGGCGTACGGGCGATGCTGATGTAGTCGCTATGGTCGGCCACAATCTGTTCGAGCTTGTCGAAGATGAGGTCGGCATACTGGGTGGGAGAGAGCTGCGTTGACAGTCCCTTGAGCTGTGGGTTGTGGGCAATGATGCCGGCGATGTCGACCTTCTGCGAGAACTGCTCACCCATCTGAGGCTGAGGCAGATAAGCCGCCATGATGACGGCATCCTGACGACCGTCGGTCATCTTGTGGAGGTCGTAGAGGATGCGCGGGTCGCGGTGGTCGAAGCGTACGCCCTGTGGGAAGAACATCGGCGTGTCGCAATGGCTGTCGAGGGTGAGCATGCGGCTGTGCAGACGTTTGGCGTGGTGGAAGGTCGTGGCGCTGTTGACGAGCCATCGGAAGATGGGCAGTCCACTCTCGCCGAGCCATTCCGGATGCCATTGTACGCCGAGGATGGGCTTGAACTCATTGCTCTCGATAGCCTCGATGACGCCGTCTGGTGCCGTGGCGATGACGCGGAAGCGTGGACCCGTAGCGGCGATGGCCTGATGGTGGAAGGAGTTGACCAGCAGTCGGATCCTGCCTTTCGCCTTATCTGCCTCGTCGGTGCTGTTCACCTCGCCGGTTCCTGTCGTCCCATTGGCTTTGGCGGCCAAGTCGGCATAGCATTGGCCGAGGATGGAGTCGGCGTCGATACTGACGCTGTGGGTCGCCTCGGTGCGGGCGGCATCCTGCGAATGCTTGAGCTGTGCCGGGCGCCCTGTGGCGCTGGTCGGAGCCGAATAGATGTCTTGCTCCACCTTTCCGCCGAGCGCCACGGCAAGGGTCTGGATGCCGCGGCAGATGCCCAGCATCGGTATTTGCCGGTTGTAGGCCAGCTGTACGGTCATTAGTTCGGCCGCATCGCGCGAGGCGTTGATGCCGCCGAGCTGTTGGCGCGGCTCCTCACCGGTCCACAGCGGATTGATGTCGCCGCCGCCAGAGAACAGTACGGCGTCGATATGGTCGAGAGTGTTGATGATGACCTGCGGGTCGGCTACGGGTGGAAGCAACACGGGAGTGCCGCCTGCGCGGATAACCTGCAGGTAGTATTGGTCAATGATTTTGCTGGTGCCATCGGCGTAATTAGCCGTAATGCCAATCACCGGTTGGTGCTTGGCCTCAGGAAAGGTCGCATAAGTGGAGCGCAGATGCGACGCAATGCTAAAATCTTCCATTTCGCCTTATTCGTCCAGTTTAACGGGAATCTCACGTTTGATGCTCTGCTCCAGGGAGATGAGCGTCTCGGTGGATACCACGCCGGGAATGGTCTGCAGGCGGTTGTTGAGCAGATCCATGAGCTGCTCGTTGTCCTTGGCATAGAGCTTGAGCAACATGGTGTAGGGACCGGTGGTGAAGTGGCATTCCACAATCTCGGGGATGTGGATAAGTCGCTCCACGACGTTTTTATACATCGAACCGCGCTCGAGGTTCATGCCCACGTAGGTGCAGGTCATGTAGCCGAGGCTCTTCGGGTTGATGTCGAAGCCGCTGCCGGTGATGACGCCGTCCTCGATGAGGTGCTGCACACGCTGGTGGATGGCAGCGCGGGAGACGCCGCATTGCGCCGCTACATCCTTGAACGGTATGCGGGCATTGGCGGAAAGAATTGATAAGATTTTCTTGTCAAGATGGTCAATTTTGTCCATAGTTGCTTAATGTTTGCTGTTTTCTTTTAAGGTAGCAAAAGTAAGCAATTAAATTGAATTAAGCAATGAAAGGCGATGAAAATGTGGCAAAACTCGTTTATTTTTTATTGCGGCCTTGCCAATACGTTATCGTGTGGAGTGCGGTATGGATAAAAAGTAATGGCCGCGCTCGAGGCGCGGCCACTACACTTATTTCTTCTTAGTTGAAGTCTTGGCTTTTGCAGAAGTCTTTGTTGATGTCTTTGCAGCAGTCTTGGCTGTGGTCTTGTCAGCAGTCTTGGTCTTGTCTGCGGTGGTGGCTGCAGGCTTGGCCTCAGGCTCGATGCCGACCAGCTCAACGGTGAAAATCAGGGTAGAGTAGGGCTTGATCTGTCCGGCCTCACGCTCGCCGTAAGCCAGGTTCTGAGGAATATAAATCTCCCACTTACTGCCTACGGGCATGTTGGTCAGGGCCTCAGTCCATCCCTTGATGACCTGGTCGCAGCGGAAAGAGTCGTTCTTCTTGCCGGGGTGATTGGCCGTTGCGTCAAACACCTTGCCGTTGATGGTCTTGCCCTCGTAGATGACGTCGACCTTGTCGGTGGCCTTCGGCTTAGGACCGTTGCCCTCTTTCAGCACCTTGTACTGCAGGCCGGAGGCAGTGGTGACGACACCGGGTTTGGTGGCGTTGTTCTTCAGCCATTCTTCGTTCTCTTTCTTGTAGATGGCGTTGCGCTCCTCGCGGGCTTTCTGTGCGCGGCCCTGGAAGAGTTCGCGGGCCTTGTCCAACTTGAACACGGTGGTGTCCTGCCTCACACCGGCCAGGAAGCCGGCATGGAACGGGGCGGCGCTGATGGAGTCGTCAGTGCCCACCAGCTCACGGCTCACGTTGGGCAGTATCTGTTCGACAGTCCGCTGGGCAATGCTGCTGCCGGCCATGTAGGCCACGTAGGCGGGGTCGTTGACCTTGCCGAGCGCGTCGTTATAGCCACGGATGAAGTCGGCGATGTGGGCTGTGTCCACATGCAGGTTCTGCTGCAGATAATACTGCAGTCCCTCGGTGACGGCCAGGCCGGCGGCATAGCTCGTCGTGTCGGACGGCGTGGTCAGGGTTACGGGCTTTGCCACAGCCACGGGTTCAGCCTTGATTTTCTTGTCTTTCTTGTCTTTCTTCCCGGCTAGCGTGGTGCACACGCCGGCTGCGAGAAAGAGCATCGTCAATACTAAAATCTTCTTCATTGTTTATTTTGCTCCTACCTTAACAAGTTCAATCTTGAAAATGAGGGCAGAGAAAGGCTTGATGTTCTCACCGGCCTGACGCTCGCCGTATGCGAGGTTCTGTGGGATGTACACTTCCCATACCGAGCCCTCAGGCATGCGGGTCAGGGCCTCGGTCCAACCGGGGATCATCTGACGGGGCTGCATGGTGATGGGGCCGTTGCCGTTCTTATACGAGCTCTCGAAGACCTTACCGTCGATGGTGCGGCCCTCATACTGCACTTTCACCGTTGTGGTGTCGGTGGGGATGGCGCCCTTGCCCTCCTTGATGACCTTATACTGCAGACCTGACTTCAGCGTCACCACGCCGGGCTTCTTGGCGTTGGCAGCGAGGAACTTCTCACCGGCTGCCTTGTTGGCGCCGTATTGCTTCGACATAGCCTGCGACTTGATGGCCTGCATCTTGGTCTGCGCCACGGTGTTGGCCATCTCAGGCGTCATCAGACCCTTCTTGCCGGTAGCACCGGTGATGAAACCTGCAAGCAGGTTCTTCAGGCTGATGGTCTTGGTGCTGTCGTCGCCGTAAATCTCGTGGTTGACACCCTTGACGAGTTGCGAGGAAATCTGCTGGCCCACCTGAAGACCCATGATGTAAGCAGCCTTCTTCTTGTCGTCGCCGGCATTGGCGCCTTCGTTGATACCTTTGACAAACTCATCCATGTAGGTCGTGTCAATGACCTGACCCTGCTCGATGGCTTGGCGCACGTATTGCGACTGTGCCAGACCGATGGCGTAGCTCATTGAATCGACGTCGGTCTTCAGGTCAGCCTTAGGAGCCGAAGAGTTGCCGCATGCCGTGAAGGTGGCTGCAGCGATGGCCATAGCGGCCATGATTTTAAATGTTTTCATTGTTGTTTTGTTATTGTATTTTGTCTGTTTCTGATGATGATACGACTGGTTTTACTTCACCTTAATCAGCTCGACGTCGAAGATGAGGGCTGCATAGGGCGGAATAGCCTGACCTGCACCGCGCTCGCCGTAGGCAAGAGAGTAGGGGATGAAGAAGCGGTATTTGGCACCCTCCTGCATGAGCTGCAGACCCTCGGTCCAGCCTTTGATGACCTGATTGAGGCCGAATGTGGCGGTCTCGCCGCGGCGATAGCTGCTGTCGAAAACCTGACCGTTGATGAGTGTGCCCTCGTAGTGGCACTCCACCTGGTCGGTAGCGGTGGGCTTGCGGCCGTTGCCCTCGCGCAGCACCTGATACTGCAGACCACTGGGCAGGGTCACCACGCCGGGTTTCTTGGCGTTCTTGGCGAGGAAATCCTCACCTTCTGCCTTGGCGGCTTTGGCCTGCTCCTCTTCCTTCTGTTGGAAGAAGGTCTGAACGGCCGTCTGCGCCTCTGCGTCGCTCAGCGCGGGCTTGCCGGCGAAGACGTCTTTGATGGCTTGGGCGAAATCGTTAATATCAAGGTCGGTGGCGGCCATCTGCTGCAGTTGGCGGCCAATGCTCATGCCGAGAGCGTAACTTACTTTGTCCATTCTTTTAGTTTTTAATTAATGTGCAAAGTTACTATTTTTCACTTGCATTGCGCCATAATTACGGAAAAATTACTATTTTTGTCACAAAATAACGATACCTTCTAATAACGTAATAGCAGCATGAAAAAGAAAGTAGTCTTTTTGACTGGTGCCGGCATGTCGGTGGAGAGCGGGTTCAAGACCTTCCGCGGCAACGACGGCTTGTGGGAAAACTACCCCGTGGAGCAGGTGGCATCGCACGACGGATGGCTCGCCAACCCCACGCTCGTGACCAATTTTTACAACCAGATGCGGCGTAAGCTGTGGGATGCGCAACCCTGTGAGGGTCACCGGCTTATTGCAGAGATGGAGCGCGACTACGACGTGACCGTGCTCACGCAAAACGTGGATAACCTACACGAGAAAGCGGGGTCGACGCACGTCATCCATCTGCACGGTGAACTGTCGAAGGTTTGTTCAAGCAACGACCCCTACGACGAGCGCTACATCCGAGAGCTGAAACCCGGCGACCCGGATATCGTACCGGGTACCAAGGCGGGTGACGGTTCGCTGCTGCGCCCGTTCATCGTCTTCTTCGGCGAGAGTGTGCCGATGCTCAATCCGGCGGCTGAGGAAGCGGCACAGGCCGACATCTTTGTCATCATCGGTACGTCGCTCGTGGTCTATCCGGCTGCCTCGCTCGTACAGTTCGTGCCCGCTGGGAGCCCGATTTATCTCATCGACCCCAACGCGGTCAGCACCAATGCCAATGTCATCTACATCAAGAAGGGTGCCTCTGAGGGCATGAAGGAGTTGCTGAAGCAAATCCATCCGTAGCCATTTTTTGGGTATTGGTGTAGTGGCCGTGCCTTGTGCCGGCCACCAACCGCGGCCATTATTTGGATAAAAATAATGCGATGGATAACGGACAAAATAAAAGGTAGCACGTCATCTGATAGTGCTACCTTTTTCTTTCTACTAATCTTTTGGCGCCTCATCAGGCGGATGGTTGCTTAATAGATTGTTTTGCAATCTTCGAGATGTCACTTTTTTGTCGCACTTTTGTGCGCACGGGAGACTTCAACCATTGATTATCAGTTGATTCAGCGCATTTTCATCGTTTTCGCATTTTTGTCGAATCGCAGTGGCGATGGGGTGGGACGACGGCGACAAAAAACGGGTTTTTAGTGACGAAAACATTGCTTTCACATCAATGCGCTTCAAGCCAGTTTTCGCCCCAACCAGCGTCGGCGGTGAGTGGCACCTTTAGAGTGGCTGCACCCTGCATCTCTTCCAGCACTATCTGCTCCACTTTCTCGGCCTCAGAGGGCACTACGGAGAAGTTGAGTTCGTCGTGCACCTGCAGGATCATCTTCGACTTCAGGCCCTCGGCTTTGAACCGTCGCCATATCCGGATCATGGCAATCTTGATGATGTCGGCCTCTGATCCCTGGATGGGGGCGTTGATGGCATTGCGCTCGGCAAAGCCGCGCACGGTGGGGTTGCGCGAAGTGATGTCGGGCAGATAGCGGCGGCGACCGAACATCGTCTCGGCGTAGCCCTTCTCGCGGGCCTCCTTCTTGGCGTTCTCCATGAAGTCGTGTACCTTGGGGAAAGTCTTGAAATAGTCGTCAATCAACTGGCTAGCCTCACCGCGGGGAATATCCATGCGTTGGGCCAGACCGAAGGCGGTGATGCCGTAGATGATGCCGAAGTTGGCTTGCTTGGCTTTCTTTCGCTGACTGTCGGAGACGTCATCCATCGGTTCTTTCCAAATCTTTGCCGCTGTGGCACGGTGGATGTCGAAGCCCTCGCGGAAGGCTTCGATCATGTTGTCGTCGCCCGACAGATGGGCCATCAGACGCAGCTCTATCTGACTGTAGTCGGCTGAGAACCAACGGCATCCGGGCTCAGGGATGAAACATTTGCGTATCTCCTTGCCGTCGTCGTCGCGCACGGGGATATTCTGAAGGTTGGGGTCGCTCGACGACAGACGCCCGGTGGCGGTGACGGCCTGGTTGAACGACGTGTGGATGTGCCCGGTCTTGGGGTTGATGAGCTTCGGCAGGGCCTCGACATAGGTGCCGAGGAGCTTCTTCAGTCCGCGGTAGTTGAGGATGGCGTCGACAATCTTCGCCTTGCCGCGCAACTGCTGCAGCACCTCCTCAGAGGTGACATACTGTCCCGATTTGGTCTTCTTCGGTTTGTCGACGAGCTTCATCTGGCCGAAGAGAATATCGCCCACCTGCTTGGGTGACGATATGTTGAAGCTGCACCCCGCCTCTTGAAACGCCTCCTGCTCGTATTGGTTCATGCGCTCGGTGAAGGCACGTTGCGTTTCCTTGAGCGAAGCGGTGTCGAGGCAGACGCCGTTGAGCTCCATGTCGGCCAGCACCTTGACCAGCGGCATCTCAATCTCCCAGAACAGCTGTTCGCCGCCCACCTCTTTTAATTTAGGCTCGAGGGCCTCCTTCAGCCGCAGCGTGACGTCGGCGTCTTCGGCGGCATACTCGTATACCTCCGACGGCGCGAGGTCGCGCATGTTGCGCTGACCCTTTCCCTTTGGACCGATGAGTTCCTCGATGTGGACCGTCTGATACTGGAGCAGGGTCTCGGCCATGTAGTCCATGTTGTGGCGCAGCTCCGGTTGGATGATGTAATGGGCGAGCATGGTGTCGAACATCGGGCCTTGGATATCTATGCCGTATTGACGCAGCACCTCATAGTCGTATTTGATGTTTTGCCCAATCTTCAAACTGTCGGGGTTTTCATACACCGGTCGGAAAATCTCTACCATGCGCTGCGCTTCGGCGCGGTCGGCGGGTATGGCGACGTACCAGGCCTCGAAGGGCTTCACGGCGAAGCTCAATCCCACCAGTTCGGCCTCGATGGCATTGGTCGACGTTGTCTCCGTGTCCAGACTGAGATTTTCCGTTGTCAATAAAAAGTCACGTAATTTAATCGCAGTTTCTTCATTATCAATGAGTTGGTATTTGTGAGCCTCCGTTTTAAGCGACGCCAGCGTGGCTTCATTTTGATTTTCTTGGCCGTCGGTCGGATTTTCGGCAAAAAGAGAGAGCTGTTGATTAACGTTATTTTGCTTTTCCTCACGCTTGTTTAGAAATCTCGCGGTGAAGCGCTTGAACTCCAGTTCGTCGAAAATTTTGCTCAGCTGCTGCTCGTCGGGTTGCTTCATCTCAAGTTGGTCGAGCGAGAGGGCTATGGGCACATCGGTGCGGATGGTCGCGAGGTACTTCGACATCTTGATATCCTCGCGCGCACCTTCGACCTTCTCGCGCATCTTGCCCTTGAGTTGGTCGGTGTGGGTGAGGAGTCCGTCGATCGATCCGAACTCGTTGATGAGCTTCACGGCCGTCTTCTCGCCGACGCCCGGACAACCGGGATAGTTGTCGGCCGAGTCGCCCATGAGCGCGAGCAGGTCAATGACCTGCGCCGGGGTGGGGATGCCGTATTTCTCTTCAATCTCCTTCTCGCCGATGATGTCGTAGCCACCGCCATGCCGCGGCCGGTACATGAACACGTTGGGGCCGATGAGCTGACCGTAGTCCTTGTCGGGCGTGAGCATGTAGGTGGTGATGCCCTCGGCGCCGGCTTTCGTAGCGAGGGTGCCGATGACGTCGTCAGCCTCGAAGCCGTCGGCCATGAGAATGGGGATATGCATGGCCGAGAGGATTTGCTGGATATAAGGCACCGACAGCTTGATGTCCTCCGGCGTGGCCTCGCGCTGGGCTTTGTAAGCAGGGAATGCCTCGTGGCGGAACGTCTTGCCGTGGTCAAAGGCAACGCCAAGGTAGTCGGGATGCTCCTTGTCGAGAATCTCCTTCAGCGTATTGCAGAAGCCGAGGATGGCTGAGGTGTTCAAGCCCTTCGAATTGATGGTCGGGCGCTTGAGGAATGCGTAGTAGGCGCGGAAGATAATCGCGTAAGCATCGAAAAGAAAGAGTTTCTTCATCCTATTAAGTCTATTTTCTTTGTAAAATTACTAAATTCTTGCAATACTTTGAACTAAAAGCATTAATTTTGCAATAAATAAATATCATCGATGGATTATTTATCAATTATCAGGCAGCCGATAACTTCGGAAATGCTCGATTTCACCGAGCTTTTTAACAAAGCGATGACGCATTCCGACGGATTGTTGCAGCAGGCGCTGGACCATATCCGGCAGCGTTCGGGCAAGCGGATGCGGCCTTTGCTGATCCTGCTTACGGCTAAGGTGTTCGGTGAGGTAACCAGTGTCACTCAGCATGCTGCGGTGGGCTTGGAGTTGCTTCACACGGCCTCACTCGTCCACGATGATGTAGTGGATGAAAGCGCAGAGCGCCGCGGTCAGGCATCGGTCAACAATTTGTATGGCAACAAAGTGGCTGTCCTGGTGGGCGATTTCATTCTTTCAACGGCGCTGCTCCACGTCAGTTTTACGCACAATGAGACTATCGTTCGCTACCTCTCTGAGCTCGGTCGTACGCTGTCCAACGGCGAACTGCTGCAGTTGTCCAACATCCATTCGAAGGATTTCTCTGAGGACGCTTACTATCAGGTGATTAAGCAGAAGACGGCTGCGCTGTTTGAGGCGTGTGCTGCTATCGGTGCCCTGAGTGCGGGAGCCAGCGAGGAGGATATTGAGAATGCGAAATGCTTCGGCCGTAACCTCGGTATTATCTTCCAGATTAGGGATGATATCTTTGATTATTACGACCAGTCAAAGATAGGCAAGCCCACCGGCAATGATATGGCTGAGGGTAAGCTCACGCTGCCGGTCATCTATGCGCTCAATACGACGCACGATGCGGAGATGATTTCGCTGGCCAATAAGGTGAAGGATGGCGTGGTAACGAAGGAGGAGATTGCCCGTCTCGTTGCATTCACCAAGGCTCACGGCGGCATCGATTATGCCGAAAAACGGATGTGGGAACTGCATGCGCAAAGCAAGGCGCTGCTCGACCTTGATGTTGAGGACGGACCCGTAAAGGACAGTCTGACGGCCTATCTCGACTACGTTATTGAGCGCAACAAATAATATGGTATTAGTGTAGTGGCCGGCCTGGTGCCGGCCACCAAATGCAGGTATAACATACACATATTCATGCTATTTCAAGGGTTGGTGGCCGGCACAAGGCCGGCCACTACACTAATACCATGGCAGTACACTGTAACCGAGGGTAGTTCAGTTTCATTTTTTGCTTAGTACCATTTGGTTTCCTTGCCCAGCACCTCACTCAGCAGGAGGTTGGTCAGACGACTGGTGCCGAGGCGGAAGAGCTCGTTGGTGAGCCATTCCTCACCGCAGACTTCCTTGACGATGGTGTAATAGGTGACGGCGTCCATCACGGTATTGATGCCGCCTGCGGGCTTGATACCAATCTTGATGCCCGTCTCATTGTAGTACTCCTTGACGGCCTGCGCCATGACGTAGACGCCTTCAGGCGTAGCGCCAGCCTTCTCCTTACCGGTGGAGGTCTTCACGTAGTCGGCGCCGGAATACATCGATAAAATAGCTGCTTTCTTTACGTTGGAGAGGCTGCCGAGGTCGCAGGTTTCCAGAATGACCTTCATGGGCACATCGCCGCAGGTCTGCTTGAGCTCGTTGATGTCGTCGGCCACGCCCTCGTAATCCTCGCTGAGGAACTTACCCACGGGCAGTACGATATCGACGTTGGTGGCGCCGTCTTTGATGGCCAACGCAGTCTCGGCGACCTTCACCTCCATGAATGTCTGTGAGCTGGGGAAGTTGCCGGAGACAACGGCGATTTCTACGCCGTCAACCTCCAACGTGTTACGTACCAAGTGGGTGAAGATGGGGTAGGTGACAATAGTGGCTACATGCGGCAGGTCAGGATAGGTGGCGTCGAATTTGTTGACTTTTTCCACCATATTGAGGATGCTCTCCTCGGTGTCGGTGGTGTGCAGACTCGTGAGTTCAACGCTGCCGAGGAGGAACTTCTTTACGTCTACGGTGTCGTTGGCAGGCACCTTGTTGGCGATGATGTCCTTTACGGCTGCCTTCACCTGCTGCTCGTCTACGTTGAGGTTGTATTTTGCAAAAGCCTGGTCGATTTTGCTGCTTTTTACCAAGCCCTTACTGCGCTGGCCCTGAATGTCCTTGTTGACTTGATCTTTGATTGTTCCCATAAGTTTGTTCGTATTTTATTGTTGTTTATTTGCTTATTACTTTGCCCCGAGCTTGTTTTGGATTTGCTTGCAGCTTAGGGTTGTTTTTATGGCGCTCGGCATCGCGCTTGGTCTTCTTCTCCAACGACCGCTGGAAGGCCTCGGTGAGGTTGACGCCGGTCTGATTGGCGAGGCAGCAGAGCACCCAAAAGATGTCGGCCATCTCCTCGTCCATATTGTCTTTCTCACCCGGTTTGAAGCTCTGGTCACCGTATTTACGGGCCATGACGCGGGCCAATTCGCCCACTTCCTCGGTGAGAACGGTCATGTTGGTCAACTCGGAGAAATAGCGCACGCCGTAGGTCTTAATCCATTGGTCAACAGCCTGTTGTGCTTCATCTATCGTCATTATCGTGGTGTTTTGGTTTATTCCTTATTTTTTGTGTCCATGCAGATGGTGGTAGGACCGTCGTTGACGAGTGCCACCTGCATCATCGCACCGAACTCACCCGTTCCGATGGGTTTGCCCAGGGCCTCCTGCAGCTGGCGGCAGAATGACTCGTAGAGGGGAATGGAGATCTCGTGAGGCGCCGCGCGCAACCAGCTCGGACGGTTACCTTTCTTGTAACTCGCCATCAAAGTGAACTGCGAAACGACGACGATGTCGCCGCCTACCTGGTTGATACTCAGGTTCATAACGCCATTTTCATCTTCGAAGATGCGCAAGCCGATGATCTTCTTTACCAGCCAAGCCGCATCCTCCTCGGTGTCAGCCGACTCGATGCCGACCAATATGAGGTAGCCTTTGCCGATGGCGGCTTTCACCTTCCCGTTGATGGTGACAGAGGCCTGAGTGACCTTTTGAATGACGATACGCATGCTATTTGGTGCTGATTTAGTTGTACAAAGTTAATAAAATAACGGCTACAATCGGTTCTTTCAAGCCGTTATTTCATCGGATTTTTTATTTTCTTCGTTGTCATCGAAGTATTTCCTCACCTTCGCGGCTTTGTCGGGGCCGATGGAGGTGGCAAGTTCCTCGTTGGTTGCACCCTTGATTCGCTTCACGGTCTTGAAGTCTTTGAGGAGCTTCTCCTTAGTCTTCGGACCGATGCCCTTTATGTCGTCCAGTGCCGAATGTAGGGCATGCTTCGACCGTTTGTCGCGGTGGAATGTGATGGCAAAGCGGTGCACCTCATCCTGTATCTGCGTGAGGACGTGGAAAAGCTCGCTGTCGGTTTTCAAGGCGATGACCTGCGGCGGGAAGCCGTAGAGCAGTTCGTTGGTGCGGTGGCGGTCGTCTTTGGCCAGGCCGGCGATGGGAATGTCGAGGTGAAGCTCGCCTTCGACCACCTCTCGAACGACGTCCATCTGCCCCTTTCCGCCATCGGTGATGATGAGATCGGGTAGGGTAGCACCTTCCTCCAACATGCGCCCATATCTGCGCCTCACAACCTCTTGCATAGAAGCGTAATCGTCTGGGCCAGTGACAGTTTTGATGTTGTACTTCCGATAATCCTTTCGCGAGGGCTTCATGGCCTTATATACAATGCAGCCGGCTACCGCATCGGTGCCCGATATGTTGGAGTTGTCGAAACATTCTATCTGATAAGGCAGTTTCTTGAGGTGGAGTTTATCTTGCAATTCCTTCATCAGGCGGGTCTGTTTCTGCTCCGGATTGAGTTTCTCGCTCTGCTTCAGACGGTCGAATTTATACTGTTTGCCATTCATCTCAGACAACTCTAACAGGTGCTTCTTATCGCCGCGCTGAGGCACGAAGAAGGTGGCGTCTTTGAGTTTCCAGCTCATCTCAAACGGCACTATAATCTCCTTGGCCGTGCTGCCAAAGCGTTCCCTGATCTCGGGGATGGCCTGCAGCAACAGTTCCTCATCGCTCTCGTCGAGCTTGCGCTTGTATTCGTAGGTGAAACTCTGGTTGATAGTGCCGTTCTTGACGTGGATATAGTTGATGTAGGCGTTGCTCAAGTTGTCCTCATCGGTGATGGTAAACACATCGACATCGGTGATGGTGTGGCTCACCACCTCGCGCTTCGAGACGAAGTCGCGTAGCAGTTCGTAGCGCTGTTTAAGTCGTTCGGCTTCTTCAAACTGCATGGCTTGCGCCTTCTCCATCATCTTGTTGTAGATCCAGTCGCTGAGTTCGCGGGTGTTGCCCTTGAGCACTTCCTTCGCCTGACGAATGTTCTCGAGGTAGTCCTCACGCGTTTGCTTGCCGATGCAGCAGCCGTCGCAGTTGTGGATGTGGTATTCCAAACAAGGGCGATATTTATGGAGTTTTACGCCCTCGTCGGTGATGGGCTGGTGGCATAATCGTGGCTTGAACACCTTCTTGATAATGCTGAGAAGGTTGTACATCGCCGTGATGTGGGGGTAGGGACCGTAGTAGGTACCCACCTTTTTATTGATGTGGCGTGTCTTGAAGATGCGTGGGAACCATTCGTTGGTAACGACTATGCTCGGGTAAGTCTTGCCATCCTTGAGCAATACGTTGTAGCGGGGTTTGTATTTCTTAATGAGTGCGTTCTCCAGGAGCAGTGCATCTTCCTCGGTATTGACCACGGTGTAGGAGATGTCGCGTATCTTACTCACCAGCACCTGCGTCTTGAAGCGGTCGACCTCTTTATGGAAGTAGCTTGAGACGCGGCGCTTGAGGTTCTTCGCCTTGCCCACGTAGATGATGGTGCCTCCTTTTTCGCGCAGGTCGTCGTAGTACTGATAGCTGCCCGGCTTCTCGGGCATGTTCAGTACAATGTTCTTTAGATAGGCAAGCCTTTGCTCGTTTTCTTCTTTTGTCATGGTCTCAATCCCTTTGTTTGTCGGCTTTTGCGACGCCGCTTGTTTCACGTGAAACGATATGCGGTGTGGCGTTGGCGGAAGCGTTAGCTGACTGTTGACGTTGGTCTTTGTCGGTCGTGTCGTTAAGGCCTACGTCGTTCGTCGTTCCGCCGTTTGGGATTAGCAAAGGTACGAAATAAATTCCACAAGCCTGCCGCGTTTATGATTTATTTGCGGCTTTTAGCTATTTTGATGCATGGGGGCGGCTTCTCCCACTCTTTTTGCCGCGCCTTTGGTTTCAGTGTAGTGGCCGGTCTTGTGCCGACCACCAACCGCACGGAAACAGTCCATCAGCCGCCCTAACACCATCCACCAACCACGCGGATACCATTATTCGCCATCGATTATACGTCGTAATGAATTGAATGGTATCGGTTCGGCAGTTGGTGGCCGGCACAAGACCGGCCACTACACTGGATAAATAATGCGGTGTATAATAAACAATACACGTTGCATGAGTAAAAGAAAAGCGCCTGAAAGAAGATTGTTCTTTCAGGCGCCGTAATGGATGTTCGCTGCGATGATTGTGCGAAAAAGAGGGTGGAGGATTAGAATTGCAGCAGACTCGTGATCTCTACGTCCTTGTCGAAGCTTTCGCGGGTATGGGGGAACTCGGTCGTCAGCTCCATGATGAAATTACAATAGATGCGCTTCGGGTGGAACTTCCTCACCAGATTGCACGCCGCTTTCATCGTTCCGCCGGTGGCCAACAAGTCGTCGTGGAGCAGCACCACATCGTTCTCGTTGATGGCATCCTTATGAATCTCGATGGTATCGATGCCATATTCCTTTGCGTAACTTTCCTGGATGGTCTCGCAGGGCAGCTTTCCCGGCTTACGGCAAAGTACGATGCCTGCACCCAAACGAATGGCTGCGGCTGAGCTCATCACGAATCCGCGGCTTTCAATGCCCACGATCTTTGTGATGCCTTTATCCTTATAAAGGTCGTACATCTCGTCGCTGATGATCTTAACACACTCTGGACTCTTGAAGAGCGTAGTTACATCGCGGAAGTTGACCCCTTTTATCGGCCAATCCGGAATGGTTCTTAGGTTCTCGATTAAAATCTCCTTGTTCGTCATTTACGTTTTACTTTAATGGTTATATCGTTGTTTTTGAGTCGTTTATCGATAGTTCCGTTTCACGTGAAACAATCGTATCTTATCATCTTCCCATCAATACCAGCAGCACATTGATGTCGCTTGGCGATACGCCGGGAATGCGGCTGGCCTCAGCCAACGTTTCCGGGTCGATGCGCTCCAACTTCTGGCGCCCTTCGATGCTTATCTCATGGAGGTCGCTGTAGTGGAAATGGCCCTTAATGCGGATATTCTCCAAGCGCCGCATCTTATCCGCCACGACCAACTCGCGCGCGATGTAGCCCTTATATTTAATAAGGATTTCCGCTGCCTCCGCTATCTCTTCCTTGCGGTTTTCGGGCGCTTCGACCACTGCCTTTAAGTCGGGCAGGATGTCGGCGAGCTTTGCAATCGTGAGTTGAGGACGGCCGATGAGTTCCGAGATTTTGCAGCCAAAGCGGAGTGGGGTGGTGCCGAGGCTTTCGGCATAACCGTTGATGGTCGCTGGCTTGACATTGGTATTGTCGCAGAAATCGACAATTCGCCCGATGGCTTCCTTCTTTTGCAGCCACCAGTTGTAACGGTCGCGATGCACCAATCCGAGTTTGTAGAACATCTCGGTCAACCGTGCGTCGGCATTGTCCTGACGGAGCAGAATGCGGTATTCGGCACGCGAGGTGAACATGCGGTAGGGCTCATCCACGCCCTTCGTCGTGAGATCGTCAATCAATACACCGATATACGCCTCGTCGCGCTTGAGCACCACCGGATCGCTTCCGGCGCATTTTAATGCGGCATTGATGCCCGCCATGAGTCCCTGACCGGCAGCTTCCTCATACCCCGTGGTACCGTTGACCTGACCGGCGAGGAACAATCCGGGAATGACCTTGCTCTCGAGCGAGTGCTTGAGCTGCGTCGGGTCGAAGTAATCGTACTCGATGGCGTAGCCGGGTCGGTAGGCTTTGACGTCGCGTAGGGCCAGAATCTCATGCAGTGCTCTGAGCTGTGTCTCCATCGGCATCGACGAAGAGAAGCCGTTCAGGTACATCTCGTTGGTGTCCTCGCCCTCGGGTTCGATAAACAACGGGTGGTGATCGCGGTCGGGGAAGGTAACGAGCTTGGTCTCAATCGACGGACAATAACGTGGGCCGGTGCTTTGAATCTGGCCGTTGTAAAGGGGCGAATTGGCGAGGTCCGACCTTAATATCTCATGCACCTTCGCGTTGGTCTCACACGTCCAGCATGGTAGCGGCTTGAGGGCATGCTGCACCCCCATGAACGAGAACTGGTGGAAGTCGGTGTCGCCGGGCTGTTCGGTGGTGTCTTCGAAGTGGATTGTCCGCTTGTCGAGACGCACCGGCGTGCCCGTTTTCATCCTTCCTGTTTTAACGCCCCAGCGCGCGATGCTCTCGGCGAGGTGATAGGAGGCAGGTTCGGCGCACCTGCCCCCAGGTACCTTATGGTGGCCGATGTGCATCAATCCGTTAAGGAAGGTGCCGGCGGTAATGACGACGGCCTTGGCGCAGAAGGTCACCCCCCAGATGGTGGTGATGCCTACGGCCTCGCCATGCTCCACGATGAGCTCGTCGGCCTGGTCCTGCCAGATGTCGAGGTTGGGTGTATGGTCGAGCGTGCGACGCCACTCCCAGATAAACTTGCCGCGGTCACACTGTGCGCGGGGCGACCAGACGGCCGGTCCCTTGCCTTTGTTGAGCATGCGAAACTGTATGGCAGTGCGGTCGGTGACCATGCCCATCTGACCGCCCATGGCGTCGATCTCGCGTACAATCTGGCCTTTAGCGATGCCGCCGACGGCAGGGTTGCAGCTCATCTGCGCAATCTTGTTCATGTCCATCGTAATGAGGCAAGTCTTGGCCCCAATGTTGGCCGACGCCGATGCCGCCTCGCAGCCTGCATGACCACCGCCGACGACGATGACGTCGTAATAGAAATCAGCTGTATTCTTCATTTGCGGCAAAAGTAATTAAAATATTCGATTTTTTGCGGCTTTTACTTTGTTTAATCACCAAAATATAGTATTTTTGCATGCGATGTGGCACATGTTCTACCTACAAAGGATGAGCACGGCGCATCGTCGAGAAACAATTGCTGGCACTTAGAGCGCCTTAGGTGAGGCACTTAAGGGCTCTCTGATATGGTGGAATCATCAATAACATTCAATAATTTAAATTCAATCATTTATGTGGTTAATTAATTCTCCGATTGGCAGAAAGGTGGTAATGTCGCTCACTGGCATTTGCCTTATTCTGTTTCTGACCTTCCACTGCTGCATGAATGTTGTGGCCTTCTTCTCTGGAGACGGTTACAACGTTGTGTGTAAGTTCCTGGGTTCCAACTGGTACGCCGTTCTCGGTACGTTGGGTCTGGCCTTCCTTGCAGTGTGTCACATCGTGTATGCTTTCATCCTGACGGCACAGAACCGCCGCGCCCGTGGCGACCAGCGCTATGAGGTGACGAGCCGCCGCCCCGAGGTGAGCTGGGCATCGCAGAACATGCTGGTGCTGGGTCTCATCATCCTCATCGGCCTGGTGCTGCACCTTTACAACTTCTGGGGTCACATGATGTTCGCTGAGCTTGCCGGCATCGACGTCACTCCCGCTCCGGCCGATGGCTTCGCGTGGATTAAGCTCACCTTCTCCAATCCTGTGTTCTCTATTCTTTATCTCATCTGGATTTGCGCCATCTGGTTCCATCTGAGCCACGGCTTCTGGTCAGCTATGCAGACCCTTGGCTGGAGCGGTAAGATCTGGCTCAAGCGCTGGCAGTGCATCGGCATCTGCTACGTCACCATTCTCATGGGCGTCTTCGCCATCCTTATCCTTTCTTTCTGGCTTGGCTTCGCTCCTTCTTTCTGCGCAGCCTAACTCACTGGTAATTTCTAATTAGATCATATTATGTCACAGATAGATTCTAAGATTCCTGAAGGCCCTCTGGCTGAAAAATGGACCAACTATAAAGCACATCAGAAGCTTGTCAACCCCGCCAACAAGCGTAAGCTCACGGTGATTGTCGTGGGTACGGGTCTGGCCGGTGCCAGCGCCGCCGCATCACTTGGCGAGATGGGCTTCCATGTCATTAACTTCTGCATCCAGGACTCTCCGCGCCGTGCCCACTCTATTGCCGCACAGGGCGGTATCAATGCAGCCAAAAACTATCAGAACGACGGTGACGCTGTCTACCGTCTGTTCTACGATACCATCAAGGGTGGTGACTACCGTGCCCGCGAGGCCAATGTCTACCGCTTGGCTGAGGTATCGGCCAACATCATCGACCAGTGCGTTGCTCAGGGCGTGCCTTTTGCCCGTGAGTATGGCGGCATGCTGGCCAACCGTTCATTCGGTGGCGTGCAGGTGAGCCGTACGTTCTACGCCAAGGGTCAGACCGGTCAGCAGCTGCTGCTCGGCGCTTACTCCTCTCTGATGAAAGAGGTGCACCACGGCACTGTGGAGCTCCACACCCGTACAGAGGTTGAGGATGTCGTCATCATCGACGGCCGCTGCCGTGGCGTCATCGCCAAGAACCTCGTTACCGGAAAGCTCGAGCGCTATGCCGGTCACGCCGTTTGTCTGGCCACCGGCGGTTATGGCAACACTTACTTCCTGTCGACCAACGCCATGGGTTGCAACTGCACCGCAGCCATCCAGGCCTATCGTAAGGGTGCCTACTTCGCCAATCCCTGCTTCGTTCAGATTCACCCGACGTGTATCCCCGTGCATGGCGACAAGCAGTCGAAGCTCACACTGATGTCGGAGTCGCTGCGTAACGACGGCCGCATCTGGGTGCCGAAGAAGCTCGAGGACGCCAAGAAGCTGCAGCGTGGTGAGATTAAGGGCCGCGACATTCCTGAGGAAGACCGCGACTACTACCTCGAGCGCCGCTATCCTGCCTTCGGTAACCTCGTGCCCCGCGACGTTGCCTCGCGTGCCGCCAAGGAGCGCACCGACAAGGGCTATGGTGTCAACAACACCGGTCTGGCCGTGTTCCTCGACTTCTCTGAGGCTTTCCAGCGCCTCGGCCGCGACGTCGTTGACCAGCGCTACGGCAACCTCTTCGATATGTATCAGGAGATTACCGATGTCGATCCCCACGAGAACCCGATGATGATCTTCCCCGCCATCCACTACACCATGGGCGGTCTCTGGGTGGATTACGAGCTTCAGACCAGTGTCAAGGGTCTGTTTGCCCTCGGCGAGTGCAACTTCTCCGACCACGGTGCCAACCGTCTCGGTGCATCCGCACTGATGCAGGGTCTGAGCGATGGCTACTTCGTCATTCCTTATACCATGCAGAACTACCTGAGCGATCAGATTCAGGTGAAGCTGCCTTCTACCGACGCGCCCGAGTTCGCAGAGGCTGAGAAGGGAGTGCAGGCTGAGATCGACCGCATCATGGATATCCAGAACAAGCAGAGCGATAAGTCGAAGCTGATGAGCGTTGACTCTATCCATCGTGAGCTTTATAAGATAATGTGGAACTATGTAGGCATGGCCCGCAACGAGGCCGGACTGAAGAAGGCCCTCGAGATGCTGAAGGAGGTGCGCAAGCAGTTCGATACCTGCGTCCGCATCCCGGGCAGCAAGGAGGGACTCAATGTCGAGCTTGACAAGGCTATCCACCTGCGCGACTTCATCCTCATGGGTGAGCTCATTGCTTACGACGCCCTTGAGCGCAACGAGAGCTGTGGTGGTCACTTCCGCGAGGAAAGCCAGACAGAGGAAGGCGAGGCCAAGCGTGACGATGAGCACTACATGTATGTAGCTTGCTGGGAATATCAGGGATCCGACGACGTCGCCCCCGTTCTCCACAAGGAAGACCTCAACTATCAGTACATCAAGGTTCAGACGCGTAACTACAAGTCTTAGTCTTTTAGTTATTGAGTTCTTGAGTTTTTAAGCTTCTAATCACGCTGGTTAAGACATGAGCACGTATAAGGATTTGATCGTTTGGCAGAAGGGCATGGAGCTGTCAAGGGTGGTTTACCGCCTTTGCATGGCTTTTCCCCGAGAGGAAACCTTCTGTCTTTCCAGTCAGATGCGGCGTGCGGTTGTCTCTATTCCCTCCAATATAGCAGAAGGCTACGGGAGGGATTCTGACAACGAGAAGGTGCATTTCATGCATATATCATTGGGCTCAGCTTTTGAGTTAGAGACGCAATTGATGCTATCGCATGATCTTAAGTTTGTAGGAGATGAAGAATATACTACTGCTTTACAACTGGTCACAGAGGTTAAGAAGATGCTTTCGTCGTTAATCTATAGGCTGCGCTTTCCCAGGTCAACAAGCCGGCGGAGTCAAGAGGCATATTAAAAGCTCAAAAACTTATAAACATATCAACTTATAAACTCATAAAAATCATGGACACGAATATATCATTCACTTTGAAAGTTTGGCGTCAGAATGGCCCGAAGGCTGAGGGACATTTCGATACCTTTGAGATGAAGGATATCCCCGGGGATACTTCCTTCCTGGAGATGCTCGACATTCTCAACGAGCAGCTCATTGAGGGTGGCAACGAGCCTTTCGTCTTCGACCACGACTGTCGTGAGGGCATCTGCGGTATGTGCTCACTCTACATCAACGGCCATCCCCACGGACCCGCACAGGGCGCCACGACCTGCCAGCTCTACATGCGCCGCTTCCACGACGGCGATGTCATCACCGTTGAGCCCTGGCGCTCGGCCGCATTCCCTGTCATCAAGGACTGCATGGTAGACCGCTCTGCCTTCGATAAGATCATCGCTGCCGGCGGCTACACCTCCGTTCGCACCGGTCAGGCTCAGGATGCCAACGCCATCCTCATCTCCAAGGAGGCTGCCGACGAGGCTATGGACTGCGCTACCTGCATTGGCTGCGGCGCCTGCGTTGCTGCCTGCAAGAACGGTTCGGCTATGCTCTTCGTATCGAGCAAGGTGAGCCAGTTCGCTCTCCTGCCTCAGGGCCGCGTCGAGGCCGCACGCCGTGTGAAGAGCATGGTAGCCAAGATGGAAGAGCTCGGCTTCGGCAACTGCACCAACACCCGCGCCTGCGAGGCTGAGTGCCCGAAGAACGAGTCCATCGCCAACATCGCCCGCCTGAACCGCGAGTTCATCAAGGCTAAGCTGGCCGACTAAGAAGTTCAGAAGTACTGAAGTTCGGAAGCTTAGAAGTCCGGAAGTCCGGAAGTTCAGAAGTCCAGTCATATGCTCAAGTATCTGTTAATCAGGTATTGCAATGGTAATGACGGGACTTCCGGACTTCTGGACTCCCGGACTTCTGTTTAACATTCCCTTGCACGATGAACGACATATCAGCCATGAACGACGAGGCCACCCGCGCCTTCATCCGCCTTCACCGCAATGACGACGTGCGGCGGCTGGCGCTGAAAGGCAGTGGACAGGGCGGCAGTCATCCTGCGACCGTCGACATGCCCTTTGCCTTGGACCAGATTGCCGGATGGCAGATGGCGCGCACGAAGCTGCCCAGCTACGCCGCCACCGACGGCATCGTCTTTCCGCCTCACCTCAACATGGAGCAGTGCTCCTCCGAGGCTACGGCGCGCTACAAAGCCCGGATTGCCGAGCGGTATCAGGCGCCGCTGCTCATCGACCTCACGGGTGGTTTCGGCATCGATTTCTCTTTTCTCGCACCCTGTTTTGACCATGCGGTCTACGTGGAGCGCAACGAACGGCTCTGCGCCATAGCCCGCCACAATTTCAGTTGCTTAGGTTTGACCAATACCGAGGTGGTCTGCGGCGATGGCGAAGACTATCTGCACCAACTGAGGGCGCAGGTTGATCCCGGCTCCACCCAACCGGCATCCGCCGCTCAATTCTCCCGCCCATCAAGCTCCACCAGCCCGTTTATTTTCATCGATCCGGCGCGCCGCGATGCCAACGGACATAAGGTCTTTGGCATCGCCGACTGCACGCCCGACGTGCTTTCGCTCAAGGACGAACTCATGTCCGTCGCGTCGTGCGTGATGCTCAAGCTCTCGCCGATGCTCGACTGGCATGCTGCGGCCCGCGCTTTTGCGCCTTATTGCCGCGAGGTGCACATCGTCTCGGTGGGCAATGAGTGTAAGGAACTGTTGCTGGTGCTGTCGCCCGAGCCGTTGGCGCCGTCGTCCACGCTTTCCGGCGACGGTGTGGCATCATCCATTCGCTTGGTCTGTGCCAATGACGCAGAAATCTTCGAGCAGGCCGTTTCCTTCGATTTAACGCCGTCTTTTGCACCGGAGCCTATAGTTGCTCCTGCAGAGGCCAATCGCGCGACTGCGGCCATTTCTGAGCCTTTCTCGGCAGATGAGGTCGTCGGCGCCAGTCTGTGCGTACCCAATGCCAGCATCATGAAGGCCGGAATCTTTACGGCGCTGACCCGGAAATTCGGCGTACGGGCCGTCGACCGCGACTCCCACCTCTTCCTTGGTCGGCAGAAAGTGAATGGCTTCCCCGGCCGACAGTTCCGTATCATGGGCCTTACCACGATGAATAAGCGGGAGCTACGCAATCGGTTGGCGGGTATCACAAAGGCCAACATTGCCGTGCGCAACTTCCCCCTGTCGGCCGATGCATTGAGGAAACGTCTGAAGTTGAAGGATGGTGGCAGCTGTTATCTCTTTGCTACCACGATGCAGGGGCGCCACGTCATCTTCATCACGGAACCGCTTTGATAGCCATTCGGTCGTTTTTAGTCGCATACCTTGGTGGCAGTGTCGCCTGCTTCTGTGGACGGTGCCTTCTTCGGTGGCAGTGTAGTGGCCGGCCTGGTGCCGGCCACCGTCCGCCGGTATTGATGGAATTGACGGGAAATCCATGCCGTCCGCCGGTATTGGCGGGAAATCCTTACCAAGGGTTGGTGGCCGACACCAGGTCGGCCACTACACTGCCACCAAGGGAAAAAGTGACGAAAAAAATCGGCAAATCCCATAATGTTGGGATTTGCCGATTATTATTTTCAGCTCCGCTAAATGCGGCTGCTTACTTCACCACCTTGACGGTCTTATTGCCCTGCTTGACGATGTACACCTGACTGGGTTGCATCGAGCTGACGCGCTGGCCGTTGATGGCGTAGATTTCGACGGGCTGAACGGCTGTCTTGGCATCGTTCACCTCGACGGCGCGCACGCCGGTGGTGGCGCCGGTGAAGGTCAGGGTATAGACCTGGCTTGTTGAGAGGTCGCCGCTATAGACAGAGACCGTCACCACGGCATCGGCGCCCGACTGGCGAATCTCCTTATACACGCGTGCGCCGATGGCACCGGTGGTCGTCACGTTGATGTCGTCGAGGCTGATGATGCCGCCGCCCGTGAGCGTGTAGCGAGTGGTGCTGGCGCTGAAGTTGCTGATGGTGTTGCCCTTGTAGGTGATGTTGGTCACGGCAGGCACGTTGTAGATGAGGCTGAGGTCATCCACGTAGAGCGAGTCGGTGCTGCCCTTGCCCGGATTGGCGTTTGTGGCCATGGTCAGCAGCAGGGCCTTGCCCTCCACGTTGGCGTCAATCATGTTGAAAGGCACAACCACGCGCTTCCAGACGGGCAGGCCGGTGGTGAAGGTCGTGGTGATGGTGGTGTCCTTTGCTAATGCGCGCACATTGTTGTAGGCAATGGTGTCAGGATCCTGATAATAGGTGCCGTCGGTCAGGGCGGCGCTCAGTGTGGCGTAGGGATAGCTGGCATTGGGCGTTCCCTGCTTGAAGGCCATCCAGACAGCCACGCTGTCGGGCGTGCCGCCGATGGTCTGATAGAACGGGTCACCGTTGCTGTCCTTGTCTGTCTTGCTCATGTCGAGGTAGGCGTGGTTGCTCAGGTCCTCAGCCGTGGTCGAGCCTGCGTTCAGACGGCCGGTGGTCAGCGTGCCGTTGGCAACGATGCCAAATATCTCAAAGGACCTCAGCAAGGCAGCCTGCTTGCCGTCGGAGCCCGGACGTACAACGTCAGACTTGAATACGAAAGGATTATAGGCGACATAATAGCCAATTACGGGGTTGCCGTATGAGCAGCTCAGCATGTCGTGCCAGTTGTTAGGCTCATCTCCACTGGCAGTTCCCATCATCGAACTCAATGTTGCCGTATGCCAGTCCTCGAATCCGCTGTTCTTAAGCTGGTAGCCGAGGCCGTCGTTGTTGCCAAACGCCACATGGATGGTCTGGCTCAGTAGAGGGTAGTAGATGTCGATCAGCGCATAGAGTTTGCCGTCTGTTTTCTCGGCCATGAGACTGAGCGGCATGGTGCCGAGTGAGAGCGTGACATCCTGTGCGGCTTTCAACGAGGTCACGCCATTGCTGGTGGTGCCAGCGATGTTGTCGACGACGATGTCACCGAGTGACATTGTCATGAACTTAAAGTTGTTGAGCGAGAACTTGTAGGTGCCGTCAGCATTCTCTGTCACAGAGATGGTTGACTGGATGGCCGGCATGGCCGTTCCGTTCACCGTTACGGTGAGGTTGTCGGTGTAGTCGGTGGCAAACGAAGCCGTTGCCATCAGGGCCGACACTAATAGGGTAAATACTTTCTTCATACCTTAAACTGATTTGATATATTAACTGATTTGATGTTATGCTGATTAAAAGCTATAGCCGAATCCGATGTTGCCGTAGATGGGGTGGAGCGTGTTGCGCACCGTGGTGAACCCACTGCGGAAGATGTTGTTGAAGTCGTAGGTTACGTTGACGTTGACCGAGAAGTGGCGGTAGGCGCGCCATGAGCCGCCGATGAGGGCGCCCCAGGTGAACGTGCGCAGGTCGTCGTTGAAGTCGTAGGCAGCCTGCTGTCCTTTCTCATAGACAATCTTCTCGCCGGTGGGGATGCCGCTGCGCAGGTAGCCGTCGGTGACGTAGCCGCTGAACTCGCCGTCGGTGCGCCATGAGAGGAAGGTGCCGGCGCGCACCTTCCACCGGTCGTTGAAGCGGTAGTCGGCCGTGATGGGAATGGTGAAGTAGGTGGCGTCGTATTTGATGTGGACGAAGCCCGTCCAATAGCCGCTCACGCGGTCGCCGTCACGGATGATCTCCGTATGGTAGTTCTTCACGTCGGCGTTGACGTCCATCGACTTGTTCTCAAATTCCAGTCCGATGGAGGTGCCCCAGTGGCGGCCTTGGCCCCACCATTTGGTTACCCTGCCCTCGAGCGAGGTGTTGAAGCCCGGGTTGTATTTGCGTATCTTCCTTAGTTCCCTCGGCATGCCGAGAGGTGCTGCGCCACCGACGTTGAGGCCGGCGTTGAGCTCCCATTCCCATCCTTTCGAGGTCATATTGATGAGGTTCTGGTCGCGGTCGTCCACGCTGTTCTGGCCAAAGGCGGGAGCGCTGAGCATTGTGGCGAAGGCCATGGCTGCCAATGTATTGAGGGTCATCTTATTCATAGTTGAGGTGGATTTCGTCTACGTAAAGGGTGCTGCCGATGGCGCCGGAGAATGAGGCACCGTCGGCGCTCGATGAGAGCACGATGGCGATGTTGTATTTGCCGTCGATGAGTTTCTGCTCGTCAATGGTCTTGCCGTTCTGCTGTTTGAAGGGCACATTGAACTGCACCCATTCGTTGCCCGACTGATGGTCGGTGACCTCGGCGCGCAATACGATGTTCTTTGAGGTCATCACGGTGTTGCCGTCGACGTAGGGCGCGTCGTCGGTCACCTCATACACGATGGCGTAGATAGCAAAGTCGTCGGTCTTGCCCGGTACCGGTTCGGTGCCGTAGTTGCCTGCCGAGCCCGTACGCCTGCGGTATTCCGCACCCGGCTGGTATTTGTAATAGCCGGTCATCGAGGTGGGTACGGTGTTGTGCAATGGTATGCCGAAATGCGTCGAGGCAGGCATATCCTGCATGTTGACCACGAATGAGCCGAGGAAGAGGTTGCCTGCGGCGATGGGGGCACCGAACATATTGCCGAGCGCACCGGTCGAGATGGTGGTGAGCTTGGCGCACTTGCCGCTGACGCCGTCGTCAGCCTGCGAGGTGGGATAGTCGGAGTAAGAAGGCTTGGATGCGGCCAGCGTCACCATGGCTCCGGCGTTGCCGCTGCCCCAGTCGATGCGGTTGCCGCCGACCGTCTCATAGAAAATCTGGAAAGCCGGCTGCCCGCCGAACATGTAATACCTTACGTTGTCGAAGTGGTAGTCTGATGGTGTGGCATTGTTGACGATGTTGACCGAGTATTCCTTCGTCCAATGCCCATCCTGCGAGGTGACGGTGTAGGTCTGTGGCGTCGACTCGTAAACATACGTGGTATCGTTGGTACCGTCTTCGTTGGCGGTAACCTGCATCTCGGTCTTGAAGAACTGTCGTGGTGTGCCCGAAGCCGGACTGATGGTGGCGCCCTCGGTCAGCGTGAACACCGGTGCAAGAATGCTGTCGCCGGTGTTGGCGTAGAGCGTTACGTCGTTGTTGTTGATTACCGGCTCGCGCATCAGCTGTTGGCCCTCGCCAAGACTGACGCCCGTAATGTCGGCTTCGGCGTTGAGCGCCTCCTCCTTGATACACGAGGAAAGCGGCAGCGCCATCACGGCGGCCATCACAAGGGCTTTCCCTGTTGTCCTGATTATATAAAGCATACTTTAGTGTCTATTTCATCATTATACGCTTTGCAAAGTTACGATAAACTTCACAATAATTGCGACGATTGTAGTCTTATTTAACACCAAAGCGGGCAAAATTGCTTTATAATGAGCCAATTTAGGTTATTTAATTGCGATATGATGCTATCTTTGCGGCAAAATCGTTAATTTTGCATGATATATAAACGATTAGATTATGAAGATAGCATTGATTGGCTATGGCAAGATGGGTCATATGATTGAGCAGATTGCCATTGCCCGCGGCCACGAAATTGTGTGTAAAATAGATGTAGACAACCAGGCTGACTTCGACAGTCCTGCCTTTGCCTCGGCCGATGTGGCCATTGAGTTTACCAATCCGACGGCTGCCTACGGCAACTACCTTAAGGCCTTCGCCCACAATGTGAAGGTGGTGAGCGGTTCGACGGGTTGGATGAAAGACCACAAGGCCGACGTTGAGGCGCTGACCAAAGACGGCAAGCAGACCCTCTTCTGGGCGAGCAACTTCTCCATTGGCGTGGCCATCTTCTCGGCTGTCAACCGGTATCTGGCCAAGATCATGAACCAGTTCCCGCAGTACGACGTTCAGTTGACCGAGACCCACCACGTGCATAAGCTCGACGCACCGTCGGGCACCGCCATCACGCTGGCTGAGGAGATCGTTGACCGCCTCGACCGTAAGCAGTCGTGGAAGGCCGGCAGCGTGAAGTGGGACGACGGTCATGTCGACGGCGACGACGACCATCGCGACGACGAACTGCTCGTGAGCAGCATCCGCCACGACGAGGTGCCGGGCATCCACAGCATCAGCTACGACTCTGAGGCCGACTGCATCACCATCACCCACGACGCCCACTCGCGCAAGGGCTTCGCCCTCGGTGCGGTGCTGGCCGCCGAGTTTACGCAGCATCATACCGGCCTGCTCACTACGAGCGACCTGTTTAAGTTCTGATGGCTAATCACTTAAATTCTATCCGATTGTTATGATTGACAAGCAGAGAGCTCAGCTCAATATGAAACGGCAGTGGACGAAGTTCGCCATCGCCTTTGTTTGTTATGTTGCCTTTATCGTATGGATGTCGCCGCGAACGGTCGTCGGATGGGTGCTCACCCTGCTCGGTGCGCTGTTCATCTTCGACTGCTACATCAGTAAGAAAGTGCGGTGGCAGTGGTGGAAAGAGGCGTCCAGTCCCGTCCGGTTCATCATGAGCTGGGTCGATGCTCTGGTGTTCGCTCTGGTTGCCGTGTATTTCATCAACCTGTTCCTCTTCCAGAACTACGTCATCCCCTCGTCGTCGCTGGAGAAGAGCCTGCTTACGGGCGACTACCTGTTTGTGTCGAAACTCAGCTACGGCCCGCGCATCCCGCAGACACCGCTCACCATGCCCCTCACGCAGCACACGCTGCCCATCATCCACACCAGGAGCTACATAGAGTGGCCCCACTGGGACTACCGCCGCGTGAAAGGCCTCGGGCATGTGAAGCTCAACGACATCGTGGTGTTCAACTATCCCGCCGGCGACTCCATCCTGACCGAGGACCGCTACCAGGCGCAGGACTATTACGGCATGATTTACGGTCTCGGCGAGCAGATCTACCAGCAGCAGACCCCCAATCCCGTCAATCCCGCCACACTCTCGCCGCAGCAGCAGTGGGACTACTATAAGACGATGCGCGCCATCGGCCGCGACTATATCGCCAACAACCCCAACGAGTATGGCTCCATCGACCACCGGCCTACCGACCGGCGCGAGAACTATGTGAAGCGTTGCGTGGGTCTGCCCGGACAGACCCTGCAGATAAAGAACCGCATCATTTACATCAACGGCAAACCCAACAAAGAGCCGGAGAATGTGCAGTATAGCTATTACGTGAAGCTCAAGGCCAATATCCCCGACGATGTGCTGAAGATGCTGGACATCTCGCAGGAAGACCTGACAAGCCTCAACCAGAACCGCTTCATGCCGCTCACCAGGCGTGCCGTGAAGTACCTCAGCGGCCGCAAGGACCTTGTGGCGAGCATCAAACTCAACACCGACGCGCAGCCGGGCGGCCTCTACCCGCTCGATGCCTGGACGGGATGGACGGTGGACAACTACGGCCCCATCTGGATTCCAAAGAAAGGCGCCACGGTGAAGCTCACCATGAAGAATATCGCTATCTACGAGCGGCCTATCCGCGTGTATGAGGGCAACGACCTCGTGGTGAAGAACAACCATATCTATATCAACGGCAAGGAGGCCCACAGCTACACCTTTAAGCTTGATTACTACTGGATGATGGGCGACAACCGCCACAATTCGGCCGACTCGCGCTACTGGGGTTTCGTGCCTGAGGACCATATTGTAGGCAAGCCTATCTTCATCTGGTGGAGCTCCGACCCCGACCGTAAGGGCTTCAGCGGCGTGCGCTGGGGCAGGTTGTTCAAATGGGTTGACAAGATTAAATGAAGCAGGTGCTGAAGTTTGCGGCCGCCTTATGTGTGGCCCTTGTCCTTGTCATGGGGGTTCGCGCTGTGGCGTTCAGCCTTTGCCGTGTGCCTTCCGATATCGGCCGTGAGCTGCGTCGGGGCGACAGGGTATGGGTGAACAAGCTCGCGCGCACCGCAAACTTCAGTCGTGGCGACATCGTGGTGTTCGACACCTCCGGCACACCACCCTGCATCTCCCTCTACAACCGCGACGAGGCCATCGGTTGCGTCGTGGCCGTGCCGGGCGACACCATCACCGTCGCCGGCCGCCGCTACCGCATTCCCTACCGTTGCTGCGACCGCTGCGGCTGCGACGACTGCCGCCTCTACCTCGTCGATACGGGCCACGGATGCCGCCTCGTGCACAAGCACCAGATTGTGGGCCGGGGCCGCCGTTTTCTTTAATTGCTGCCGGCTGTATGACGTGTCTCTTGTCAACCACTTATTTCGGTCCGGTGCAATGGTACCAGAAGCTTAACCGCCACGCGTTGTGCGTCGTTGAGCAGCACGACCATTTCATTAAGCAGACCTACCGCAACCGCTGCGTCATCGCCACCACGCAGGGACCGCAGGCGCTCACCGTGCCGGTGGAGAAATACGTCAACGACGTGACGGAGACGCGTGATATCCGCATCAGCGACCATGGCAATTGGCGCCACCTGCATTGGAACGCCTTGCTGTCGGCCTACGGCGAGAGCCCGTTCTTCGAGTTCTATGCCGACGACCTCCGTCCTTTCTTTGAACAGCGCTGGACCTATCTGCTCGACTTCAACATGGCCATTACGCAGAAGCTCTGCGAACTGCTCGATATTGAGCCGAGAGTGGTGCTGACGGAGCGGTATGGGGAATGGAAGAAGGAAGATGGGGCGATTGGGGGAGATGGGTTTGATGGGCCGAATGGGGCTGATGGGTTGAATGGGAAAGAGGCAATACCGCAGGAAAACGACTACCGCAATGTTATCCGGCCCAAGCATCCGCTGCCCGATGCGTCGTTTTCACCCAGGCCTTATTACCAGGTCTATCAGCAGAAGTTCGGTTTCCTGCCCAACCTCTCCATCCTCGATTTGCTGTTCAATATGGGTAACGAGGCCGTGCTGTGGCTGTAATAATATTTATTCAAGTTTCTCAAGCCTATAAGTTTTTGATAGATAGAATCATTCATCTGTAATATCGTTGCGAGCGAAGGAATACCAACCGCGGAGCGGTTGCGGAAGATAGCCCGGGGTTGAGCATCAGCGAAACCCCGGGAAGAGAGGTTTATCGGTGAGCTTATTCATATTACCCCGTAGGGGTTCCGGCGAAACGATTGCTGAAATACGGCATTCATCGTCCAAGAACCTTTGTTCTACCAAATTATCTATCCCGCTGCTATGTCTTGCCGCAACCCCTACGGGGTAAAATGAATAATTCCACCGGTGAACCCTAACCCCGGGGAATCGCTTCGCTCATCCCCGGGCTATTCACCGCAACCGCTCCGCGGTTGGAAAACTACTTGAGAAACTTGAATAATATTTATTTATAGATAAGCGTGCAGCTATGGTCGGCGGCAAACACGGCATTGGCCACCTGCTGCAGTTGCGCTGCCGTCACGTCGTCGATGGCGCGGAACTGTGCGTTGATGTCGTAGGGCCGGTTGCGGAAGAGGTAGTAGCGGGCGGCGTCGAGCGCGTAGTTTTCATGGTTGTCGCAGGCGATGCCAATCTGCCCTTTCAGCTGTCGCTTGGCGGCTTTCAACCGGGTTTCGGTCATCGGTTGGCTGCAAAGGCGGTCGAGTTCGCGGCGTACGAGGTAGAGACAGCGCTTGATATCCTTCTCGTCGCAGCCGAGATAGGTGCTCCATAGGCCTGTGTCGCTGTAGGCTACCATGCTGCTTTCCACGGTGTAGACCAGTCCGCGGTGCTCTCGCAGTACGATGTTGAGGCGCGCATTCATCCCCGGTCCGCCGATGATGTTGTTGAGCAGACTGAGCGCCGTGCGCCTCGGGTCGTTGAAATTGAATGCCCTGCTGCCCACCATCACATGTGCCTGATGGGTGTGGCGGTCGTGCGTCAGCAAGCGTGGCGGTGCGGGCAATGCTGCGGGCGTAGGGATCTCCGCTGGCGTGCCAACGTCAGCCTCGGGCCAACCGTATTGGTCAAAAGCTTGCTCCAATAAGGCCGTAATCGGCGTTCTGTGGCCTCGGATGCAGCCGTTGGGCAATATATCGCCCGCGATAAAGAAGACGGCGTTGGACGGCCGGTAATAGCTTTTGGTGAAGCGAAGGGCGTCGGCGGTGGTGAACTGCCTCACGCGGTCCGCCGTTCCGAGAATGTTGTGGCCGAGCGGGTGGCCGGGAAACAGCACGTTCTCGTATTCGTCGTAGATGAGGTCGGCGGGGGAGTCGTTGTAGCTCTCTATCTCATCGCAGATGACCTCTACCTCCTTGTCAATCTCGCGCTGTGGATAGACCGAATGAAACACCATGTCGGTGAGCAGGTCGATGGCGCGCCGGGCGTACTCCTTCAGTACGCTGGCGTAGAAAGTCGTGTCTTCCTTATTGGTGTAAGCATTGAGACTGCCGCCCACTTTCTCGAGGCTGTTAAGGATGATGCCGGCGCTGCGCCGCTGTGTTCCCTTGAAGGTCATGTGCTCGCAGAAGTGGGCCAGTCCGTCGTCGCCTGTCGCCTCATTGCGCGATCCGGCTTTTATCTGATAGCCGCAATACACGACGGGCGTGTCCATCGGCATGCAGATGACGCGCAGACCATTACGTAGCGTATAGGTAAGCTCTTGCATTGTTCTTGCTTTTTGGCTGCAAATTTACATAAAAAAGCGAACAGAGGCCAATATTTTTTATATCTTTGCACGCGTAATACCAATTCATCCATTATGCGAAAAGTAATAGGAATAGGTGAGACGGTGCTTGACATCATCTTCCGCAACGAGCAACCCATCGGTGCCTACCCCGGGGGCTCGTCGTTTAATGCAATCATTTCCCTGGCGCGAGCCGGTGTGCCTACGGCGTTCATCTGTGAGGCCGGACACGACAGGGTGGGGCAGAATATCATCAATTTCTTGAAGGAGAACCACGTCGATACGAGCAATGTCAATGTCTTTCCAGGCTCTCGTTCGCCTATCTCGCTGGCCTTCCTCGATGAGAACAACGATGCGCAGTACATCTTTTATAAGGACCATCCCCACGACCAGCTCGACTTCTCCTACCCCGATATCCAGCCCGACGACATCGTATTGTTCGGCTCTTATTATGCCGTCAACCCCGTCATCCGGCCGCAGATTGTCGGTCTGCTCGACTATGCGCGCAGCCATGGCGCCATCATCTATTACGACGTCAACTTCCGGCCGTCGCACAAGGACGAGGTGATGCGTATCACGCCCAACTACCTGGAGAACCTCGAATATGCCGACATCGTACGCGGCAGTTGGGAGGATTTCAAGGTGCTTTACAAGATGGATGACTCCGATAAGGTCTACAACGCTGAGATTTCCTTCTACTGCAAGAAGTTTATCTACACTCATGGCGCCGAGCCTGTTGACTTGCGGGCAGAGAACGGGTTCCGCAAGAGCTACCCCGTCGTGGATACGCCCACGGTGAGCACCATCGGCGCAGGCGACAACTTCAATGCCGGTTTCATCTATGGCATGCTGAAGTACGGCATCACGCGCCACGACATCGACGAGGGCTTGAGCGAGCAGCAGTGGGATAACATCATCGGCTGCGCGCTCGAATTCTCCGCCGAAGCCTGCAAGAGCCTCTACAACTACGTGTCGAAGGAGTTTGGAGAGCGGCTGCAGAGGGAAGGAAAATAGACGAGATAGAGGCTATAGAAGCTATAGAAACGATAGACGCTATAGATACTATAGAAACTATAGACGCTATAGAACGGCAATCCCCGCCTTGCGCTGAGCAAGGCGGGGATTGTTGTCAGGCCGAAGGCCTACTTGTTGCAACGGTTGGTTGATTAGCCCGCTTATTTGAACTGTTCGTCGAGGAACTCATAGAAGGCGGGGTCTTCGCCGATGAACGTCTTCACAATCTTGCCATCGGGACCGATGAGGATCTTCGTCGGGAAACCGGTGATGCCGTAGTCCTCGAGCACTGTGGCGTTGTTGGGGCAGTAGACGTTGAGCCACGGCAGCTCGTACTTCTTCACGCCGGCCTTCCACTTATCCTGCGTCTCATTGCAGTCGATGCTGAGGATCTCGTATTTGCCTTTATACTTGTTGTAGTATTCCTTCATCTTTGGAATGCCGCGTACACACCAGATGCACCACGTGCCCCAGAAGTCAAGCAGCACGTATTTGCCCTTGAGGCTGGCCAGCGACAGCGGTTTGCCGTTGAGGTCGTTGAGGGTGAAGTTGGGTGCTTCGACGCCGGCTCCCTGCTTCTTCTGCTGTGCTTCGGCCTCATCGGCGCGGCGCTGGGCGTCGTCAATGGCGTGCTGGTAGTAGGGCTTCATGCGTCCGTTTTTCACCTCATCGCTCAGCATGCCGGCGGCCTTCTTCATCATCTCCAGATCGCTCAGACGCGGGATGTAAGCCGCTACGCCCTCCGAATTGGTGTTCTTGGCGATGAAGGCGAGCATCTGTTCGTTGGCTGTCTTCAGCAGGGCAGGCTCCTTCTTATAGTATTCGTCCATGACCTTTGACTCGGGTTCACCGTTCTTCATGCGTGCTGTCAGCGAGTCCTGCAGCATCATGATGGGGCGCATGGCGGCCTCATTGGCGCGGTCGATGGCGTCGTATTGCTGGTAGAATTTACTGCCAGAGAAGTAGTAGTTCTTGCTCAAGTCGCCGTTGATGACAGCGCTTTCGCCGGGAACGGCAACGGCCATGAAGCCCTTGCGCTCTTTGCGGCGCAGTGTGCCTGGGGTGCAGATGTAGATGTCCTGCGGTTGGCTGACGCTGATGGTGAAGTCGAACTGTCCGTCTTTTACTGCCACCGTGTCGATGGGTTGCGTGCGGTTGTTGTTAAATGACAGCACGATGAGGCTGTCGCCCAGGCCCTCCATCTTTCCTTTGAAAGAGGTCTTGCCGTTGTTGCCGGCGGCAGAGGCGCCTATGGTGAGCAAGGTCATTGCTGCACTCAAGAGAATTGTTTTTTGCATCATAGTGTTATAGAATGAGTTAATGGTTTTTATTTCTTCTTAGGAAAGCGGCGTGCCCATCCCTCTTCCGAGAAGTCGGGTTCCTTACCCTTCAGCTTTACTTCATGCTGCTGCATCAGTGCACGCCAGTCGTCGTTGCCGTCGTCTTCGGCTTGCTGATACTTCGCCGGGCTTGCGCCGCGCTTGCCTGCATGACTGTCGTCGCGCTTACCGGCGTAGCTGTCGTCGCGCTTGCGGCCTTTGTAGCCGTCCTTCCGCGGCTCCTTGTGCGCATTGTCGTCGGCGTCGTTGCAGCGCACCTCACGACCCTTGTAGCGCGTTCCATTGAGCGCCGCCATCACCTTGTTGGCATCCTGCTCAGGTACCTCAATGTAAGAGAAGCGCGACAGCAGGTCGATGTGGCCAATCTCCTGCTTCGGTCCGTGGATATGGTGATTGACAAACTGCATAATCTCACCCGGATAGAAGCCGTCGGCCTTACCGAGGTTGATGAACAGCCGGCGGAAGCCACTCTCGGCCTTACGTGGACCACGCTGACCGCGCTCGCCGCCATTGCCTCGGCGCCGGCCGTCGCTCTTACCCTTGTGGTCGTCGCTGCTGCCTTTGCGCGAAGTGGTGGGCTTTACAATCTCCGGTGCGTTCTTGTAGTAATCGAGGAAGCGGCCGAAGGTGATGCTCACCATCTTCTTGATGATGTCTTCCTTGTCGACGTATTCAAACTGCCGGTTGATGTCGGGCATATAGGGCGCGATGAGATCCTCGTCGACATCGGTCTTCATGATGTCGTCCATCACCTTGTAGAGCTGTTTCTTGCAAATCTCTTCCGGCGTGGGCAGCGTACCGTCGACAAACTCCTTACCGATGGTCTTCTCGATGTTGCGCACCTTATACTTCTCCCGGGTGTGGATGATGGATATCGACGTGCCCTTCTTACCGGCGCGTCCCGTGCGGCCTGAGCGGTGGGTATAGTTCTCAATGTCGTCGGGCAGTCCGTAATTGATGACGTGCGTCAGGTCGTCCACGTCGAGTCCGCGTGCGGCCACGTCGGTAGCCACGAGGAGCTGCGTCAGGTGGTTACGGAACTTCTGCATGGTGAGATCGCGCTGCTGCTGCGACAGGTCACCGTGGAGCGCCTCGGCGTTGTAACCGTCCTTGATGAGTTTGTCGGCCACCTCTTGCGTCTCCAGTTTGGTGCGGCAGAAGATGATGGCGTAGATGCGCGGGTAATAGTCCACGATGCGCTTCAGCGCGAGATATTTGTCCTTGGCATTGACGAGATAGTAGATGTGGTTGACGTTCTCGGCGCCTTCGTTGCGCGATCCCACCACAATCTCTTTGTAGTCGTGCAGGTAGTTCTTTGCGATGTCCTCAATCTCCTTGCTCATTGTGGCCGAGAACAGCAGCGTATTGCGGTCGTCGGGCACATGGTCGAAGATGGCGTTGATGCTGTCGGAGAAGCCCATGTTGAGCATCTCGTCGGCTTCGTCGAGCACGATGTTCTTCAGTGTGCTCAGGTCCACCTTACCGCGCTCCATGAGGTCGATGAGTCGGCCGGGCGTGGCCACGATGACCTGCGCACCGTGACGCAGTTCGTTCATCTGCGTCACGATGCTGGCGCCGCCATACACCGGGATGACGTGCATGCCGGGGATGTATTTGGCAAATGAGGTGAGGTCGTCGGCAATCTGCAGACACAGCTCACGCGTGGGGCTGAGGATGAGTGCCTGCGTGTCGCGCGACGTGGCGTCGGTCTTCTGCAATACCGGTATGCCATACGCGGCGGTCTTGCCGGTGCCCGTCTGCGCGAGTGCGATGACGTCGTTGCCATCGCCCAATAAATACGGGATAACCTCTTCTTGTACGGGCATGGGGTGTTCAAAGCCCAGTTCTTCAATGGCGCGGCGTATCACTTCGCTGACGCCAAGTTCTTCAAAAGTCTTCAAATAATTCTCAATTAATTGTGATGGTGCAAAGATACGAATTTCAGTTGGTTAACTTGCTAAAAATCCTGTTATTTAAATAAAAAAGCGGTATCTTTGCACCGTTGGCCGGTTCCGATGCCGGTCCGGCGAAAGCAAAGCTAAAAGACAATCAGATGAAGATAGCAGTATTTTGCGCGGCCAATGACCACATTGACCCCGACTTTTTCACCCTCACCGAAGCGTTCGGCCGTTGGATGGGCGAGCACGGCCACACCTTAGTCTATGGCGGTGCCGACCGCGGTCTGATGCGCACCATTGGGCTGGCGGTGCACGACAGTGGCGGCCAGACCATTGGTGTTATACCCCGTATTCTATCCAACCGCCGCATCCCCGACTATCTCGATGTAGACATCCCCTGCGATAACCTCTCCGACCGCAAGGACATCATGCTCGCGCAGAGCGATGTGTGTGTGGCGCTGCCCGGCGGCATCGGCACGCTCGACGAGATTTTCACCGTCGCAGGCAGTCACACCATCGGCTACCATGATAAGCGTGTGGTGCTTTACGACATGAAGGGTTTCTGGCAACCGCTGATCCATGCCCTCGACGACCTCGAGGCGAAGGGCTTCGTACGCGGCCATTGGACCGACTTCATCCAAGTGGCCGGCAATCTCGATGAAGTCAAGGCATTGCTGTAATGCAAGTCAAGCAATGGCTTTAGCGTTGTCAATCAATGGCTATAACGCAATTCAAGACAGCGCTATAGCCAATGTTATACAATAATAATGGCCGGCAAGGAGCCGGCCATTTTGTTTACTTCTCATCGGCGAAGGAGTAGGGCGCATCGCCCTCAGCCGTTCCCCTGGTCTTATTGGGCTTATGGCCTAAATCAAACACGAGCGTGGCGCCGTTAATCAGGGCGTCGCGGGTGATGTAGTTGTGGGTGTAAGCCGCACCGTTGAGGCTGAGCGCATTGACGTAGCGGTTGTCCTTGCTGCAGGCCGGAGCCGATATCTGTGTCGTCTTTCCGCCGGGCATGTGCAGGGTGACCTGCTTGAAATAAGGTGTGCCGAGCGCATACTGGCCGGAGCCGGGACAAACCGGGTAGAAACCGAGGGCGGAGAACACATACCACGCCGACGTCTGTCCGTTGTCCTCATCACCGCAGTAGCCGTCGGGCTGGGCGTTATAGAGGCGGTCCATCACCTCACGCACCCAGTACTGCGCTTTCCACGGCTGCCCAGCGTAGTCGTAGAGGTAGATGGCATGCTGGATGGGTTGGTTGCCGTGGGCGTAGTTGCCCATATTCATAATCTGCATCTCCCTGATTTCGTGGATGACCTGACCGTAATAGCTGTCGTCGAAGATTGGCGGAAGGTTGAACACCGAGTCGAGCATGGCGCAGAAGTTGCCGTTGCCGCCCATCAGCCGGATGAGATCCTTGGGATTATGGAACACCGACCACGTGTAGTGCCAGCTATTGCCCTCGGTGAAGGCATCGCCCCATTTGAGGGGATTGAAAGGTTTCTCGAAGCTGCCGTCGGCATTCCTGCCGCGCATGAGGTGGGTCTCGCTGTCGAACACGTTGCGGTAGTTGAGCGCGTGGCGGCGATAGGGCGCCAGTTCCTTGCGCGACTTGCCCAGTGCTTTGCCGAATTCATAGATGCACCAGTCGTCGTAGGCGTACTCCAGTGTGCGCGCCACATTCTCGTTGATCTTGACATCGTAAGGCACATAGCCGAGCTTATTGTAGTATTCGACGCCACGCCGGCCCGTTGACGAAATCGTCGGATGAGCTGCATTGGCACCGTGGGTGACAGCCTTCCAGAGCGTCTCGGCGTCGTAGCCGCGCAGTCCGCAGAGATAGGCGTCGGCGACGATAGAGGCCGAGTTGTTGCCCACCATGCAGTCGCGGTGGCCGGGTGAAGCCCATTCGGGCAGCCATCCGCTTTCCTTGTAGGCGTTGACGAGTCCCTCCTGCACCTGTGTGCTCACCTCGGGGTACATCAGGTTGAGCAATGGGAAGAGCGCGCGGAAGGTGTCCCAGAAGCCGGTGTCGGTGTACATGCGGCCCGGCAGCACCTTACCGTTGTAGGGGCTGTAGTGGATGGGCTGGCCGTCGGCGCCGTACTCGAACAGCTGGCGGGGGAACAGCAGTGAGCGGTAGAGGCAGGAGTAGAACGTGCGCAGGTGGTCGGTGTTGTCGTCGTTCACCTCGATGCGGTTCAAGATGTCGTTCCATCGCTGCTGACCCTTGGCGACGAGGCGGTCGAAATTGGCATCGCCCAACTCATTGAGGTTGCGCTCGGCCTGTTCGGGGCTGATGAATGATGAGGCTACCCTCACGTGGACCTTCTCGCCGCGCCGTGTGCTGAAGCCCACGATGGCACCGGCATGGTTGCAGGTGGCCGTGGTGGCGTGGCTGTCGAGACGGCCGTCGCTCACGGCGTAGGTGTAGGTGAAGGGGTGGTCAAACTCCATCACGAAGTAGTTCTTGAAGTTATCGGGCACGCCGCCGCTGTTCCTCGTGGTGTAGCCGATAATCTTGCGCTGCTCAGGCAGGATGGTGACCGACGATCCTCGGTCGTAGGCGTCAATGACCACGAAACTGCTGTCGCTCTTGGGGAAGGTGAGGCGGAAGAGGGCCGCGCGCTCGGTGGGCACCACTTCGGCGGTGACGTCGTAGTCGGCGAGGTAGACGCTGTAGTAATAAGGCTTTGCCGTCTCAGCCTTGTGGGAGAACCAACTGGCCCTCTTGGTCTCGTCGAAGACGGGGGCGCCCGTGATGGGCATCAGCGCGAAGCAGCCGTAGTCGTTGATCCACGGACTGGGCTGGTGGGTCTGCTTCAGACCTCTTATCTTTGTCGCCGTATACGAATAGGTCCATCCGTCGCCCATCTTACCGGTCTGCGGCGTCCAGAAGTTCATGCCCCACGGCATGGCGATGATGGGGTAGGTGTTGCCGGTGGAGAGCTCGAACGTTGACTCAGAGCCCACGAGCGGGTTGACGTACTCCACAGGGTTGTTGGCCTTCACGCCGGTTGTCAGCATCATGCTGCACAGGAGTGAGAGCCCGGTTGTTTTAAGGAAATAATTCATTGGTTTTATTATAGTTGATTTATTCAGTGTGTGTCAGACGGGGAAGGAGGCTTTATTCTGCGTGAGTTAGACGGGAAAGGACTGTGGTTAGCTACAGTTTCTCAATCTCCGCCTTATCCAGCCCAGTGATTTCACTGATTAGGGCTGTGTCCAGTCCTTTGGCCTTCATCTTCCGTGCGTGCTCGATATTCGTTTCAGTTCGGCCTTCCTCGAGTCCCTTCGCGCGACCTTCCGCGCGACCTTCCGCACGACCTTCTGCGCGACCTTCCGCACGACCTTCCGCGCGACCTTCTGCGCGACCTTCCTCAAGTCCTTCCAGCTTTGCGGTATCCAGCACGTCGTTCTGCACCATGATGTTGTCGATATGGCGGTCGTAGGCCTTGCGCTCAGCCTTGTTCATCTTCAGGTATTGCAGCTTCTGGCGGGCTTCCTGCAGGCCGGGAGCCTTGGTGTCTTCTTTGATATGGCCATTCTTGAGATAGTCAATCCATTCCTCGAGAGGCGTCTTGGCCACCTTATTAAACTCATTGACGCGGATGATGAAGTATTCCGGGAAGATTTCCTTGGGCGTCTTTATCTTGATGAAACCCTTGTCGCGCGAGGTGATTTTCAGTGTGTCCTTGGTATGGACGCCCACGAGCGACGTCTGGCCGTGGTATAGATAGTCGGCGCCCTGCCCCAGGTCGAAATACAGGATGCTGATGGAATACACCTTGCTCACCTTGTCGTATTTTTCGCCAAGCGAGATGTGTTCGGTAATGGTCTTTGCCACTCCGTAAAGCACGCGCTCAAGATAGTAGAGCTCGCGGGCCTGCTGTATCTCAACGATAATGATGTCGCCCTTACTGTCGCGGGCCTTTATGTCCACACGGTTGTACTTGTCATCGTAGTCCTCCTGATTGCTTTCGCTCTCAAGTATCTCGATGATATGCACCGGCTCATTGAGCAGAACGGTGATGAGTCCCTCCAACACACCAAAGTTGGCCTTGTCGCGAAGCATGCGCTTGGCGGCCCAATCGAAGCGAATGTACTTGTTGTCGTCTTCCATCTTATACGTCCTTTCTTTTTGCTGCAAATATAACGATTTATTTTGAGATGCGGCCGATATTCAGTGGAAAAATATACGGAGGGGCGGAGCATCGGTGCTGCACCCGGTGCCGGACATTACCCGCGGAGAGGTTTTGACTATGCTAAAGACTCAAGACTCATCAACTCATGAACTCAAAAACTCATCAACTAATGAGCTCAAAACTGTAATTTTTTTTGGTCGTTTTAGGCCGCTGAGAAGGGCCTTGAAACCCAACGGCACCACCTTTGCTCCAATCTGAGCCATTCTCAGTGTATTTACGTAATCGGCTGTCAATCAATTATCTATGAAGGTAGCGGTGCAACGGCGGTTCGTGACGACCGAAAAGAAGTCGTCATTCGATACGTTTCGCGCCGCGATACCATAGTTATCGCATCGCGAGAGCATAGTTATCGCGCTGCGAAAGCATAGTTATCGCATCGCGATACCATAGCTATCGCACCACGAAAGCATAGCTATCGCAGTTGGATGAGGCTGAAATGGTGCTTCCCGGGCTGATTTCTCCTTCCCCGACCGCCGTCTCCTCAAAATTTTAGCGTTAAATTGCGTTAATTTCTCGAAGCGCTTTTGTCCGTTATTTTACAAATTAATTTCACGCAGATTCCGCTGATTTCGGCCCAAGGGGGATTGTCCGTGGCGGACGGATGCCGCTGCCTAACCAAAGAACTTGATATGATAGCGTGCTAAAACTATTTTTTTTGCTTACCTTTGCGGTCATGGAACAAGAAAAGATAG
>Ga0256404_1000200_pt1 | contig 149804 bp, 122 predicted proteins | sample RumenRJG_01DNA_FD_185990 | JGI IMG/M metagenome (GOLD analysis project Ga0256404, IMG submission 185990) | Bovine rumen microbial communities from Lethbridge, Alberta, Canada - RJG_01 | ecosystem: Host-associated > Mammals > Digestive system > Stomach > Rumen | place: Canada: Alberta...
AAGCTTACGCGTGATCTGCAACCCGCCGCAAGCATCGTAGGGAGATACAATTTCAACCCGTGGATGGCGCTGCGGCTCAATGTCGGCTACGGCAAGCTGAAGGGTTCATCCGATGATGTCAAGACCTGGTATACGGAAGAGCAGTACCGGAGCTATTCGTTCAGCAACAGCCTGACAGACATCGCCGCGATCTATGAGTACAACTTCCTGCCCTACGGCACGGGGCGCGACTATCGGGGAGCCAAGCGACTGACACCTTTCGTCTTAGGAGGATTGGGACTTGCAATCGCCAATACGTCGGACAAGACACGAGCCGCGATGATCCTGCCCATAGGCTTAGGCGTCAAATATAAGATGAGTGAGCGAGTCAACATCGGCTTCGAATGGGGGGTCAACTTCTCGACAAGCGACTGGCTCGATGGTGTGAAAGATCCCTACGGCATTCAGAGCAGCGGATTGTTCAAGAACACCGATGCCTACCAGAGGCTTCAGCTGTCGGTCACCTACAGTTTCTCACCAAGGTGTCTGAACTGTAATAAAGAATAACGAGCTGTATATACGCTATATATAATAATGAGCTATAAAATAGAAAGCTATATATGATACCGAAGAGCATCGCCATCATCATGGACGGCAACGGCCGTTGGGCTACAGAGCGAGGCAAAGACCGGTCCTATGGCCATCAGGCGGGGGTGGACACCGTCAGGCGCATCACCTCAGAGTGTACGCGCCTCGGAGTGAAATATCTCACGCTCTACACCTTTTCCACAGAGAACTGGAACCGCCCGCAGACGGAGATACATGCACTCATGGGGCTTGTGCTCTCAAGTTTGGAGGACGAGATCTTCATGAAGAACAATGTCCGCTTCCGCGTCATCGGCGACGTGGCCAGGCTTCCCAAAGAGGTGCAGGACAAACTGCACGAGACGGAGGAGCACACCAAAGGCAACACGGCCATGACCATGGTCGTTGCCCTGAGCTATTCGGCACGGTGGGAGATCACGAAAGCCGTCAGAGATATCACCCGGGAATGGAAAGAGAACGGGAAACCCGTAGAAGACATCACGGAGGACATCGTCTCACAGCATCTTGAGACGGCCTTCATGCCCGATCCTGATCTGCTCATCCGAACCGGAGGTGAATATCGCATCAGCAACTATCTGCTCTGGCAGATTGCTTACACGGAACTCTACTTCACACCGGTTTACTGGCCCGACTTCACCGAAGACGACCTCCATAAAGCCATTGAGAGCTACGAGAACCGTCAGCGAAGGTTCGGAAAGACGGAAGCACAAGTCGACGCTGATACGCCTAACCGCTGAATCAGCCAAAGAAGAAACAATAAAGAAGACATATATCCAATATATCGGTACGGTGCAGGGCGCATTCCTGCAGCCGCCCGCAACACAGGTCAAAGAGATATAATGCACTATAACAAAAAGAAAGTAGCAGCTGCCATCATCGCCATGGCCTTCAGCCTTGGTTTAGAGGCACAGGAACGTATCATACATCCCGACATCACTTATGCCGGCACACCGCGCAATGTAGTCATCGGAGGCTTCTCCGTCTCAGGAATGGAAGGCTATGAAGACTATATGCTCACCGGTATCTCCGGTCTCTCGGTAGGCCAGCATATCACAGTGCCTGGAACAGAGATCACGGATGCCGTGAAGCGATATTGGAAGCACGGACTTTTCTCTGACGTGCAAATCTCCGCCGACTCTATCGTAGGCGACAAGATTTATCTGCACATCGCCTTGAAGCCAAGACCCAGAGTCTCGACGATCAACTACTACGGCCTGAAGAAGTCGGAGCGTGAGGATATGGAGAAGAAGCTCGGTATCCTCAAAGGCGGACAGATAACGCCCAACATGATTGACCGCGCGAAGATCCTGGCCAAGAAATACTTTGATGACAAGGGTTACAAGAATGCGGATATAGAAATCAACCAGAAGGATGACCTCTCGCACAAGAACCAAGTCATCCTGGATATTGTCGTCGACAAGAAGGAGAAGATGAAGGTGCGCAATATCTTCATCGAAGGCAACAAGCAGTTGAAGGCTTCGCGTATCAAAGGCGGATTCCTCAAGAAAGGCGCGTTCGCTAAAACGCATGAGGCCGGCAAGCTCTCCACCCTCTTCAAGGCAAAGAAGTTCACGCCGGAGCGTTGGAAAGCCGACAAGGAGAAGCTCATCGAGAAATACAATGAGCTCGGTTACCGCGATGCCGCCATCCTCGGCGACAGCGTGTGGAACAATGATCCCAAGCATGTCAACATCTGGATCAAGGTCTCAGAGGGACAGAAGTATTATATTCGAAAGATTCACTGGGTGGGCAACACCGTTTACAGCTCCGATTACCTGCAGCGCGTGCTCGGCATGAACCCGGGTGATGTCTACAACCAGAAGTTGCTCAACAAGCGGCTCAAGGATGATGAGGATGCTGTCGGTAACCTCTATTATAACCACGGCTACGTGTTCTCCAGCATCGACCCCGTGGAGCAGAATATCGAAGGCGACTCCATCGATCTGGAGATGCGTGTGCAGGAAGGTCCGCAGGCGCACCTCTCGCATGTACGCATCTATGGCAACAACCGACTCTACGAGAACGTGGTGCGCCGGGAGCTCCGTACCAAGCCGGGCGACCTCTTCTCCAAGGAAGCCATCATGCGTTCCTACCGTGAAATCGCCAGCATGGGACACTTCGACCCGGAGAAGATCAACCCAGATGTTAAGCCTGACTACGAGTCGGGCACAGTAGACATCAACTGGATGCTCGAACAGAAGTCGAACGACCAGATCGAGTTCTCTCTCGGTTGGGGACAGACGGGTGTCATCGGACGTATCGGACTGACACTGAACAACTTCTCGATCGCCAACCTGTTCAACAAGAACAAGGAGCACCGCGGCATCATGCCGATCGGCGACGGAGAGAAGCTCTCCATCAGCGCACAGACCAACGGTACCTACTACCAAAGTTACAACGCTTCCTACTCCACCAACTGGTTCGGTGGCAAGCGGCCTAACCAGTTCTCCGTCGGTGTCTACTACTCCAAGCAGACAGATATCAACAGTAACTATTATAACCAGTCGTACTATAATAACTACCTCTATAATTATTATGGTTACAACTCCTATGGTTACAACTATTCCAACTACGAGAACTACTACGACCCCGACAAGTATATCCAGCTCTTCGGTGCCTCGCTCGGTTGGGGTAAACGTCTGCGGTGGCCGGACGACTACTTCACGCTGTCCGTGCAGGTGGCTTACACGCGCTACATGCTGAAAAACTGGCGCTACTTCTACCTCATGACAAACGGCAACGCCAACAACCTCAACTTCAGCATCTCGCTCAACCGCTCGTCGACCGACAACCAGCTCTTCCCGCGCACGGGTTCGGAGTTCTCGGCAAGCGTAACCCTCACGCCGCCATGGTCTCTGTGGGACGGCAAGGACTACAAGAACCTCGCCAATAACGCTTACTCGCCTACGTATGTGGCTGAGCAGAAAGAGAAATACAAGTGGATCGAGTATCACAAGTGGTCGTTCCGGTCAAAGACCTACACGGCCCTCACGCCGGGTCAGAAGTGCTTCGTGCTCATGACCCGCGCCGACCTCGGATTGCTCGGCAGCTACAACAAGTATAAGGAATCACCGTTCGAGACCTACTACATGGGTGGTGACGGTATGAGCGGATACTCATCCTACGCCGGCGAAGAGACCATCGGGCTGCGTGGTTACGAGAACGGATCCATTGCCTACAACGGCTATGCTTACGACCGCTTCACCTTAGAGCTTCGTTACCCGTTCCTCCTCGGCAACACGACGATCTACGGACTGACCTTCCTCGAAGGCGGTAATGCCTGGAGCAAGATCAGGCAGTTCAATCCTTTCGACATGAAGCGCTCAGCAGGTGTCGGCGTGCGTATCTATCTGCCAATGGTCGGACTTATGGGTATCGACTGGGGTTACGGATTCGACAAGGACAATGTCAATGGAACGAAAGGTGGATCCAACTTCCACTTCGTCCTCGGACAGGAGTTCTAACGGGCAGGAGCCTCACTAAGCTCCCGCCAATAAAACAAAACACTTTCCTGAACAAAGAGAGTAAAATATATAGTAACAAAAAGCGACGTCATTCGTCTACAATTAAAAACATAAAAGAAGATGAAAAGGACATATTTGAATAAGACACGCGTCATTTCCCGTCTCGGGGGATTGTTTTTGCTGTTAGCGATGCTTGCTGCCATGCCCCTCAAAGGACATGCACAGAAGTTCGCGCTCGTCGATATGGAGTATGTTTTGAAAAACATCCCTGCTTACGAGCGGGCCAACGAGCAGCTCAACCAAGCCTCAAAGAAATGGCAGGCTGAGGTGGAAGCGCTCAACACAGAGGCCTCAACGATGTACAAAAACTATCAAAACGAACTTGTCTTCCTCTCCAAGGAACAGAAGCAAGCCAAGCAGGAAGCCATCATGAAGAAGGAGAAGGAGGCTGCCGACCTCAAGCAGAAATATTTCTCTCCCGAGGGCGAGCTCTTCAAGAAGCGCGAGAGCCTCATGCAGCCTATCCAAGAAGAGATCTACAATGCCGTGAAAGAGATCGCCGACCTCCACGGCTACAGCCTTGTGCTCGACCGCGCCTCCGACACCGCCATCATCTTCGGCTCCCCCCGTATCGACATCTCCGACGAGGTACTCAAGAAGCTCGGCTATTCCGCACGATAGATGCCTTTCCAGCCCAAGTGTCGAGTAAGCAGTCACATAGTGACTGCCCCTAAAAGAAAGAACATAACAACAAATAAACAAACAAAAATGAAAAAGCTTTTATTATTGATCATGCTGATGGCACCGCTTGCCACCTTCGCACAGAAGTTCGGCAAGGTTAACACACAGACCATCATGCAGGCACTGCCTGAGATCGCAAAGATCAACGGTGAGCTTCAGGCTCAGCAGAAAACTTATGAGAACGACCTGAAGAACATGCAGGACGAGCTGCAGCGCCAGAACGATGCTTACGAGAAGGGCAAAAGCACCATGAACGCTACTGCCCAGAAGCAGAAGGAGCAGGAGCTGCAGACCCTTTATCAGAAGATCCAGCAGACCTATCAGGACAACGCTCAGGCGCTGCAGAAGAAGCAGCAGGATCTTATGCAGCCCGTCGTAACGAAGGTGCGCAATGCCATCGACGCTGTTGGTAAGGCCGGTGGCTATACGTTCATCTTCGAGGATGGCGTAGCTGTCTACACGGGTACCAATGTTGAGGATGTTACTTCTAAGGTACAGGCTGAGATCGCCAAGATGAAGTAAGGACAACAACCCCGTTGGGTTCAATCGCCGAACACGTTGCCGGAGCGGTTCTCTGTACCGCCTGCAACGAGTTCGGAAATAACTTCTGATCATCATCCCCCACCCCGTTATCCAAAAAACAACAACCATGAAGAAACTCTTCCTCTTTTCTTTCTTCGCATTGACGGTTCTCTCAGCAACCGCTCAGACAGAGACCACTAATCCCGCCGGGCAGGTCGCTGCACCCGTCGCTAACCAAATGCCGCAGCTGCGTTTCGGTTACATCAGTTGCGACAGCGCACTGCATGCCTTACCCGCCTATGCGGCAGCCATGAGGAGTCTCAGCGATCTGCGCGCTAAATACGATGCCGAGATGAAACGCGTGGAGGATGAGTTCAACAGCAAATACGAGCTCTTCCTCGAAGGACAGAAAGACTTCGCGCCTTCTATTCGACAGAAGAGACAAGCAGAGCTCCAGGAACTCATTGAGAAGAACACGGCCTTCAAGAAAGAGGCTCAAAAGCTTCTCGATAAAGCAAGACAGGATGCTCTTAACCCACTGAAAAAAACTATTCAGGCAACCATCACGCGCATTGGGCAGCAGAAAGGCCTCGCCTTCGTCGTCAACACCGACGGAGAAAGCATGCCGTATCTCGACACGACAATGGGCGTAGACATCACGGAGGAGGTCATAAGAGCCTCAAAGTAATTATGCAACAGGTTGATATCCATCCGGCGCAACCCCTTTTTCCACAAGCGCCGGGACCGATAGGAGTATTTGACTCCGGTTACGGAGGCCTCACGATTCTGCACGGAATCAGACAATTACTGCCGCAGTACGATTATATCTATCTCGGCGATAATGCGCGGGCTCCTTATGGTCCGCGCTCTTTTGACGTGGTGTATGAGTTCACGCGTCAGGCTGTTGACCGCCTCTTTGCCATGGGCTGCCAGCTCGTCATCATTGGATGCAACACAGCCTCAGCCAAAGCCTTACGCTCCATCCAGCAAAACGACTTACCCCACTGGGACCCCAAGCGCCGCGTGCTCGGCGTCATTCGGCCTACCGCTGAGATCATAGGAACCATCACGCGCAACAACCATGTCGGACTTCTTGCCACGGAAGGAACCGTGAAAAGCCAAAGCTATGACATGGAGATTCATAAGCTATGGCCGGACATCAAAGTGACAGGACAGGCTTGCCCGTTCTGGGTGGCACTCGTCGAATATAACGAATCCGACTCGCCTGGAGCCGACTACTTCGTCAAGAAACGCATCGACCAACTGCTGCAGAAAGATCCGGACATAGACACCATCATCCTCGGCTGCACACATTTCCCGCTCCTCATGCCCAAGATCCTGAAATACACCCCTCCGGGGATCACCATCGTGCCGCAAGGCGAATACGTCGCCTCCAGCCTCAAAGACTATCTGAGGCGTCACACCGAGATGGAACAGCAGCTCACCAAGAGAGGAACAGTAACCTACTACACAACGGAGAACACCGAAAAGTTCAAGAAGTCGGCCACCATTTTCCTCCACGAGGAGATAGAAGCTCATCACATTGAATTAAAATAAACGACCATGCAAGAGACAAGACAAAACAAGATAGCCCGCCTGCTCCAGAAAGAGCTCGCGGAGATTTTCCAGAGTCAGACACGTCAGACCCACGGTATCCTCGTGAGTGTCACACGCGTACGTATCAGCCCCGACTTGAGTATCTGCACCGCTTACCTCAGCATCTTCCCGCCGGAGAAAGCCGAAGAGATCATTGAGAACATCCGAAACAACGAGAAGACCATCCGCTACGACCTCGGCAAGCGCGTCCACAACCAGTTGCGCATCATACCCGAGCTCCGCTTCTTCCAGGACGACAGCCTCGACTACATAGAACATATCGACAGTCTGCTGAAGAAATAAATCGGAACAACGCACAAAAGACCCATCAAAGTGAACTTTCCGTTTTTCATTGCGCGACGTTATCTCTTCTCCAAGAAGAAAACCCACGCAATCAACGTTATATCCATCATCTCCGTCATCGGAGTGGCTGTGGCTACGATGGCGCTTGTCATCGTGCTGTCCGTATTCAACGGCTTCCACGATCTCGTGGCAAGTTTCTTTACCAACTTCGACCCGCAGCTCAAGGTGGTGCCCGTGACGGGCAAATCTGTGGCGGCCGACGCCCCCGCGCTGACAAAGATCAGGCACCTGCCCCAGGTAGAGGTGGCCACTGATACCTACGAGGACATGGCGCTCGCTATCTACAAAGGACGGCAGGCCATGGTGACGATCAAGGGTGTAGATGACAACTTTGCCGACCTCACGCATATCACGGACATACTCTACGGTGATGGACAGTTTCAGCTCCATACCGCAAATCTCGACTTCGGAACACCCGGCATCCGGCTTGCCAATACACTCGGATTGGGTGCACGCTGGGACAACTATCTCCGCATCTATGCGCCGCAACGGCAAGGACAGCTCGACATGAGCAATGTTGAGAGCGGATTTGTCGTCGATTCACTGCTTTCAAGCGGGGTCGTGTTCACGGTCAATAACAGCAAATACGACAAGAGTTATATCCTCACATCCATTGGCTTCGCGCGACGGCTCTTCGACGCGCAAGGCGAGGTGACAGCCCTGGAGCTACGGCTCAAGCCCGGATCAAACTTCGATGCCGTGAAGAGCAACATGCAGGACATTGCCGGAAAGAAATTCAAGGTCGAAGACCGCTATGAGCAACAGGCCGACACGTTCAAGATCATGCAGATCGAGAAGCTCATGGCATATATCTTCCTCACCTTCATTCTCATCGTCGCCTGCTTCAATATCATCGGCTCACTGTCAATGCTCATCATCGACAAGAAAGACGACGTAGCAACGCTCCGCAACCTCGGAGCCAACGAGAAACAGATCACGCGTATCTTCCTCTTCGAAGGCCGCATGATCGCTGTCATTGGAGCAATCGTGGGCATCGGTCTCGGCCTGCTCCTCTGCCTGCTCCAACAGCAGTTCGGACTTGTAAGCATGGGTGGCGGCGACGGATCATTCGTTGTCAATGCCTACCCCGTGAGTGTCCACTATTCAGATGTCTTCATCATCTTCCTCACCGTCATCGCGGCCGGATGGCTCGCCGTCTACTATCCGGTGAGAGCCATGAGCAAGAGACTGCTGAAATAATACGGAAACCATAACACCTGTCATTCATAACGAAAGCAGGGCGCGGCCAGGATGACCGCGCCCTGCTTCCGTTTTGATCGGCACAAAAAAAGACCGTTGTTCCTTCACGAAACAACGGTCTTTTTTGAGCCTCTTGTCGGATTCGAACCAACGACCCCGAGATTACAAATCACGTGCTCTGGCCAACTGAGCTAAAGAGGCAGGTGGGCAAGCGATTCTTATCGCGCCGCTACAACCAAGTACCCTTGCTACGTTCCCGTCCTGGGGGATTCCGAGGGAGCTGGCCGTAAGAGACTTGCCCATGTCACCCAAGAGCCTTGCTCTCAAATGCGGGTGCAAAGTTAAGACAAAAAGCGGAATTAAGAAAAAGAAAAGCAATGAAATGTTATTATTTAACATTATTTTCCAACACACCCCTCTCATCTACCTCTTAAAATGCGTACCTTTGCAGACGAAATATGATAAACGTCACCGCTCTTATACAGCTCAAGGCTTTTGCCCGGCAGGACGGCTTTCTGCTCTTCCTGCTTTGGATGGCATCGTTCGCCGTCATCGTCAATAATCCTGCCTCGTTCTGGGGCAGTCTGTTAGCCATGGCCACGCCTTTCTATGTAGGCTATCTCTTAGCCCGGTTCCGAAACTACGCCCTCTACGGCTTCATCTCCTTCCGACGCGCACTGGCCTTCTCCCTCTACACGTTCTTCTATGCCTCATTGCTCTTTGCGGTAGCACAGTTTGTCTATTTCCGCTACCTCGACCACGGAACGTTTCTGGCGATGCTCACCACCAGCATGAAGACTCTTGAGCCGTTCTATCGCGCCCAGGGCATCTCCGTGAGCGAGCTTCAGCAATCGCTGGCTATGATAGGGCAACTGACACCCATCGAGACGGCTTTCGTCTTTATGATGCAGAACATCCTCATCGGAGCAGTACTCAGTTTTCCGATAGCATGGATAGGAAAGCGGACGATCATCGTAAAAAATCTTCACGGAGACCAGTTCACCAATAACAATTTCGATAACAACGACATCAACCATGATGCCGAGAACAATAGAAACAATCTGTAAGAATGGATATATCTGTAGTAGTACCCCTTTATAACGAGGCTGAGTCGCTGCCGGAGCTTCACAAATGGATCCAGCGCGTGATGAACGCCAACGGCTTCACCTACGAGATCATCTTCGTCAACGACGGCTCTACCGACGGCTCTTGGGATGTCATCAAGAGCATCGCGGCCAAGGATCCGAATGTGCACGCCATCAAGTTCCGGCGCAACTATGGCAAGAGCCCAGCGCTCTATTGTGGCTTCAAGGCTGCCCAGGGCAATGTCGTCATCACCATGGACGCTGACCTTCAAGACTCACCCGACGAGATTCCTGCGCTCTACAAGATGATCACAGAGGAAGGGTATGACCTCGTCTCAGGATATAAGAAAAAACGCTACGACCCGCTGTCGAAGACCATTCCCACGAAGCTCTTCAACGCCACGGCACGCTGGATCAGCGGAGTGCACAACCTCCACGACTTCAACTGCGGCCTGAAGGCCTACAAGAAGGATGTCGTGAAAAATATTGAGGTCTACGGTGAGATGCACCGGTATATACCTTACTTGGCAAAGAATGCCGGATTTGACAAGATCGGAGAAAAGGTGGTGCATCATCAGGCACGCAAATATGGACACTCAAAGTTCGGCATCAACCGGTTCTTCAACGGTTATCTCGACCTGCTGACGCTCTGGTTCCTCACCAACTTCGGCAAGAAGCCAATGCACGTCTTCGGTTTCATCGGATCAGTCATCTTCTTCATCGGCTTCGTTTCTTTGGTATGGCTCCTCGTTGAGAAAGCCATCGCCCTATGCAATGGGGTCTATGGCGACCTGCTGTCGAGCCACGCCTCATTCTATATCTCACTGACAGCCCTGCTCCTCGGCTCACAGTTCTTCTTGGCCGGCTTCATAGGCGACCTGATCAGCCGTCAGAACCCACAGCGCAACGATTATCAGATAGCAGAGACACTTTAACCGCAATATGAGAAAACTGCTTCTTTTCCTCATCATCGCCGCAATCTTAGGGGCATGCTCCAGCGTAGACTGTCCATTGAACAACACGGTCTACACCAACTTCCGGCTGCAAGGACCGGTGCAGACCCTGCCCGACACCCTCACTATCTTGACAACGAGAAGCAACGGCAGCGACTCGGTGATCATCAACAAGCAGGTGAACACCGATTCCTTCTCGCTGCCCATGAGCTATTTCAACGATGAGGACATCTTCGTGGTTCAGACGAACCATCTCTTCGACACCATCGTCGTCAAGAAGACGAACATTCCTCACTTCGAATCGGTAGACTGCGGCGTCAACTATTTCCATACCATTACCGGCGTACGGTTTACACGTCACGCACTCGACTCGGTGGTCATCCACAACAACAGCGTCAACTATGATGTTTCGCAAAAGCATTTCTATATCTATTTTAAGGAGTATCGTCTGTAGCTTCCTGCTACTCTGCGTCCTGGCTGCCGCCGCACAGCGCCCACAGGGGAGCCGTGAGCCGCAGCATCTGTCTAAGGACGAGCAGCTCCGGCTACGCATGAAAGCCATTGACGACTCCATCCCCTGGTGGCGTGGGTTCGAGGTCAAGGCCGACCTCATAGGAGCCGTGCAGCGCGCCGTCTCGTCCTACGGACAATATGAGGCGGGCGTGCGATTCAACCTCAAGGACAAATATTTCCCGGTCATCGAGATTGGCTATGGCAGTGCCGACGAGGACAATGTCACGACGCGCACGCATTATAAGACCTCGGCTCCCTATGGAAAGATAGGTATCGACCTCAACATGATGAAGAACAAGCACGACATCTACCGGCTCTACGGAGGCGTGCGCTACGCCTATACCAGCTACAAGTTTGACATCGACCACCCCGACGTCATCGATCCGGTATGGGGCAACAAAGGCTCCTTCACACTGCACGATGTCAAGGCCAACTACCACTGGGCGGAGGCCGTCTTCGGGGTAGACGCTAAGATCGCTGGTCCTGTGCATCTCGGATGGACCATCCGCTACATGCGCCGCCTCTTCCACGACGACGGCGGCTATGGCAACACGTGGTACGTCCCCGGCTATGGCAAGCAAGGCTCCTCACATATCTGGGGAACGTTCGAGATCCTCTTCGACTTCTGACATCCTAAGCCGTCCTCGTTGGAGAAAGCTCAAGTTCTGTGTGCTTCCCTTCAGAGAAGCAAAAATAAAAACACCATGAAAAAGAAAAACATCCTCAAGCTCCTCTTCCTCGCTTTCCTCATCATAGCCTCGGCCATCATCATCCGCCAGCAGCGCGCAACGCCCTACCAGCACAACGAGGGCTTCATCTTCGGCACCACCTACAGCATCACCTATCAGTACGACAAAGATCTGCAGAAAGAGATAGAGGCTGAGCTGAACGAGGTGGATGCCTCCCTCTCGCCGTTCAACAAGCAGAGCATCATCACGGCCGTGAACAACAACAAGCCCGTGAAGCTCAATGCGAAGTTCATTGAGGTCTTCTCTTTGGCCGAGAAGATCTCGAAAGAGACCGACGGCGCTTTCGACATCACCGTGGCACCGCTCGTCAACGAGTGGGGCTTTGGTTTCAAGAAAGGCGTGAAACCCACGAAGCATGTCATCGACTCGCTCCGGCAGATCATCGGCTATCGGAAAGTAGCTCTCGTCGACGGGCGGATCGTGAAGAAAGACCCGCGCGTCAACCTCGACTGCTCCGGCATCGCCAAAGGCTACGGCTCCGACTGTGTGGCCAACCTGCTACGCAAGCACGGCATAGACAACTTCATGGTGGAGATCGGCGGAGAGATCGTCACATCGGGCATCAACCCCGACCGCGTGCCCTGGAAGATCGGAGTCACCAAACCGGTCGACGACCCCACCCAGCAGAACGGAGAGCTGCAGACGGTGCTCAACGTCACCGACAAAGCCATGGCAACGAGCGGAAACTACCGCAACTTCTATTACAAAGGCGGAAGGAAATACGCTCACACCATAGACCCCAATACCGGCTACCCCGTGCAGCACAACATACTCTCCTCTACCGTCCTGGCCGACAACTGTGCCACGGCCGATGCCTACGCCACAGCCTTCATGGTTCTCGGACTCGACAAGGCAAAAGCCGTCCTTGAGCGCCACCCCGAGCTCATGGTCTACTTCATCTACAGCGACAAGAACGGGAAGAATGCTGTCTGGTACTCGCCCTCAATGCGAAAAGCCATCGCAAAATAATCAACGGTAAAGCCATCACAAGAAATTAACGTCTAAAAAGCGATCGTAAAATGAAATGGGATGAGCTTGCTTCGCTTCCGCTCTTTATCGGCATGAGCCACGAAGAATTGGAAGGTATCATGACGCAGTTACGCATCGACTTCAAGAAATACGATGCGGGAAAGATCATTGTCAAGCGCGGCGACTCCTGTGGCAAGCTCATCATCGTGAACAGCGGCGACATTCTCTGCCAAGCCAAAGCCGACGACGGCACTTATAGCATGGAAGAAACACTCACGGCTCCGGTCATGCTTCAGACTGACGGCATCTTCGGACGGTTTCAGACTTACACCCACACCATCAAAGCCATCAACCCCGTGAGCACACTGACCTTCGAGAAAGGGGAGATACAAAAACTTCTCACTTCCTCACTGATCTTTCGGCTCAACCTCGCCGGCATGCTCTCAACAAAGTTACAGAAATGGGAACAGAAACTTTGGGAACAACAATACATTCCCCAAGGTTCAACCGAAGATGAGAAAGAAGTCGATGCCCTGCAGCATCGCATCAAGACATTCCTCCGGCAGCGTTGTCTCACGCCCGCAGGAAGAAAAACATTCTTTATCAAGATGTCAACCCTTGGCTCCATCCTCGGCTTTCGACGACAGCAGATATCCATGGCCCTCAACGGCATGCAGGAGCAAGGACTCGTCAAACTGTCAAGGGGAAAGATTACGGTGGAGCAGATGCAGAAGATATAGCACACATCAATTTCTGATAAGCTCACCGAAACGCAACGGCAAGGTCTCAAACCTTGTTCTTCGAGAACTTTGCGAGGATGAACCGACTGGTGAGACTGAGGACCAAGACGATGACCGTCAACACCACGGCGGCAGCATAGGCATGGTTCTGGACGGCTGCCTGAGGAGCAGACAACTGGAAAAAGACGCTCAACGGGAGCGTCGCTGCCGGATCGTCGAGATGAGTTGGTATCTGGTCGGAGAAGCCGGCAGTGAACATCACACCCGCGGCATCACCGATGCTTCGGCCTACGGCGAGCAGAGTCGCCGTGGCGATTGCCGGACCGATCTGCCGCACGACAATGCCAATGGTGTCGAGACGGGTGGCACCGAGACTGTAAGACGACTCCATCATCCCTCGCGGGATATTCTTTGCCACCTCGTCAATGGTACGTATCAGGATGGGGATGACGAGCAGCGTCTCAACGATGATACCTCCTAAGAGCGAAGTCCGGAGCCCCAGCCAGATCATGATGGTGAAGCCAAAGGCACCATAGACGATAGATGGCACACCAAAAAGAATGTCGTACGCCAGGCGCGCCACGGCAGCAAACTTACTGTTCGGCTTGAGATAGACATTGAGATAAAAGACGACAGGGATAGAGATCAGTAAGCCGAGAAGCGTGGAAGCCAGGACGATATAGAGTGAGCCCAGAATGGCATTGAGAAAGCCACCCTCGCCACCGATATAGAACCCGCCCGTCGGTACCTTCGTGATCATGTCCCACGACAACGCGGGTAAGCCGCGCCACAGGATACTGCCTACGACGCTGAATACAAAAAAAGCGACGATGATGACACTCAACACCATCAATACGCGTGCTATCTTTTCTTCGAGAAACTTCATATCGTTTTAGCTTTGCCGATAAACAATATTTTTCAATGAATACCTTCCATCGCCTCCCTACCTTTAGGGATGGATCCGCCTCAGTACCAGTCGCGCCCCGAGGTTGAACACGAGGACGAGGATAAAGAGGATGAAGGCAGCGAGCATCAGCGCACTCTCATACATCGGCACGGAGAGCATCTCTCCATAGTTGTTGGCGATGAGGGCAGGAAGCGGATAACAGGCATCGAGGAGCGACTTCGGGATGACAGGCAGGTTGCCGCAGACCATCATCACGGCTATCGTCTCACCCAGGGCGCGACTGACCGCTAAGACGAGGGTAGCGATGATACCCGCCATACTCTTGCGGAGGACGGCAAACTTGATCGTCTGCCAAGAGGTGGAACCGAGGGCGAGACTCGACTCGCGTATGCTCACGGGCACATTGGCGAACAGTTCGGTGAAGAGACTCGTCATCAGCGGGATGACCATCACTCCCAGGACGATGCCACCCGCCAAGACCGTGTAACCGCTGGAGGAGAGCTGGAGGGCGGGTGCCACCCAACGGGAGATCCAGGGGATGATGAGCAGCGTGCCCCAGATGCCATAGATGACGGAGGGCAGACCGGCGAGGATATCGAGCAGCGAGTTGGAGAGCCTGCGCACACTGCTGTTGGCATACTCGGAGAGGTAGATGGCAAGGAGCAGGGAGAGTGGCAAGGCGAGGACGACGGCAAGGAGCGTCACGGCACCCGTGCCGGCAAGGAAAGGCAGGAAGCCAAACTGTCCCTGCTGCGGCTTCCACGTCGTAGAGGTCAGCAACGACCACAAAGAGTGGGCATGCAGGATCGGTGCCGACTTGAGGTACAGGCCCACGCCTAAAGCAATGACCAACAGCATGGCACATACAGCCATGGCAGCCATCAAGTATCCGGCTATTTTATCTTTCCAATAATTCATACTAAAGGCCCCGACCCTTCCCTGAAGGAGGGAGATAGCAGGGGATTAATTGCTTAAACTTTTTTCTTGATGCCTGTCAGTGGCTCCACGCGCTCCCACGGTGAGAGGACTGGGGAGCGGCTGGCACCAACCCATTCTTCACGGCTGCTTTCTGTCCTTGGGTAAGGACATACCGTAGGAAAGCCTTGACAACGGGATCTCGTGGCTGACCATGTGTCACGAGATAGAGGTTACGGGCGGGAGGCGTGGGATACTTGCCGGAGGCGATAGCCTGAGAGAGCTCCGTCAGCGTGTCATAGAACCGCTCATCGGCATCGATCCTGCCATTGCCGTTTAGGTCGATGGGGATGACGATGATACCGGGATTGGGCTTGCGCGATTTGAGATCATAGACAAACCCGATGTTGTTGAATCCGATGCCATTGATATCTTTCTGTACCGCCTGCACGACTCCTGGGTCGCCATAGACCGCCGTTCCTTGGAGATCTTCCTGTTTCTTGCCGAGCCATTTCGCCCAGGTCCCCGCCGCGCCACAAGCATCACTCCGCGAATAGACATTGACGGGCGCGACACTGCTGTTGCCGACGATCTGTCCCCAGGTCTGCACCTTTCCCGTGATCCACAGCCTGATTGCCGCCTGACGCGTCAGTCCATGGGCAAGGACAGCCTGGATATTGGGGTTATGGACATTGACCGTCGGTATCACGGCATCCTTTGCCACGACAAACCCCACCGCTCCTTTCTGCTCCTCCTCGGGCTCAAGGTCACGGCTCACCATGCCCAGGTCTACGACATCAGCCAGTGCATCCGTGACACCTTTCCCGGCACCACCCGCGGAGATATCTACACGCACCTTGGGATGGAGCTTCTGAAACGCTGTCCCCCACTCCACGGCAAGGGGATAGAGGGCGAAGGCCCCGGAGAGCGTCACGCGCCCCTGCAGCTGTCCGTCCTTGTCATACCCGTTCTTCGGCCGCATGCCGCAGGAGGAGAGGAGGAGGAGAAGGAAAAGGAAACAGAGACCCGCTCGCTTTATCCCTCCGCCGAAAGGGGAAGGTCGGTATGTCTGCTTACCGCTTAAAGGCACTGTGGCTTCTATAGGAGCTATAGCTTCTATAAGATCTATAGTTTCTATAGGATCTATAGCTTCTATAGGATCTATAGCCTCTATAGCCCCTATAGAATCCATGGTTTCCTTCTTCATCATAGTTTTTCTTGTCGTTTGTTTAACCCTGTAACCAACCTTCCCTTGGGGGGAGAGATTAAGGAGAGGGCTTCTTATCTCAATACCGTTGGTGCAGTCCGCACTCGCGCTTGTCAGGAGCTTCCCACCACCAACGGCCAGACCGTGGGTCATCACCAGGTTTCACGGCCCGCGTGCACGGCTCACAACCGATGCTGGGATAGCCCTTGTCGAAGAGTTTGTTGTAAGGCACGTGGTGCTGATGGATATAATCGCGCACCTGCTGCTCCGTCCAGTTGATCAGCGGATTGATCTTCACCATGCCGTGCTGGTCGTCCCACTCGATGAGCTGCATGTCCTTTCTCGTGACGCTCTGCTCGTGACGCAGGCCACAGATCCAGGCGTCCAAGCCCTGGAAAGCACGCTTCAGAGGCTCGAGCTTACGGATGGCGCAGCAGCGATGACGACTCTCGATACTGTTGTAGAACAGGTTGATGCCTTCCTCCCGCACCATGCGCTGCACCTCCCGATAATCGGGGAAGAACACCTCGATCTTGATGTTATAGGTGAGGTTCGTACGGTCGATAAGCTGATACGTCTCCGGGAAGAGGCGGCCCGTGTCAAGCGTAAAGATCCGAGTAGACTTGTCGATATCGACAATCATCTTTGTCAACGCCTGATCTTCGATGGAAAGAGATGACGAGAGGGCGATGCGGTCTTTATACGCTTTGAGACAATAGGCCAGAACCTCTTCAGGAGACGCGTCTTTGAAACGCGCGTTGAGCGCAGCAATATCTTCTTTAGTTATCATAGAACACCTTTATAATATCATACCGGCACCCACCGTCTCGTTGGTATCGGGATCGATGAAGATGAGGGACCCCGTGACGCGGTTGTGGCGGTAACTGTCGAAGACCAACGGAGAGGCAGTGTGCACAGCGATCTCCGCGATATCGTTCATGTTGAGCGAGGTCACGCCCGTCTCCTTCTCCAAGGTGTTGATGTTACGGCGGGAGATGATCTCACGCACCAGGCCGACGGTCTCGAAGGTCTCCTGACGGATGATGTATTTCTTACGCAGCTGCAGCGGGTTCTCGTTGAACCAGCACACATCCATCTTCACATCCTGCGAGATCTGCGGCTGGGGCTCGTCGGCCTTGACGAGGATATCGCCCCGACTGATATCGATCTCATCGTTGAGCTGGATGGTAACACTCAGCGGGGCGAAGATCTCGTCGAGCTCCTCCTCAGCCTGAGAGAGCCTTTTCACCGTGCTCTCTTGACCGGAGGGCAACACCTTGATACGGTCACCGACACGCAGGGTGCCGCTCGCCACACGACCGGCATAACCGCGGAAGTCGCGGTACTTGTCAGAGATAGGACGGATGACATACTGCACGGGGTAACGGAACTCAGCCGGTCCGTTCTTATGATCGACAGGCACCGTCTCGAGATATTCGAGCAAGGGCTTGCCGGTATACCACGGCATGCGGTCCGACTTGTTCACCACATTGTCGCCGTCCTTGGCACTGATCGGGATGAAGACGACGTTCTGGATGTTCAGCACCTCCGACATCTTCATGTAATCGGCTTTGATCTTGTTGTATACCGCTTCGGAGAAATCGACGAGGTCCATCTTGTTGATCGCCACCACGATATTCGGGATACCGAGGAGCGAGGAGATATAACTGTGGCGCACCGTCTGTTCCAGTACCCCGTGGCGGGCATCGACAAGGATGATGCTCAGGTCTGCCGTAGAGGCACCCGTCACCATGTTACGGGTGTACTGCACGTGTCCCGGGGTATCGGCAATGATAAACTTACGCTTGGGTGTAGCGAAATAGCGGTAAGCCACATCGATGGTGATGCCCTGCTCTCGCTCAGCCCGCAGACCGTCGGTGAGCAGTGCGAGGTTCACCTCCTCGTTGCCGCGCGCCTTGGAAGCTTGTTCCACGGCTTCGAGCTGGTCTTCAAAGATTGACTTACTATCGTAAAGCAGACGGCCGATGAGTGTGCTCTTGCCGTCGTCCACGCTGCCTGCTGTAGAGAAGCGAAGCAGCTGCATATCTAAATATCCTCTGGTGTTTGACATAATAATAATGACAATAGAAATGATAAAACTGGGTAATGGTCGCTGTGATTTTTAGAAGTACCCCGCCTTCTTTCTGTCCTCCATGGCCGTCTCCGAGCGTTTGTCGTCGGCTCTGCCTCCGCGCTCCGTGACACGGCTGGCAGCGATCTCCTCAATGATATCTTCCACGCTGTGCGCCTTCGACTCGGTGAGACCCGTGCAGGTGATGTCGCCGATGGTACGGCAACGCACCTGTTTCTTCACCACCACCTCAGTAGGTTTACGCTTGATGACCGGCGAGGCAGCGAGCCACTGACCGTCGCGGTTGAAAACCTCACGCTCATGCGTGAAATAAAGACTCGGCATCGGGATATGCTCCAAGAGGATATACTGCCACACATCCATCTCCGTCCAGTTGCTGATCGGGAAGACACGGAAGTGCTCACCCATGTTCTTGTGGCCATTGAAGATGTTCCAGAGCTCCGGACGCTGGTTCTTCGGGTTCCATTGTCCGAACTCGTCACGATGACTGAAGAAGCGTTCCTTGGCACGGCTCTTCTCCTCGTCGCGGCGCGCGCCACCGATAGCGGCGTCGAACTTGTATTTCTCCAAGGTGTCGAGGAGCGTCACGGTCTGCAGTTTGTTACGGCTGGCATAATAACCGGTCTCCTCTTTCACGCGGCCCTGGTCGATACTCTCCTGGACACTGCCTACGATGAGGTCGGCACCGATCTTCTTCACGAGGTCATCGCGATAGTCGATGGTCTCCTTGAAGTTGTGCCCGGTATCGATATGCACCAGTGGGAACGGGATCTTCGCCGGAGCAAAGGCTTTCCAGGCGAGGTGCGTCACGACGATAGAATCCTTACCACCGGAGAAAAGGATACAAGGACGTTCAAACTGTGCCGCTACTTCGCGGAGCACATAGATAGACTCTGACTCGAGTTCTTTGAGATGTGTGATGGTATGTGTCATTGTTATAAATCTTCGCTTACGAAATATCTAAAATACCTTTTCTAATCAGTTCATTGATACGGTTGCGGATCCTGATAGACCGATGAACATCGCGTGCGTCGGAGCCAACGGCTATGGTGAGGTCGTCACCGTCCTGCCTACTGATGGCGGGCGAGATGAAGTCGCAGAACGCCGGATCATCGCAGACGCTCGTCAGGATGCCGCGCCGGGCAGCCAACGCCTTGATGTGGTGGTTCAGGGCTGCATCGCCTGTACAGACGAAGAGCAGCTGCACACCCTCAAGGTCGCCCTCCTCGAACGGCCGTTCGATGACGGTGAACGGCAACTCCTTCAGGGCATCACTGACCTCCGGGGCGATGACCGTCGCCTGATCGGTGAAGCGGTGGAGGATCTGCGCTTTGTGCGTCGCCACCTTACCGCCACCGACGATGAGGATGCTACGGCCGTTGATGCGGACCGAGACAGGTAAGAAATCCATAGTGATTATTTCTTCTTGATCAGCACTTTCCAGAAGCCTTCGGGCTGTTGCTCCATCTTCAGGACGGTATGTCCCTCGTTTCTCACACTCCCCGGCACGTTCTGGATAGGCTGGCCGTCGTCGAGCAGGATCTCCAAGGTCTGTCCCGAGCGCATCGGCGTGAGGGCAATCTTTGTCTTGACGAAGTTCATCGGGCAAGCTACCCCACGGAAATCTTTGAATACATCCGCCTTGGCGTCATCCTTCTGATCTTCCGCCTGCTGCTCTTCCGTCGCTTTGACATTTGACTGTCCTTCCGGACTACCGGACTTCTGGACTTCTTTCTGTCCTTCCGTGACCCCATGGAACTGCAGACTATCGTCCATGCCTTTGTAAAGGGCATTCAGCAAGTCGGCAAGCTCACCGATGAGTGCCGTGTAAGGAAACAAGTCACCATTTTGTCGACGGACATCCACGAGCACCCGGTATTTCTCCGGCACGATGCCCGCACCAATAAACTCCTTGAGGAACCCGTTGAACACATCGTCGTCGGTGCGTGGGTCGAGACCGCGCGTGACGAGGAGCATACGCGCCTCAGAGAAGACGATCTCGGAGAGGAGCTTCTGACGCTCGCTGTCCGTGGCAGCGTTCTCCAACGCTTTGCGCTTCTCACGAATGGTATCCTGGTCGATATCGATGATGTCGAAGAGTCCGGCAGAGCACTCTGCCTGTCCATATTTGATGAGTGAGAACTTCTCGTCGTCATCGTAGTCGAAGTAGACATCGGGCGCCTCCGAGAAAGGAGCGACATGCCCGTACTTGTTCTTCAGCAGGTCGGTGACGACCTTGCCGCCTCGCTCGACGACATACTGGTAATAGTCGGTATACTCAGCCTGATGGCTGATGACATCGCGGAGATAATCCTCGACGAAGGCGGGCACGTTCTTGGCAGCGACATACCCCACCTGGAGGTCGATGGCGTTCTTGCCTTTGAGCGGGAGCCAGACGGTATAGGCTGGATAAGGATCGTCGCCCACACGACCCACACGGCCACTGAAGCCGAGGTCAGCCCACGTAGCATTGGCACAGATATTCGTGCACCCGTTCATCTTCAGTTCGAAGTCGGGGATGGCATCGAGGTCGAGGTCACTGTTCAGCAACCGCTTCGTGATAGCGTCGATGGCGCCCTTCGGCATGCAGATACCGAGACGGCAGGTGTCGGCACCGGTGCAGGAAGTGAGACTCGTGACAACGGCAGGCTCATCGATCTGATACACGCCGATCTTCTTGAAGAAGCGGTAGATGTTCGGCAGATAAGCCTCTTCGATGTTACGCACCTGGATCTGCTCCTTCTTCGTGAAGCGGATGACATCGTCACCGTAGTTGTCGAGATAGTCGGCGATCTGTGCGAAAAACTCTGGCGAGCCATTGCCGTGAGGGATGGCGATATAAGCATACCACAGACCATCGGGCTGCTGATGGGCATAGCGCCGTTTCCAGGTCTTGAACGACTCGTGGGTGTCCTCAACGGGTGCGAACGACGGGTTGTGATGGTCGGGTGCCATGACCGTTGCCGGCGCAAGGAAGTCGAGCGACGGATCGTCCTTCAAGGCATTAAACTCATCCATATACATCCGCTTAGCCTCCTCTTCCCCATAGCGGTAGAAGACATAACGCATGCGCGCCTTATGCCGGTTACGGCGGTTGCCGTATTTATTGAACCAGTTCTTCAGCGCCTTGGCAGCGCGATAGAGATCCTTCTCCGGCAGGAAGTCGAAGACCTCGAAACCGGTGGTAGGGTTAGGAGCCGTACTGCCGGCAATGAGCACGCGGAAACCGCGCTGACCCGCCACGACACGTGCCTGCAAGCCTAAGTCGGCGACATAAGAATGGTTGGCGTGCGCCACATCATAGTCGAACGCCACCTTATATTTTCGGGGCATCGTGAACGAGTCTTTCTCGGCGATGAGCAGAGAGGTCAGTTCCTCGACATAAGGATAGACGTCGAAAGCCTCATCGGCGGTCACGCCACTGCGGTCGTTGACCATCATGTTACGCACGGTGTTGCCGCCGCCGCCGGCTGTGGAGAGCCCATATTTGGCAAGCTTGCGCAGCGCCGGTGTGGCATCGAGGATGTCGACATTGTGGATCTGGATCTCCTGGCGCGTGGTGATATGCAGATGGGAGGCAGAGACCTGATGGCCGATGAAAGCCACCTCCTTCAACTGCTTCGGGGTGATGAGCCCACCCGTGCAGCGGATACGCAGCATGTGGTGATGGTTCTTACGCTGCTCGTAGATACCCATCGGCACGCGGTTCGACTTCAGCTCTCCGGCTGTGATCTCACCGGCTTTATATTTCTTGATGAGCGACTCGGTATAGTCGATGTCACTTGCTAAGGTTGTCGGAATTCTGTACATAATGTTCTTGTTTATCCACTACCTGATTATTCTTTATCCCGAACGAGTTGAGATGTATGCCCTGGTAGAGAGAGAGGATGGCATAGCGTATCGTCGGGTCATTGGCCAGTCGCAGATCCTCCTGTGACGGACGGGAAGGCGAGGCAGGATGGGAGTGCCAGTTGGCGAGAATCCTCAAGCCGTGCTGGCGGGCGTAGCGCAGAGCGGCAAACTGGTCCTTCGGGGCGAAAGAGAAATACTCTGAGCTGTGGTCGATGTTCTCCATCCAATAGTTCTCCGTCACTTCTCCGTCCTTGCCCAAGAGGTAGCCACACGTCTCTAACGGCGCGTCTTTCTGTGCCTGAGCAATGAGCTCGTCTATAACATGCTGCGGTATCGTCATATTCTTTTTCTTTATATTTAGCAGGTCCGAAGTCCAGAGATCCTTCGGACTTCTTATATCTCATGCAGGTCGCACGCAGCCTGCTCGTAATCGATGAGCTCCGTGATCGTCGGGTGCGAGCCACAGACGGGGCAAGAGTCGCGCTGCTTGACAGGGATGGTCCGGAACTCCATCGTCTTGGCATCGAAGGTGAGCAGCCGGTTGGTCAGCAGCTTGCCTATTCCCAAGATATATTTGAGCGCCTCGGCAGCCTGGATCGTTCCCAACATGCCGGCGATGGCACCTAAGACACCTGCCTGCGAACAGGTCGGGACGGAACCTACGGGTGGCGGTTCCTTGAACATACAACGGTAACAAGCAGAGCCGGGGACATGGGTGAAGGTCTGGCCGCGGAAACGGAGGATCCCACCGTGACTGAAGGCTTTGCCCGCCTTGACGCAGGCATCATTGATCAGAAACTTCACCGGGAAATTGTCGGTACCGTCGATGATGAAGTCGTAGTCCTTGATGATATCCATGATGTTGTCGCTATAAAGGAACGCATGGATGGCATTGACCTTGACGTCGGGGTTGATGGCTTCCATCTTCTCCTTGGCGCTCTCGACCTTCGGACGCCCCACATCCTTCGTGAAATGGATGATCTGTCGCTGGAGGTTGCTCAGATCCACGACATCGCCGTCGACTATGCCGATCGTTCCCACACCGGCAGCAGCGAGATACATGGCGGCGGGGGCTCCGAGGCCACCCGCACCGATGATAAGCACTTTGGCGTTGAGGATCTTCTCCTGACCCTCCAAGCCGACATCCTGAAGGAGAATATGGCGGCTGTAACGCTCTATCTGCGATTCAGTGAGATCGATCATGCGGCACCTCCTCCCATGAAATAAAGGAAGTCGACGCGGTCACCTTCTTTGAGCCGGGTCTTGTCCCATACGTCACGCTCCACGAACTCCTCGTTGACCTGGACAGTCACCATCTCTGGCTGAAAGACCTTGTTTATCTTGATAAGCTCACCCAAGGTCAGGGGGAGCTGAACGTCTTGTTTCTCGTCGTTTACAATAATCTGTGCCATGATATATATTTTTTTTGTTGTCGCTTAATGGATATTATGATCGATTGATATTTCCATCAACCATTGCGTATTAATTAATCATCTAAATCTGCTGCAAAGTTACAAACAATAAGGTAACTGTAAAATCCCACGTCAGTGGTATTCTATATCCCAAACGTTTGTCAAAGCATACCAAACGTTTGGTAGGAATAACGCGATAAGAAGGCACACCGGTTCCCGAGGTCGTGACACGCCGGGCACAGAGGCGGGGCACGATCGTGACACATACGTGGTGCGATCGTGACACAACTGAGGCAGGATCGTGACGCAACTGAGGCAGGATCGTGACACAACTGAGGCAGGATCGTGACACGTCTGTGAAAAGATCGCGCAATGACCGTCACGCGTTATCAACGCAGCATTATCGGGATGGCGTCAGCGCCTGTTTGATGTCTTCTAACAGATCTTCCGGCTCCTCCAGGCCGATGCTCAGACGGATCGTGTTCTCCGACACATCCATGGCAGCCTTCTCCGCAGCATTGAAATGTACGAAGATCGTGCTTGCCGGATGGATGGCTAAACTCTTATGGTCGAAGAGGTTCGTGGCACGGCGGATGATCTTCAGCTTGTCGATGAAACTGAAACAAGCCTCACGGCTCTCTAAGTCGATGGTGAACACGGCTCCGGGGAGCGGACCAAACTGTTTCTTCGACAACTCATAATAAGGATTGTCCTCCAGACCGGTATAGTTGACCCGTTTGATCTCCGGGATCTGCTGACACTGTTTAGCGAGCCACAGCGTCGTTCCCGCCTGACGGAGGAAGCGCAGCTGCAGCGTCTCCAGGCCCAGGGTCTCCATATAAGCGACCTGCGGCACCATGGCAGCCCCGAGGTTGGTGATGAGCTCCGTCTTGACACGCGCAGTGAAGGCGCCGCGTTTTCCCGCGCGCTTCGTGAGCTTCTGCAGCACGGGGTTCGGCGACTGCGTGTAATCGAACGTGCCGTAGTCGAGGATGAGACCGCCCAGACCCGTGGCACCGCCACTGATATACTTGGTACTGGAGACGAGCTCGATGTCCACCCCGAAGTCCTTGGCATGGAAGGTAGAGAAAGGCACCACCGTGGTGTCGGCAAGCAGAGGCACGCCATGCCGGTGGGCGATGTCGGCGAGGCCCTGGATATCCGCCACATAGAGCTGCGGGTTCGTGATGACCTCAAAGAACAGTCCGCCCGTATGGTCATCGATGGCAGCCTCCACCTCCCGGAGGTCACGCGTGTCGACGAAACGCGTCTCCACCCCGAAAGAGCCGAGGGTGTCGCGCAGGAACGAGACGGAGTTGCCGAAGAGATGCTTGGAAGCCACGATGTTGACATCCTTTCCCGCTAAGGCCGTCAGCGCATAACTGATAGCAGCCATACCCGTGTCGAGGGCTGTGACGCTCAGCGCCCCCGTCCACCGCTGCACCCGGCGCTCGAGATACTGCGTCGTAGGGTTGGAGATGCGACTGTAGGCATGTTCCATGGTACGGCCGGCAAAAGCATCGCTCGTGGCCTTGGCAGTGTCGAAACCGTAGGCCGCACTGTGATAAACAGGGAAGTTGAGCGCTCCGTAAGCGTCGGGCTTGACGAAGGGTGTCTCCAAGATGGAGGTCTCATAATGTTTGCTCATTATCGTGATATTATATAGATGTTTATGGATATTATTTTGGGGGCAGTCACTATGTGACTGCTTACTCGACAATTCTAACGACCCGAGAGGCACGCTCCTTGCCAGGGCTCACCGAAAGAGCTCACAGGGCTCACCGAAAGAGCTCACGGGGCGAAGCAGAAAAGGTTCACGGGGGCTAAATATAAAACTCCTCGGTGTTGATAAGACCTGCGCGGAAAGCGTATTTCACCGCTTCATGCGCCGTGTTGACATTCAGTTTTCGGAAGATGTTCTTTCGGTGCGTGTTGATGGTATGGATGGAGGAGTTGCGGTCTGCCGCTATCTCCTTGGTCGTCTTGCCTTGCGCGATCGCTGTCAGGATAGCGAGCTCCGTTGCCGTGAGGGAAGAGACGGTAGGACTCTGTTGCTCATCCTGCTGTGCAGCGATCAGCATCTCTGTGGCATGCTGGCAGATGTAACGGCTGCCGGAGAGCGTCACCTTGACCGCCTCGCGGATGATGTATAAAGGGGTATCTTTGAAGACGATGCTGATATGCTTCGAGCCATAGACAAACTTCTTGATGGTGGCATGGTTCAGATCATCGCTGATGAGGATCCACCGGGAGTCGGGGAAGCGCTCGACAACGATGAGGAGGTTGTCCTCGTCGGCAAAGTCGATAAGTACGATGACATGACTGTTGGCACGGAGCTTCTCGATCAAGGCGGCCTTGTCTTCCACGATGGAGACGCTGCAGCCTTCAAAACCGGCAAGCAGCGTCTTCAGTCCCAATCGTGTCAGTTCCTGGTTGTCTGCCAGGATCATATCTCTCTTACTTTCTGTCATTGATAATTCGGTTGCGGACGGTCCCGGAGACCATCCCTGAATAGTATTCGTCTGCAAAGTTATTACATTTTCATTCGTTGCCAAATAGTCATTGTTTGGTATTTGGCATACCACATTTGCGGTAATTATGGTTACGGATTAGCAGAATATACCAAACGTTTGTTATATATTTACTCTATTCGTGGTATTTCTGTAACCAAATTATCATCGTAACTTTGCAAGCAAATAAACAGGATGATATGAGTATAGCTACATTACATAATGCCCTTTATAATAATGTAAGGTCAGTGTTGTCCAAGAAGATGTCGAAGGTGCCTTTCCGCGTAGACCGGAAGTTCCCGACATTAGCGGATGTGCAGTTGGATATCAACGACTTACATCTCTCCATCGGCAACACACCTATCCTTAAAGGCGTGACGACACGCATTCCTAAGAACCAGGTGACGTGCATTGTCGGGTCGTCGGGCTGTGGCAAGTCGACGCTGCTGCGTACCATCAACCGGCTCAACGACGGCACGGAGGGACTGAAGGTGGACGGCGAGATCAGACTGGGCAGTCTGAATATCCTCAATGCCAAGGGCAGGGAGCTGACAGAGCTCCGCCGTTACATCGGGCTCGTGCCTCAGCGTCCCTGTCCCTTGCCGATGAACATCTTCGACAATGTGGCTTACGGCTGCCGCATCCATGGCATCCACAACAAACGGAAACTGAACCTCATCGTGAGGCATTACCTCCAGTCGACAGGCTTGTGGGATGAGGTGAAGGACCGGCTCCATGATCCGGCGACGGCTCTCAGCGGCGGTCAGCAGCAACGGCTCTGCCTTGCGCGGAGCCTCGCCGTAGAACCCAACGTCATCCTTGCCGACGAAGCCACGAGCGCCCTCGACCCACCCTCGAGCAAGAAGATAGAAGACCTCTTCACGAGTTTCAAAGGCCGCTATACCGTCATCATGGTGACCCACACCCTGCAGCAGGCCATGCGCATTGCCGACTATGTCATCTTCATGTATGAAGGAAAGATCATCGAGCAAGGCAAGGCCTACGACATTTTCCATAACCCCAAAGAACAGTTGACCAGCGATTATCTGTTCGGGACATTCAGCTAAGGCCTCTCCGCGACCCTCCCCCCCCGTAGGGAGGGAGAAGGCTGTATACAATTATTACCATGAAAGCAATATTAAGCACCGCCCCTATATCCTTCGCCTTATTTCTCCTCCCCGCCCCCTTGTTGGCAGAAGAGGCCGACGTGGAGAAGGTCGATTCAACCATCACCCTGCAAGGTGTCGTCATTCAGGATTTCCGCACCAACAAACACAACCTCGTGCCCGTCAGCGGTACGGTCATCGGCAGAAACCAGCTCGTGAACACCGAGACCAACAGCATCAAAGAGCTGTCGGCGGTCATCCCCAATTTCTTCATGCCCGACTATGGTCCCCGCACCACGGCACCGATCTATATCCGCGGCGTAGGCATCAAGTCGGACGGCTCAGCGGCGGCGTTCTATGTCGACGGCGTGCCTTACTATGAGCCTATCACGTTTGAGACCGATCTGTCGGACATCGCCTCCATCGAGGTGTTGCGCGGACCGCAGGGCACCCTCTTCGGACGCAACTCGCTCGGCGGACTCATCAATATCCATACCCTGACCCCTTTCGACGGACAGGACACAAAGCTCAATGTGGACTACGGCAGCTACAACGACATCCGCACGTCGGCATCGACACGCCAACGGCTCAGCAAGACCTTCGGCCTCACGGCGGGTGCTGCCTACCACCATGCCGGCGGCTACTTCAAGAACAGCTATGACGGGAAGCACACCGACCAGATGGATGAGACCGAGGAGCATGTCGGCTTCTACTGGAACCCCACCGAGCGGTGGGCGCTGAGCCTCACGAGCCGGCTGGCTTACAGCGACCAGGGAGGATACAGTTATGCGCCTTACGACACGGAGGCGAAAAGGTTGACAGACATCGACTTAAACCGGCCGAGCGGCTTCCGCCGACTGGTCTCGACGAGTGCCCTTGCGGCAACCTATACAGGCAAAGGGTTCACGCTGGCGAGCCATACTGCGTACCAGTATCTCAAGAGTCACCAGTATGTGGACCAGGACTACACGGCGGAGGACAAGACGTATCTTCTCGGAGACCGCCATCAGAGCATGGTGTCGGAGGAGCTGACGGCGAAGTCGAACACCACCAGCCGATACCAGTGGGTGACGGGTGTCTTCGGTCTGTACGAGCACACGAAGCGTGAGACACAGAACGAGAAGCCCACGGCCCTGACGGGTACCCTCGCCTACTATCACGAGCCGACATCGAGCGTGGCAGTATACCACCAGAGCAGTTACAATGTGTGGCGAGGATTGTCGCTCGCTGCCGGACTGCGGTTCGACTATGAGCATACGCACAGCCGCTACACGCGATTCTCTTACAACGACCAAACGGCTACGACGAAACAGACCAATGATTTCGACAAGTCGCTCGACGCCAGACAGCTCACCCCGAAGTTCGCCGCACAGTATCTCACCACGGCAGGCAACAAATACTATGCAACGGTGTCGCGCGGCTATAAAGCGGGCGGATTCAACCGGAGCATCGCCTCCGAGGACGAGCAGCGCTATGACCCCGAATACAGTTGGAACTACGAGGTGGGCACCCACCTCAACCTCCTCGGCGACAAGCTGACCCTCGACGCCGACCTTTATTATATCGACTGGAAACACATGCAGCTCACCTATACCTATATTGGTATCGGGACCATCACGACCAATGCCGGACATGCGGACAGCAAGGGGGCGGAGATAGCTGTCAACGCACGCCCTGTACGGGGACTGGATCTGAGCCTGACTTACGGCTACACCTATGCCCGCTTCCTGTCTTACCACAAGAGCGAGGAGACAGACTACACCGGCAAGCGACTGCCGATGGTGCCGCAGAACACGTTAGGGGCCAATGCCAACTATACCCGGGAGCATCTCGGATGGCTCGACAAGCTGATGGTCAACGTCAGTGTCAACGCCTTAGGCAAGATCTACTGGGCTGAGGACAATGTCGTCCAACAGCCGTTTTATGCTGTCGCCAATGCCAAGATTTCCCTCACCAAGGGTTGCCTCACCTGGAGCGTGTGGGCGAAGAACCTGACCTCCACCGACTATCTGGCGAACGTGATGACGGTATCCACGGGCAGCTACGCCCAGAAAGGCAAGCCGTTCACCATCGGGACGACAGTCAGTTTCATTTTGTAACCCCCGCGACATTATGAACAACAAGACCATCAACCTCTCTACATTTTTCTTCCTCTATCTCGCCCGCGCCATCCCCGCCACCTTCATCATGACGGCACTGCAGGTGACGCTGCGGCAACATGGCATCGGACTGGCGACGATCGGACTATTAAGTCTGACGCGCCTGCCGTGGTCCATCAAGTTTCTGTGGGCACCACTCATCGACTGCCACTGTGTCACGGTGGGTGACTTCAAGAAACTGATCATCGCCACGGAGACGGTGTTCGCTGCCGCCATCTTCCTCGTCGGCTTCTTAGATGTAGCCAAGAACCTGACACTCATCGTGGCGCTCGTACTGCTCTCGACCTTCGCTGCCTCGGTGCAGAACGTCACGAGCGACACGCTCGCCGTGAAAGCTTTCCACAGAGGAGACCACAGCGCCGTGACATCCATGAAATCGATGGGACGATACATCGGGCGGCTCTTAGGCGGCGGCATCCTCATCATGGTCCTGCACAAATATGGCTGGCATACCGTCGTGCCGATGTTGGGCTTCTTCGCCCTGCTCCTGATCCTGCCGGTGGCACTCGACAGACATATCGTTGCCAACCAGGAACAGAAGAAGAAACGCGCCACGGTGTCCGACTTCTGGCATTTCTTCACGCAGAAGCATATCCTGCCGCAGGTCGGCTTCCTCTTCCTCTTCTTCGCGGGCTTCGACGGGATCATGTCGGTGCTCAAACCCTGGATGGTGGACATGGGGTACAACATGAAGGAGATAGGACTGTACAACGGCATCATCGGCACCTCGGTGGCGTTCGTCGTAGCAGCCCTGACGGGACGATGGGTGAAGCGGTTAGGCACGCGCACAGCGCAACGCATCGTAGCGGTCCTTGCCATCTTCGTGCCAGCTTATTTCCTCTTCATCACCTACACCACGCCGTCGCTGCCCCTGATCCTCACCGGTATCATCCTCATCCGCTTCGTGGAAGCATGCGCCGCCGTGACACTCTACACGTCGGCCATGGACACAGTGAGAGCTGGACGGGAAGGGACCGACTTCACCATCCAGCTCGTCATCGTACACCTGAGTGGGGCGCTGACCTCCGTGCTCAGTGGCGGCATCGGACAGTGGCTCGACTACCGCGGCCTGTGCCTCATCGAGCTGGCGATCGCCATCGTCAGCCTCGTATATATCTTCGGGTACTATACAAGGGGAAATACCAAATAGCCGTTGCTATACCATAGCAGCCTTGCGTTTTGTCAGCCATCGCGCATTATTGCAGGGCGCGGCCCTTGTAGCCACCTCCCCAGACCGAAGGTCTCTCTGCGACTCTGCCTCTCTGAAGCAACAACGCTGCGGCTCTGCGTGAAGAGTGGATGCCATCAAGAAAAGAGGCGGAGACGAGCCGTTGGATGAAGCAGAACTTCGGGCAAAAGTTAAGAAATGGGACGAAGAAGGGTTGTGAGCGTTTATTGATATATCTACCGTTTTGATAGCAAAAGCAACCATCAAAATATGGTCGTATCTAAAAAAGACAAAACTCCGACTTTCACGACTAAGACAACAGCGAACTTGCCGACTCGTTGCAGCAGTGCTGGGAACGAGCCTAAGTCTGAAAACTGTCCGGCATGAAAACCGGAAAACGTCCGAAGTGTTGATTGTCAACGACTTCGGACGTTATAGTTGCGGAGGCAGGACTCGAACGTGCGACCTCCAGGTTATGAGCCTGGCGAGCTACCAACTGCTCCACTCCGCGATGTAACCATTATTGTTTGCGCCTCATTTCTGATTTGCGACTGCAAAAGTACGAAGAAATACATTACCAGCAAAACTTTTCTCCAATAATTATGTATATTTAGCAATTAATTGATATAAATCAATAGATAGAACTACTATTTTCTTCTTCCTTCCTAATAATGAGTTTGCTTATGTCCTCTATGACGAGGATGATAAGGATAAGGATAACGAAAACAAGGACTGAGAAGAGCATGATGAAAAAAGCAATAGTTAGGAGGATGAATGGGACGACGACGGATAATGTCGCACCGGATTTATGCCCCCATGACCATAGATGTCAGGTGCGGGCGATCTACAGGCTTCCCTTAGACCGTCCCACACAATGACAAAGAGTGTGCACAAATAATCGGATAGAGCTACGAATATTAATATCCAGGATTCTGTGAGAGTTTCTTATTACGCAGCAACTCTGATGTTGGAATGGGCATCACAAGTTTCTGAACGTCAAAGTCCCAAGTGCGATAGGTATGCCAATTATTCAGTTTTTCAGGATCAGTGTTAGGCACTCCTACCCCTTTAGGATAGTTACATTCTATATCAGGTATGAGGAATTCAGAACGCTGAAGATCAGCCTTCAGATAGAATTCCGAATTAAACTCTTTCCGACGTTCCTGACCCAAAGCCACTTCCCAAGGCTGCAATCCGTAAGCTGCAAAGGATTTGTGGAGATCATTGCTCTCATTCGCATATTTTGTATAATATTCCTTGGCACAAGGAACCGTAACTAATGTATCATTCAGAGGAACAGGATAAGATGTCACCTGTTTATAGTCAGCATAATTCGATCCTCCATAGAGATTCTGATACCATGGGAGGAATTTGGATTCAATAGCACTTTTCTTTCCTACCTCAAGATTACCGAAGGCTCGGTTTCTAACCTGGTCGATATAGCTCCATGCAGTAGCATCATCTGGTCCATTGAGCCTAAAGAGGCATTCCGCAAGGTCAAGCAGTACACCAGCATATCTCTTCTGATAGAAATGTGAAGGATTATGAATTCCATCATTTGACCAGTTAGAGCTGCACCGCTGTGTACGCCACATCTTCAGTGACCATACCGCCGGCATGTAATCACCAGAACTTACAAACATATATGCGGCCTGTTTCTTCGTTCTATCTGTAATTCTTGTCGGACCAATCTTCTCCTGAAGAAAGGGATTGTAACCATAGCAATACTTAGAGCGAAGGGAGTCTGGCATACCCTGAACAGGATTAGTACACAGCGAATAATCACGCCGCTTATCGCCATTCTCAAAAGAGAAATAGAGCTCCCATGACAAGAATTCCGTTCCCCATCCTGCTCTGCGGCTCATATTGGGGGATGCTGCATAGAAATTGTTATAAATATGACAATCCTGATCCCATTTATTGTAATTGCCGTCTCCCATATCCACAACGACTTGCCATACAGCCTCTTTGTTCCAGGCTTCACCTGGATCCCATAGTGTAGAATAACAAGGTTGTAGCTCATAGACGCCACTGTTCACGACTTGCTCCAGCAAGTCCTTAGCCTTGCGTACATTCTCAAGGCTCTCATTTGTGCTCACCGGCTTCAGCTCACTGCCTGCAGCGACACGTTCCCGATAAGCTTTCCAGAGGTAGCATTCAGCCAGATAGCTCAAAGCCATACCCTTAGTACAACGACCGTATTCGCCATTCTGAGGCTTCCAGTCAAGTTTCTCACTGGCAATCATGAAGTCATTGATCAGATAGTCCCACATTTCGTTGTCTGAGGAAGCGGCAGCCTTCTCGGGTGTGTTACTATACGTCTCTCCCTCTAAAAGCATCGGCACCTTACCAAAATTCTCCACGAGCCATAGATAAAAGAATCCTCGCAAAGCATGGGCCTGCCCATCAAGCTGATCATATGATTTCCAGCTTTTGCGTGTTTGTTCATCGAGTTTCTCCAATCCGGCGATGAAGTTGTTCGCCCTGCCTACCTGAGCATAGGCATAACGCCATCCTGGCCCGAGGTCACGGTCATCAGCCGCCCATTGTTGGTTATTCCACTGGGCATCCCATCCCGAAGCCTGCGTGTCAAGCGTTGTATGTCCGCCTGTGAGCAACTGTGGCTTGTAATTCCAGTCGGTTTCCTGAAACGTGCCATTTTGCGTAGGCCAAAGCATGTCATAGACGCCATCAAGCCCTATGGCAGCCTTTTCCTCACTTGTAAACATTTGATCTGCTGGCAGGATGCTGTAATGGTCGACATCGAGGAATTTGTCAGCATTACAGGATGACAGCCCAATCAATCCGACACATCCGAAAAGAAAATATAATAACTTGTGATTCATTTCCATTATCATTTATAGCACAGATGTACCAATTTAGAATTGAAGATGCAATCCGATAACGTAAGTACGCGGTTGCGGATAATGACCGGCATCAACACCTTGGAAAAGGATACTTCCGCCAAGTTCCGGATCACCATATTTATTATAAGGCGAAATCGTACATAAGTTATTGATAGCAAAATAGACTCTCGCACCAGTGAGCTGCAAGTCCTTCAACAATGCCGGATCGAAATTATAACCTAACTGAATATTATTAATCTTCAGATAGTTGCCGTTACGAATCCAGAAATCAGAACAACGCATATTCCAGTTGGCATCATTGATTGACAGACGAGGATTAGCGGCATCAGGATTGTCCGAAGACCAAGTTTTGTCATATTCGCCCTTGAGAATATTGGGTACATAGCTGCTTGAAGATGTCATCAAGGTAGAATTCATTGCGGCATAAGAAAGGATGTCTTGTCCTAAAACACCATACATACTAATCAAAAGATCAATATTCTTCCACTGAGCTGAAAGGTTGATGCCATAGTTGAAATCAGGGAAGCCATCTCCGATAACATCACAATCGGCATCTGTGATAGTACCATCGCCATTGACATCAACGAATCTTATATCACCGAGTTTAGCATTCTGCTGATAATACTTATTTCCTTTCTCAACTGCTATTTTGTTAGCCTCATCGATTTGATCTTGCGAGGTAAAGAGTCCATCCGTACGATAACCGTACCAGGAACCCACAGCATACCCCTCACGGCACAATGAAGTGTTCTGCCAGTGCATACCTTGGTCAAAGCCGTAGTTGGAAAAGATATCACTACCACATTTCACAACTTTATTGCTGATCGTAGAGCCATTGATCTGTGCTCCTATACGCCAGTCTCTGTTGATCTGCCTGTTATAGGCAACACTAAATTCCAGTCCCTTATTTCTAATCTTTCCAAAGTTGGTATAGACTCTTTGGAAGCCCGTAGAAGGTCTGACAGCTTCATAAAGCAACAGGTCTGTGGTGTTTCTAATAAAATAATCGATAGAGATTGCCAAATCATTATTCATGAAGCCGAGGTCAAGACCGAGATTGGTTTGCTTATTCGTCTCCCATTTCAAGTTTGTGTCAATCAAGTTCTGCTGTGCCATACCGTTTTTAACTACGAAATCGGACGTGGCAGCACCTTCGTTATAAAACTTATAAACCGTATTCTTCGAAGACAGCTGATCTACAATGAGATCAGTGGCAGTACCCGAATTACCCGTTTCGCCCCATCCTATACGAAGCTTGGCATTTGACAGCCATGTAAGCTTCTTAGCAAAAGGCTCTTCAGAAATTCTCCAGGAAGCAGCAAACGACGGGAAGGTTCCCCAACGGTTACCGGCACCGAAATGAGAGGATCCGTCACGACGGACGGAAGCCGTCAGACTATAGCGGTCGAGCAGGCTGTACATCACACGTCCATAGAAGGAGATGAACCGGCTGCTGAGATCATAAGCACCCTGGGCCACCTTCGTGTCATTGTCATTGGTAAGCGAGATATTACGGATGGTCTCATAAGGGAAATCACTTGCTTGTGATAAATTCCAACTACCGCTTGTACGGCTTACCGAGTTGCCAATCATCAGTGTAAGGACATGGATATCGTTCGTCCAATTGTAAGTGAGGTAGTCTTCCAGTTCACGGTCATAGTAATTAGACTTTGACAAAGAGAACTGATTAGTTGTGTTCTGTGTGGTGAGTGCCATCTCCGCCAGCAACTTGTTGCCGCTTGCATCGTAGATCTCATTGTAACGATGCCGGCTGACAACAAACTCATTACCGTCTGTTGCCCGTGTATTGTAAGCATAGATAAGCTTGAATTTCAACCCTTTTAAGATATTCACTCCTAAATTGAAATTGGCATGAACGTTCGTATAAGTCGTGGCAGCATCACCTTCCATGCGCGATGCATACAGATTGTCTCTTCCTTTTCCGACCTCGCTGGATCCACTATACTGCCAGAAAGTGCCGTACGTACCATTGTCGTTGACCAAGTTAGGGCTAATCAGCCTTCCCTCGTCGTCTGTATAATCCATGGTCGGTGTCATCGACGCATAGGTGCGTATATTTCCCGCACCTGTATTGTAGGTCTTGGAATGTTCGGCATCAACGTGTCCCCCAAGCTCAAGATATTTGTTCACCTGGGCGGAAAAGCTGGCACTGACATTGTAACGGCGCATCTTTGAGTTTCTCACCAAGCCATCATAATCAAGATAACGGGTTGAGAACACTCCCTGGAACTTATCCGTTCCTCCATTGACAGAAGCAGTATAATTTTGGCGAAGCGCGCTATGCGTTAGTTCCTTCTGCCAATCTATATTTTTCCTTAGTCCATCATAGCTTTCGCCCCAAACCGGCATCACCAATACGTTGACATCGTTGCTGCGAGCCTGGCGAATGGCTCTGGCGTAGTCGTCGACATCAAGAACATCAAGCTTATCTGCGAGTGTTTCTATTCCCAGCTCTGCTGAGCCGTCAACATGCACTTGACCCTTGGCACCCTTCTTGGTAGTTACTAAAATAACACCATTGGCACCTTTTGCACCATAGATAGCAGTAGCCGACGCATCCTTCAGCACTTCGATGTGCTCGATATCAGCCGGATTGAGGTAGTTGATGTCCGACCCCATCTGTACACCGTCTACTACGTATAACGGGTCAGCACTGCCGTTGATCGTTGCTATACCGCGGATTCTTACCGACCCCGTGGCATTAGGAGCTCCAGATCCCTGAGAGACATAAACTCCCGCTACCGATCCCTGCAACATATTGTTGACATCGATCGGCGACTTCTTCAACGCTTCTTTCATGTCAACAGATGCTACTGAGCCAGAGATGTCACTACGCTTTGCCGTACCATAACCAATAACGACAACATCGTTGAGCGTCTGCTCATTGTCTTTAAGTGTAATGATAATGTTGGAACCAGCTTTCACCTCCTGGGTGTTATAGCCAACATACGAAATGACAAGGGTGCTACCCTTCGGGCTCCGAAGGGTGAAGGCACCGTTAACATCACTGACTGACCCATTCGTAGTACCTTTCTGCACGATCGTAGCACCAACAATGGGCTCCCCCATGGCATCACGTACTACACCGTGGATCTCCTGTCCTTGCGTCTGACCCATGGCGGTGGCACAGATGCCAACCGCCAAAGCCGTAGCACAAAGGTTTTTCAAACGATTGTTTTTACTCTTCATAACAAGTTGTTTTAGGAAAGCCTCCCATGCAATGCACCGTTACTATCTTACCAGTTCCTTTCTTACCGTGCCGTCACTCATCTTCACGAGATTCAAGCCCCTCTGCGCCTTGCCGAGCGCTTTACCATCAAGGGTGTAACGAGCCACAACCTTGGCATTCACCATTTTGACCGGTTCAACATTAGATGCAGTGTTGGCAACCAAGGTAAATTTGTTCCATTTTGGAGATGCCTTATAGTCTTCCAATCTGTTCGCCGGTACATGCACCTTGATCTGCGCAAGTTCCTCATCCGTGTATCTCACATCCTGTGTTTTCCCATCACCATCGTCATCATAGAATCCGTCGAAAAGCATGACATAGTCACCGCCTATAATCTTTTGATCCTCCGTTCCGGGATAATTAATATAAACATCCTCCACATAGGCACCAGAGCGTTGGAAGGAAGTCTTTGAAAGAGTATTCATACTCTTTCCAAAAGTGATAGTCACCAGATTTTGCAGGTCCTGAAAAGCATACCAACCGATATAGGTCACATTATCAGGGATGACAAGATCTTGAATATTAGTATTGGAGAAGCAAAGCTCCGGCACCTGTGTCAAGGCATCCGGCAGTTTGACATTCGTCAGACTTACACAATCCTTAAAAGTCTCGTTCCCCAATGTTGTCAACGTAGCCGGCATATCAACATTTTCGAGTGCCGTACAACCTCTGAAAGCTGCTTTTTGTATTTCTTTCGTATTTGCACCGATGATAACAGTCTTCAAACCAACAGCCTTCTCAAACGAGTTATTCTTAATCGTCACGACACTGTTCGGAAGGCGGACTTCCTTGAGCGTATTGCAATAGCGGAACATGGCAGCCCCAATCTCATTGTCAGTAGTGCTCTTATTGCTGTACTTCGTTGCATAGTTCTCGCCACCGGCCTTGATGACAGCGCCACTCATATCCAGTTTCTCCAACTTTCCCGTGCCAGTCTGCTCCTCACCCGTGTTGACACCACACATTGCACGCAGGGTAATGATGTCGTTACCATTCAGATTGCCCGTCACCGTAAGATCCGTAATGTTCAAATAATCATTGCCCAACAAAGCCTGCAGAGTACCAGCCTCCTCCACGTTCACAGATTTCACCACTTGCGCATCTGTGATCAATGACATAAAAGCCAAACATACGAAAAGTAAAAGTTTTCTCATAGCTGTTCTTAATTTAAAAGATGTTGTTAGTTTTATTGTTCTCCGAAGTTCAAACATGCTTCAAGAGATAATACGCCATGAACAGGGCGAAGCGATAGGACGAATTGCAATTTTAACATTTTGAAGCATGATCGCAACTACTCCGCCTCATTTGCAGGTTGCAGCCCGTTTGGCCGTCCGCAATTGCAGATCCAATGCCACCTGTCGCATGCGAATGGGACAAAGAGGGTACAGACGGCCTCTAACCCTAACAAACCACATCCTGCAATTGGACGCTCACTTCCCTCATCTTTCATTCGCACATAACAGACCTGTGAAAGCTCGAATAAAAACTAAGAATATTTTTTACAAAAAGTAAAATATCAGGACAACAGGAATGGTGCAAGATAGAACGCAAATGGGAGGTTCGGAAGGCTAAAAACGAATTTTACGGGTGAGGAAAAGAGATGGGAAATCGACCTTCCACGGTTATGTCACCGACCTTTAACGGTTAGGCAAGTTGCTTAACCGTTGAATGTCACTGACCTAACCGTGGTTAGGTACACTACCTAACCACGGTTAGGTCAGTCGTTTGGGAAGACTGGAAAAGTCTCCAAAAAGCAAAAGCAACATAACTATCTGTCTGATAGTTATTTATAAACTAAGCTCAAAACTAGGTTTATTTCAGCCAAGCACAGCTTTGGTTGAAAACAATCGATTCTCAGCAGGGGTTGAAAAGAATAAATTTTGACGTTTTTCACTTTGTCTGACAGTAGCGTCTAAATACATCTAAAATAAGGCTGTTTAACTGCAGAATTATCTGTTTTTCATGACCGTCTTCCTGACTGTCCCGTCAGGCATAACCCATATAGTCATACCATTTACCGACTTCAATGCTCTGCGTCCCGACAAGTCATAGATCAAGGGCTTATTCTTTTCTCCAAATCGAACAAGAGCAACTCCGTCGGCCTCCGTCATCTCGCGAATATGGGTAAAGTCCTTCCAGACCGGTGCTGTCCTGTAGGCATCCAACGCACTTTTAGGAACAACAAGTTCGACATTATCTTTTGTCACCCAACGAAAAGCATCATCACTGGCTTGCGGAGGAATGGACGAATAGCAAAGAATTGTTTTCAGACTTGTACAGATGCGGAAAGCCTGTCTGCCGATCTTCGGTTCACCACGTAAGATAAGCTTATTCATTTTGGCCGATGAAAAGGCAAGGGAACCTATAGAGTTGACCGTCTCCGGGATATCGACGACCGTCTCCGGAAGACTTTCAAAAGCAGAATCCCCTATAACAGTCAGGCCTCCCGGCAATACGACAGTCGTCAATGCCGGGCAATAAGACAAGGCGTTTGAGCCTATCACGCTGCTATTTGCAGGAAGTGAAATAGATGACAACTTATTGTGTGTAAATGCATAAGAAGGGAAAGAATTGTCAGTAGAGAAATACCGATGCCCATCCGTCGTGACCCAGAAAGCGCTTCCTCCGGATACAATAGACGAATTGGTGAGATCCAGTTTCGTCAGTTTACCCTCTGTACTGTTGCCATATCTGTCCACTCCCGCCATCTCAGAGAGCAGACAGAGGTCAGAACCGTCAAGCTCTCCTCGAACCGTAAGAGAGGTAATGCCATAACGGGATGGATTCATTGTCATCTTGTCACCTTCATAAGAATACGTGTTCGTTTCTTGAAGTACGTCAGACAGCCTCTGCCCTTTTTCGAGCGTGATGTCTAAATCTGTAGAAGCCGCCGTGGCATCGAGCACTGCCAGCTTGCCAAAGTTTTTCCAAATATCTGCTGTTTGGTATCCGTCCTTTGCATTGGCTGCAACGAAAAGCGTACACTGACTGAGATCCTCTGGGAATGCGCCGTCAACACATTGCGGAGCATCTGATGCAGGGCTTATGACTTGTGTCAAGGCATGACATTCTGAGAAGGCAAGACTGTCTATGTGCTTCAGGCCGGAAGGAAGGACGACAGTGTGAAGAGCCTGACACCCTTCAAATGCTTTTGCTGACACGTTCCATGTATTCTGCCCTAAGTCTATCCGCTGCAATGCCATACAATCGTCAAAGGCATGAGCGCCTATCAGGGCTGTCTCACGTGGGAGCGTCACTTGTCGAAGGCTCTTGCAATTCGCAAACATATACCTGCCAACCACCCCGTCAGACGTGAAGAAAGCACGCGGGTCCATAGAAGGCAGGGGGTCCGGTGTCGGACAAGCAGCACGGGCCGCACGTATTCCCTCCATAGCACAAGTGTCATAGACAAAACCGCGTGAGCGGTACATCAATGCCATAGATCCGCTCGTCGCACTCTTCTTGCCTCCTGGATCCCAGTAGAACGGAGTCATATGATGCCTTAACATAGCAAGCATCAGATACCGGTTCCATTCTTTTATTGACTGATCGTGCAACTCCTGACTTTCTCCTGTTCCAACTGTCCGCCAGCATGCTGCATATTCTCCGATAATAACAGGAATGCCATGACGAACAAATTTTGAATACAAACGGTCAAGATATATGTCTATCAAATCATATTCCTTGTCGAATGGCGTATTGCGCGAGCTTGCTGACAAATGATTGCCGCTGCCCCAGTAATAATAGTTTTTCCCCCAGGTCTGATCTTTAGCAAAAAGAGAAAACTGTTGTGGCATATAGCAGTGTGTTTCAAGCATCAGACGGTCGGGGGTATCATCAACCGGCATCGACCAAGTGTATTCCATGGCATTATGAATATCGGCCTCAAGCGACTGAACAATAAGCGTACGCCAACGGTTATTTCCCCCCGTAGCTCTGACAGCATCAACAAAAGCCTGCAGATACCGATCAAGAGCCTGCTGGGCTTTCACGGACGCACCCACTCCGGAATTCATCATCGGCTCATTAGTTCCGGCAAAAAGCACATGCTCGTCATAGGCCTTAAAATAATTTGCGATCTGGGTCCACAACGTAGCCTGCATCTTTGCCACTTTCTCTATGTTTGCCTCGGTCAAGTCGGTAAAGCCTTTAGTCTGCAACCAGTTATCGTCGTAATGACAGTTGATGACAACCCATAGATCGTCCTTGATACAATAATCGACGACTTCCTTAATTCTCGCCATCCAATCAGCATCTACAGCCGTTCCGTCGCCTCCGGAAGCATGGACGTACCAGCTGACAGGAATTCTTATCGATTTGAATCCGGCGGCCTTCACAGAGTCAATCAATTGTTGTCTTACTCTCGGATTGTTCCATTGGGTCTCTGCATTTATACTCGCTACCGGCACCTCAAGCGAATTGCCAAGGTTCCATCCCGTCCCCATAAGTTGGGCTATCTCTGCTGCCCTGTGGCTGAAACTTTCCGGTGGTGCCGCTGTGCCGGAGAAATAAGGCGCTCCACCTGATACAATACGGGCATGGGCAAGATTGAGTCTGCTGAGTTGTCCCTGTGTTTGATGGCCCTCAGCATCAGCACCCGCCATTTCCCTGAGGAAGAGAATGTCGGTGCCATTGAGGGTTCCTTCCACTGTAAGATCTGTTATTGAATATTTGTCAGAAGAACAAATCAGTGAAGGCAGAGACCCCGGCTCTGAAACTTTAATGCTTGTCTGTGCACAGACACTTATTGATGCCAATGTTGAAAAAAGAACAAATAAAAAGTGCTTCATATCCTTCAATTTTACCGATTTCTGTTTAGATATATTTGGCCAATAGCTGCGAAAGCAATTCTGTAGCCTGTTTGATATGATATCTTACTGTATTGACACTGATACCCATCACCTTGGAAATCTTTTCGTATTTTATATGCTCATGACGGCTCATTTCCCATACCATGCGTGTCTTCTCTGGTAATGATCCAATGGCTTTTCTATAATATTCCTCAAACTCATCCTTCAGCACGTCGGAGATGGGAGAACGTTCATCGCTGAAAAGCATATCAAAGAAGTCGGCAAGTTGTTCATCACCTATTTGCGGCAAACGCGTCTCATGCCTGAATCTGGCCTGACGCATATAACTGATGCTTCTGTTGCGGACCAATCCCAGGAGAAAGGCGCTCACAGAGCAAGGGATATTTACCTCCTCACGATGTTGCCAGACATAGATGAAGACATCATCGACAACCTCTTCTGCAGCCTCCCTGTCTTTTAGCACTTGGTAGGCAAAACTACACAACATATTGTAATTAGAACAGTAGATGTCGTGCAATGTATGCTCGTCTCCGTTGCGCAATTTTATCAATTCTTTCTCTTCCATGACATGGTCTTCTACATTACAACATTAAGCCCTATTCTAATGATTCGACTATTAGGATAATGACCGGAGTCAATACCGTAGAACATGATGCTGCCTCCACTTTCCGGATCACCATAGCGGCTGTATGGCGAGAGGCAGAGGACGTTGTCTGACGCAATGAATATACTGGCGGAGCCAAGCCCGACACGGTGTACAATCTTAGATGGGACTTCGTACCCAAGTCGCAGAGTTGCTATCTTCAGAAAATCAGCGCGCCTTACCCAAAAGTCTGAAGCTCTCATATTCCAGTTCACGTCATTGATAGACAAGCGCGGATTAGTGCCATTAACATTGGATGCAGACCATGCTTTCTTGTACTCACTGCGAAGGATAGAGGGTACACTGTTGTCTGTTGACGTAAGCAGCGTAAGTCTCATGGCCGAAAAGGACAAGAGCTTCTGACCTAATCGCCCATATCCACAAAGCAAAAACGAGAAGGCCTTCCAATGAAGGTTAAGGGTGAAGCCAAAGTCAAGTTTGGGATAACCGTTACCTATGTTTGTCTTGTCTGCATCCGTGATATGCCCGTCTCCGTTGACATCCACAAAGCGGATATCCCCAGGGCTGGCATTCTGTTGATAACTCGACAATCCTTTCTCACGAGCCAGCCTATTAACCGCGTCTATTTCTGCCTGGTTATGGAAAATACCTTGCGTACGATAAGCATACCATGTTCCGGCCGGCCATCCGTTCCGGATGATAGTGATATCGTTCCAGTGAAAGCCTAAAGGCAGTCCTTGTTCAATAAAGATATCATTGCCGACATTGGATACTCTGTTTTTAAATGAAGTAAGAGTCAATAGGCTTTTAATGTCCAACTGACCTGTTTTATAGGATCCGGCAACAGATATTTCCACCCCATGATTAACGATGTTTCCTTTATTGGTATAGATGTTCTGATAACCTATGGAAGGGCGCAATATTTCCTGAAGCAGCAGACCGGTTGTCGTACGGATATAATAGTCAAGGCTCAGCTTCAGTGAAGAGCCTGCCAATTGCGCGTCGAGTCCGAAGTTCCATTGCCGATTCTGTTCCCATCTAAGCATTTCGTCCACAGGCTTGACCTGTGCTACTCCATTGACCGTCTTGCCGCTCTGAGTTGCAGCTTGCTCCCCATAAAACCTATAAGCAATATTCTCCGTAGTCATCTGAGCAGTACTCAAATCCGTCGGTTGACCTGCATTGCCTGTTATTCCCCAGCCTATTCTGAGTTTTAAATCATCAAGGAAATGCTGGCTTTCCATGAAGCGCTCTTCTATGGGTCTCCATGAAAAGGCAACCGACGGGAACGTTCCCCATCGATTGGGCTTAGTAAAGTTTGAACTGCCGTCACGTCTCAAGGTCGCAGCAAACTGATACCGGTATTTCCATGAAGCCATGATTCTTCCGTAAAGAGAAAAAAAGCGTGACGACGTGACAAAAGTACCCAAGGCTTGCTTAGTATCCAATGAGCATGTTAAGTCAATGTCCCTCACCGTCTCATTGGGAAAATCACTGGAACGGGCAGAGTTCCAACTTCCACCAGTACGGGAGATGCTGTTGCCGAACATGACCGCCAGTTTCAAGTCTGGTGAAGAATATTTCCAAGTAACGTAATCCTCCAATGAGCTCTTATAATAATTTGCTTTCGCCAGCAGGAAAGTGTTTTTATTGTTGGCATAACTGACGATGGGTATTGGCTTCAATGTTGACACCCCGTTATCGTATTCATAGTTATAGCGCTTTGCCTTATAAACATATTTTGACTGGTTCTCCAAATTTGTCAGGTAAGAATAAATCACATTGAATGTCAACCCTTTCGCCGGGTTGAGTTGAAGATTGGCATAAGTAAGAAGATCATCAAATTTCGAGGAATAATCACGGTCTCGTGTCAGCGCATATGAATTATCGAGTTTATAGACCTCGCTTTGTGCCGAGCTCTGTTTATAAGTGCCATAGGAACCATCGGGGTTAACTACATTGGGACTTATTATGTTTCCATTGTCATCCGTATAGTCCATTGAAGGGGGCAGAAGCGCATAATCCAATATATTTTGTGAATTATTGCCAAAATTGCGATGAGAAAAAACTGCGCCGCCTGTAAGTCTTATGACAGAGCCTGACAGGGCTGAGAACGACAAGTTCATATTAAAGCGGCGGAAGCTGCTACCCACAAGAGTACCTCCTAAATTGTAATAGCCTATGGAAGCAATTCCGTTAACGCAGTCTGTCCCAGCCTCAATAGCTGTATAGTATTTGGCGAACGCTCCCGTTTGCTTCAACGTCTTCTGCCAATTGATATTCTTCCTCATTCCATTGTATTCTTTCCCCCATATAGGCATCACGATATTGGAATTATCATTGGCTCTTGCCTTTCTGATGGCCTCCGCATAATCTTCCACAGACAGCGATTCAAGAGTTCCCGACATAGAATTTATCCCAAATTGAGCAGAAGCCATTACACGTGGTTTGCCCAGATGTCCTTTCTTCATTGTAACCATCACGACTCCGTTAGCTCCTCTGGCACCATATACGGCTGTAGCAGATGCATCTTTGAGAATATCGATTTGCTCTATGTCATCAGGATTGAGAAAACTGATGTCTTTACCCATTTGAATACCATTGACAACAAACAAAGGCGAGGTAGAGTTATTTGCTGTCGCCAACCCACGCACGATAACATCCGGAGAACTTCCAGGTGAGGCATCATTGTTATTGACAAAGACTCCGGCGGTTCCTTGTACCATCTCTGAGATGGTCGATACAGAGCGTTGTCGGGCTGTCGCTACATCAACACTGACTACAGAACTGGAAACGTCTGACCGGCGGGCAGTACCATATCCAATGACAAGCACTTCGGACAGTTCTCTTTCATAAGCCATCTTGTCAGATATCATTGACGTAGCTGGACGAGGGTGTTCCTTTGTCATTTTTCTGTGTTTCTTATCCCTGACAACTTGTATGTTTCTCCGTTTAAGCAAGATAAGCTTTCCCCTCACCTCATAGCCTATCTCTGGCTGTGCCGAAAAAAGCTGAGCGAGAATATCTGTGATGGAACCGCCTTTGACATAAATTGAAACACGACGTCCCAAGTCAAGGATTCCTGCCTCACCGGCGACAGAATAGCCCGTGACACGTTTAAGTTCGACCAAAACTTTCCCTACCTTCATATGATGGACATGAAGGGAGAAGCTCTGAGCTTGCAGGCATAAGCCATGGACAAGCAGCAAAACCAGCAGTAGTAGGTTTTTTCTTTTAAGTATTCTCAATCGGTTCTAATTGCTTGTCTTAATAGAGACGGTAGCCTTGCCTTGTCTTTTTCACATTTACACCATTAACAGTTTTAATAGCTTCCAGAACGATGGAGAGAGAGTCGTCCTTTGCACTGAAGACTCCCATGAAACGTTTTTCGGTACAGTTGGCAGCCAAAGAAACATTCACGCCATAGTTGCGAGAGAGCGTCTTGACTACATCAGACAACGGTGCATTATCAAAGAACATCATCGCCATATCCGCAGCCATAGCGCTGTTATCGAGCTTATCCACTGTAAAACGGTGTGTATATGTGTCCAAGTGTAAACACTCGTTCCTACCCATTTTCCTTTTGAGAGTGGTTCCTTTCATGTTAACTGTCACCGTTCCTTTCAGAAGCGATACTGTTGACAGACGCTCATTGGCATAGGCCTTTATTCGGAGAACGGTTCCTATATCAGTTATTCTCATTCCTCTCGTCGTAATCGTCATAGGATGTGAAATGTCATGCTTTACCTCGATAAGCGCTTCGCCGTCAAGGGTCATTTCCCTACCGCCAAGCTTATCCATGACAAAAGAAAAATGCGTATTAGGATTGAGGGTAGCCCTCGATCCGTCCTCAAGAGTCACTGAAAGCATCTTACCTGTAGGAGCATAGAACGACACCTTGTCTGGTTCATCTGTTATCGAGCTCTTAAAATAGAGGTAGCTACACAATGGAACAATCAGTAAAAAAGCTACAGCTGCTGCTAACCACACGAAACGAGAGCGACTGAAGTTATGATGAACCTCTTCATGGGGTTCCATAAAATACCTGTACTGAAATGTACCTTTATCTTGTAAATAATTGTATTTATCCTCAAGCATGCCTTGAGCTATCGCGAGTTTCAATGCATGAGTGATAGCTCCCCGATCCGTCGAAGAACTATTTGCAGCGATTTGCAAACGCTTGAAGTCGTCTGCATCTATGCTTCGGTCAAGAAGTGAGCTTGTTAACTCTTTGATCTCTTTTTCTTCCATCTTGTCACTTTACAAACAAAAATACGCATATACGGAGATTGACTGATAGTGCAAAGAATAAAAAAGTTACTCATTTATGATCTTTTAACCAAAAAAGGAACTTCACAAACTATCACAATAGGCCTTGTCGTGCGTTTCTTTAATAAGGAAACCGAAATATGAGACACTTAAAATACATCATTTCTCTTTTCATAGCGCTTGGTACCTTGGTGGCACCTACTTCTGCCCAAGACTTGTGGTTGGAAGCTGAATTGTTTGCCGATCATGGGGGATGGAGCGTAGACCAGCAGTTTATGGACGAAATGGGATCACCCTATCTGTTAGCACACGGATGGGGCATTCCCGTTAAGGATGCCGCGACAAAGATTGTCATTCCTCAAAATGGAACGTATCATGTTTTTGTCAGGACAAGCAACTGGACCTCAGCCTGGTCAGATAAACGAGGCCCAGGACGTTTTAGCATTCTCATCAATGGACAGACGGTAGGCGGCGTACTTGGGGATAGAGGAGGATTATGGCATTGGCAGAAAGCCGGTAAGATCCAACTCAAAGCCGGAACGAACACCCTTTCTCTTCATGATCTTACTGGTTTTGATGGCCGTTGTGATGCTTTGTTGATCACCCGTCACCTTGATCCACGCCTGATACCATCTGATTCGCTTGAACTTCTCCGAAACTCCCTATCTAATAGGGCATACAGAAATGAGCATGTTGACTTTTGTGTCATAGGAGGAGGAATAGCCGGGATGTGCGCGGCAATGAGTGCGGCAAGACTTGGCTGCCGGGTTGCTCTCATTCATGACAGGCCTATTCTCGGAGGACCAAATAGCTCAGAAATACAAATAGCTATAGGAGGGAAAATAGAACTTGGCCCAAACGCTGGACTTGGCCGCATGCTCAGGGAGTTTACTAAAACTCATCCGGGGAATGCGCAAATCGTGTCCAAAGATGAAGACCAACTCAAAGACTCCTTTATAACATCTGAACCCAACATCACATTTTTGAAGGAGTACCATGCCACGAGGGTTGTCATGGATGGAAATAAGATAAGCAGCGTGATCGCTGAAAACATCATCACAGGTGACACGATTTGTATCACTGCCCATACTTTTGCTGATTGTACGGGTGACGGAACGATTGGCTTTTTGGCGGGTGCTGATTACAGAATAGGTCGGGAAAGTCGCTCAGAGTATGAGGAAAGTTTAGCGCCGGTCAGAGCCGACAGTCTAACCCTCGGATCCACTGTCAAATGGTCATCCAAGGAGAATGAACAGCCACAATCTTTTCCAAAATTCGAGTATGGCATGCCTTTCACGGACAGCAATTGTCAAAAAGTTACCCAAGGAGCATGGAACTGGGAGTTTGGAATGGGGATGGACCAAGTGAAAGAGGCTGAGAAGATACGTGATTATGCCTTGCTTACCATCTATTCTAACTGGAGCTGGCTGAAGAACGGAAGCCGCTGGCGGAGAGACTACAGCAAGCGTTCTCTTTCGTGGGTAGGATATATTCTTGGAAAACGGGAGTCAAGGCGGCTATTAGGCGATTATGTCTTGTCACAGCAAGACATTGACAAGAACGTGAAACATGAGGACGCTACCTGTGAGACCACTTGGTCGATGGATCTACATCTCCCCGATTCTGTCAATACTCAACAGTTTCCTACTGGCCCGTTCCTTGCCAAAGCAGTGCACCGGGCGGTTTATCCTTATGCTATTCCATATCGCTGCCTTTACTCCCGCAATATCAACAACCTGTTTATGGCGGGTCGAGATATCAGTGCCACACATGTCGCTTTCTCTTCAACACGTGTGATGTGTACCACAGCTATGATGGGGGAGACTGTAGGTATGGCAGCATGGTTAAGCAGCAAATATTCTGTTTATCCGCGTGACATCTATCGATTGCACATGTCTGAACTTAAGGTTTTGATGCAAAAAGGAATAGGGCGTACAGATGACTTGCCGTCCATGAAATATGAATTCTATTCCAGTCTGGATAAGCCACGGTTGGAAACGGATGGCACAGTACTGGCAAAAGACAGTGTAGGTAATCCTGTCGCCGTTGTTGGTGCCTATAATATTTGGCAGCAGATGAACTACAACCGGAAATATGGCTTCGGAGGCTTTCCTCGTGGAAAAGGCAAGCTACCCTATTATAGTCTTTTTCGTGGAGTGTTGGAGGCTGACATGCTGTCTGTCAGGGGAGGACACGGACGATGGAATGGTTCTGAGACAGGAAATTTCAAGCAAGGCAGTCATGTTTTCGAAGGATGGAACCAGAAAGAGGACGCACGACTTACCATGGGCATAGGCACCGTCTATAAAGACATCGGATGGCTGCAGGTCTTCCATCCTGCTGAAAAAGGGGACGATAAAAAATACTATGGCATCACGAAGATAGGATCGGACATGGATGACCAAGGAGTCGATTTCCTTCCTTCTGTAGCTCTTTCAAAATCGCCCTTCGCTGTACCTGTGATGAGAGAAGCCCCAAGAACGCAGGAGAAAGATATCGAAGTCCTTAAGAATAACAGACAGATAGACAGTACATCTATCAATGCAGACGCACAAGGTATCATCGGATCGCTCTATTATGATGCTAACGACAACGTGCTGAAAGTGCTTACGCCAACAGGCTGGCGCTCTGTAGCCTTCGAGAAAAAATTCAGCGTTCTTCTGTCCGATAAGTTATCTGACCAGGGAGAGAGTCTTGATGGCATAAGCCTAAGCTCTGGCACCACAGGGACTGAGAAAGCTGTGTATGGACACAATTTGGTGACGACCGTAAAGGCCGATAAAGGCAACAGACCGCGGTCAATGGCTGTCCGCATTGGCGGAACACCCATTGACTGCGACTATGATGCCTCAACGGGGAAACTTATTGTTCATGGAGAAAACATAAATGGTGACGTATATATCTACCGTGGAGTGGACATTAAACTCAATGGGAAAGAGGAGAACCCAGGATCAGCGCTGTCTCCGGGAAACAGACTTGCCATCTGGTCTGATTATTTCGGGAAAGGGAGAGGATGCTATCACAGAGAGGCCATCATCAGAATGAAGGTACTGCTTGGCGGGCACATCTCTGGGCCAAAGGTTTATAAAGGCCATAACAAAAAAATATTGTTGAAGCAAGGTGCTGACTATTCCCTTAGCAAAGAATATATTAATGATGGCGAATTATATACCTTTATTATTTACCCACAAAACATGACTGACGAAATTGACATCGAGATGTAATTCAGAGCCAACCGTAAAGCTTATCCTGTTTTTGTCATAATGATGCCCTTCCCACAAGAAGGTCTTGTGTGCCCAAGGTGCTTATTTCCGTGCTGAAAACTAATCTTTCTTTACAAGAAAGCAAAAAGTCAGGACAACGGGAATGGTGCAAAAAAGAACGTAAATGGGAGGTACGAAAAGCTAAAAACAGGTTTGTCGGGTGAGTAAAAGAGATGGGAAACCGACTTTTATACGGTTATGCCACCGACCTTACCACCCGTTAGGCACATTACCTGACCGCGGTAAGGTCAGTCATTTGGAACGGCTACAAGGGCAGCGTTCTGCTGTTGGGCAAAAGCATCGCCGCATCCGTATGCGATTGGCAGATACCGGACAAAAGCAATATCAACTTCAATTCCCATTCTTTTCCATGAATTGATCATTCATATTATTGTCAATCCATAGAAAAAGGATGGGAATTCATATAGAGAAGAAAGTAGGCAGGGGACTGTCGGCTATTTCTTCACCGCAGAGAGCACAGCGTTGGCTACACCTTTCGTGAGGTCAAGCGTGAGCACCCAAGTATCGCCAGGGTTGAGCGTTACCGTGCTCGGCACATAGACGTTGCCATCGTCGTGCCCATCAGCACCCGTACCTATCTTGAACACATCGCTCGTAGAGGTGATGCGGTGATCGCCACCCGAGCCCTTGAACTCCGTGCCCCAGCCTGCCTGACCGAAGAACTTGAAGTTGATCGTCGTCGGGTCGTGGTAGAGTTGTTTGTCTACCGTCATCGTCACCTGATACACTTTGTTCTTCACCTGAGCCATGCAAACATCATACTCGACACCCGTCCACCAGTTGACATTGTTCTGGAAGAATGGCATGAACAACGGCTTGTTGAAGGAAGAAGCTCCGATGATCCATACAGCACCCGTGCCATCGTCGTTGAGCGAGGCAGGATTGGCACCGTTCATAGCCCAGATACGGAAGCACTTATAGTCGTAGTTCGCCGCAATGGTGTAAGTACCCGTGACAGCATTGAAGGTGAACGAGCCGTCGGCGTTCTTTGTGAAGAAGTCAGGATCATAGTACCAGTCGGCTCCGTCAATGGCGCTGTCCGTGAACTTATACTTCATGCCTTGGATGAGACCGCCGAAATAATAGAGATTGTTCTTGTCGATTGTTATCTCTGTAGGCGGTGCATTCGGATCAAGCACCGGTTTGTACTCATACGTGAGGGTGTTGAAGGTCACCTTGAACTTGCCAATCGTTGTGCTGACAAACGACAGCGGCGTAGTCACACCTTGTGTGCAGCCATCTGTCCCTTCGCCAAAGGTTACCTCGTTGCCGCTCGTGCCCTGTGCCGGTGCGGAGAAGTAACCGGAGACCAGGTTGGAAGCCGACTCCACCGTGGTGGAGAAGAGATAAGGATCGGAGGCATCGGGTGTCATCTTATACGTCTTGTCGCCGGAAACAAAATTGATGTAATCGTACTTCGGTCTGGACACGGAGACATCGATATCCTGCTCCGAGGTAGTGAAGTGAATGTTCTGCAGCACGAGCTTCAGCTTTGCGTTTCCATCAGGAATATTCTTAAGGAAAGGCACATAGATCTTCCCAGTATAGTCGCCTTCCTTCTTCGTTCGAATCGTAGTCTGCCCCACGACCTCGTCGTCGAAGTAGAGGTAGGCTTTCAGCGTGGACAGCGCTACCCCACCCTCATCCTTGCAGTTGACGGTGAAGGTGAGACTGTCGCCAAAGAGCGCGGAGGCCGGCACATCCTGAGAAGTGATCACGGGGTTTCCGTCGCCGCGCGGTAACGGATCATCGTCGCTGTTATCGCATGCGGAGAGGCCAAGGACAGCCACCAGCGCCATGCAGAATATCTTGAATGTTTTCATAATTAATCAATATTATTTGTCGATTCTTTGTTATCGATAATTCATTGTTTCTTCCATTTACACGACACCAGGCCCGATGCCGGAACCGTCACCTTGAAGTGGCGGCTGCCGTCGCTGACGGTCATCGTCTGAGCTTCTGCGCCCTCGTTGAGCAGCAGCAGGCCATAGGTGCCGTCGGGGTTGAGAAACTCGGCATGAGTAATACCCGTGAGCTTCGGATCGCGGCTCGTACCGATGCGCTGCGCCCCGGTCTCCACAGCTTTAGAAGCATGCGTGATGATGTAATAATGTGAGTTCTTGGAGATCGTCTTGTAGCCGTTGCTGATGTCCACAGCGCCGTAGCAGGTCTGACACCCGCCGTCGAGGTTAGGTCCGAGCTTGTCGTCGAGCATGAGGTTCCACACGAGCACCGCCTTACAATAGCGGTTCACGGTACCGAGGAGCACGTTCTTCATGTCGGCAACAAGTCGCTTGGAGAGGTTGCGGCCGTCGTTCCACGTACCGATGGAGGTCTCCGAGAAGATAAGCTCCTTCGTTGGAGCCTGCTGATGAATGTCGTCGAGCTCGGTGTTGCTGCCTCCGTAATCGTGGTAAGCAGCGCCGACGACCAGTTCTGAACCCGCAAAACTACTGCCGAGCGCATTGTAGACCTTGACAGGATAATCCTGCTGGTCGCTGAGGTTGTCGTAGTTGTAGTTGTGGTCGAAGACATAGATCTTCGTCTTCAGACTGTTCTTCTCGAAGTCGGCAGCCAATGCCTTGACGAAAGGCACCTCCTCCTCCCAAGGCATGTAGAGCGAAGCGCAGTTGCCTTTGTTGAGCGGCTCATTCTGCGGTGTCACGGCATAGATGTCGATGCCCTCAGCCTTCATCGCCTGAACAAACTTCACGAAATAGTCGGCGTAGGTCGCGTAGTAGTCGGGGTTGAGATGACCGTCGGTCCACGCCATGTGAGGCTTTCTCGTCGTGAGGTCGTCCACCTTCATCCACTGCGGACAGGTCCACGGCGAAGCGATGATTTTCAGGTTCGGATTGATGGCAAGGATCTCCTTGATGACCGGAATGACGTAGTTTTTCTCATCACTCTGCAGCGCAAAGTTCTTGAGCAAATCATCGTCGGGGCCTTTCGCATCGCAGAGCGTGTACTCTCTGCTTGAGAAGTCGTTGCATCCAAGGGAGATGCGGGCATAGCTCACACCGTATCCATCTTTCGTGCTGTACGTTTTTTTGAGGAAAGCCTCGCGGTCGGAGGCACTCATCTTCAGCAGGTTATAGCACGACGAATAGGTGAGTGCGAAGCCAAATCCGTCCATCGTCTGAAAAGTCTTCGTCGCGTCGAGCTGGAGCACGGTGGCAGCCATCGTAGACCCTTCCGTGATTTCCGCGGAGCCAGCGGCAAGGTCATAGGCTCCGGTGGCGTTCGAGGTGAGCAGGGTGGCAACGGCCTTGCCCGCGGAAGGAACATTCGGGTTGGTTCCGGGGTCAATGCAGGTTGTCTCCCCACCGGTCTCCGACGAACTGCCACAGGCCATGAACAACGCAGCCAACGCAGTTGCTAATATATCAACTATCATATACTTCTTAGTCATTTCATTCAGCTGTTTAGTATCCCGGATTCTGCGTCAGGTTCTCATTCTCGTCGAGCGCAGTCTGCGGAATAGGCAGGAGATAAGAGTTGTTGTTGTAAGCCTTTGCCAGCGGCAGACGGCCGGAGTCGCGGCTGTTGAGATCGTTCATCACGCTCTCCACCTTCCCGTTGCGCACGAGGTCGAACCAGCGCTGTCCTTCGAGCGCCAGTTCCAGGCGACGCTCATTGAGCACGGCATCGACCATGGCATCCTTCGAACCCGTCTTCGAGGCATCGAGATCCTTGAGCTTGGCACGCTCACGAATCATGTTGACGAGCTTCGCGCTGTTCTGCAGGTCTCCCTTATAGGCATAGGCCTCAGCCTCAAGAAGAATGATGTCGGCCAGACGGAGGATGTACTCATTGTTGTAACCCGAGCGCAGCTTATACATGAACGGATAATGGTCTGCCGGGTAATAGTTGGACCATCCGCACGCATAATAGACGATCGTTTGGTCACGGCGCACGTCATCACCCTCTTTGTCGAAGGCTTTGATGAGATCGCGCGACGGTGTAGCCCACTTAGCCCATGAGAACGACTGGTCATAATTCTCTAAACAACGGCCGAACATCCACGACTCCCAGTTGCCGGCACCTGAATACCAGTGCACTTCGAGGATACCTTCCGAGGTGTTGCGCTTCACGCAGTCCTTTTTTGTGTCATCCCATCCCCAGAGTGTGGCAAAGTCGGGCTCGAGCTGCAGTCCCGGCGTGGCGCGCACCTTTTCGGCATAGCTGATGACCTTGTCATAGTCCTGCACGGCTTTCTCCGCATAGACCTTGCAGAGCAGCGCCTGCGCCACAGTCTTCGAGAGCAGGGTGCGGTCAGCATTGTCGAAGTCGGGAGCATACTGTTCGGCATCAGTCAAGTCGCTGATAATCTGCTTATAGCACTCTTCCGTCGAGGCTCTTGGCGGGAAGTAGGAAGGATATACCGAATCGATGTTCTCCGAGGTGATCGTTCTCGGAATGGATGTCACCATAGGCAGCGATCCCCAGATGCGGGTCATGCGGAACATGTCGAGTGCGCGGAAGATCTCGCCCTCAGCTTTCCACTGCCGTCCCTCGGCCTCCGTCACCTTGCCTTCATTGATGAGTTGGTCCACGCCATTGATGAGCACGTTGGCCTTGGCGATATCCTCAAGATATCGGCTCCAGTCGCGGGCCATATCAGGGTTGCTGGCATCAATTGTATTGGTCTCATAAGGCACCACCTCAGCTCCCACCGTGCCCACATAAGCATTGTCGGCGTGGCAATCGCCAAGCAGCACATAGTCGAGATGCATGTGCTCCTGCCGGTTGCGCAGCAGTTCATAGATCGCCTTCCGCTGTGAGACAGCGGCGTCACGATCGGCAAGCACGGCTTTCGTGGTGTCGGTGAGCTTGCCTTCCGTAAGCTCCGACGGTGTGGAGATGGGGTCGTAGTCGAGCGAGCATCCGGCCAACGTCGTCAGGAAAGCAGCACACAAAAATATATATTTCATTTTCATAATTGTACGTTTAAGAAAGGATCCGTTAATAATTAGAACTCTACTTTCACACCCAGGACAAAGGAGCGGCTGGAAGGATAAGTACCCCAGTCGAGGCCTTGCACGGCACCACTGTCACCATACTGGTTAACCTCCGGGTCACGACCTTTATATTTGGTGAACGTGAGCAGGTTGGTGGCCGAGACGTAAGGCTGCAGCTTCGTCAACCCAATGCGGCTGATCAACTTGAACGGCACATTGTAAGAAAGCGACACGTCCTTGACACGCAGATAACTGCCGTCCTCTACGAAATAGGACGAGTTCTTGATGTTCCAGTTCACCCGCGGCACATCGGTGATCTGTCCGGGAATCTGCCAGCGACGCAGCACGCGTGTCGACTGGTTGCGGCCGTCGTACATGCCTTCAGTCTCCATGCGTGAGACGTTGTAGACATCGTTGCCGTAGGTACCCTGGATGAGGATGCTCAAGTCGAAGCCTTTATAAGAGAAGGTGTTCGTCATGCCGTAAGTGAAGTCGGGGTTCGGGTCGCCGATATAGGTACGGTCGGAAGCCGAGACGATACCGTCCTGGTTCACATCTTTATAGATCATGTCGCCGGTCTCAGGGTCGACACCTTCTGCCACATACCCGTAGAAGCTGCCAAGCGGACGACCGGGGACATTGCGGACAACGTATTCGGACACGACCTCCGAGGTGCCGGCTGCCCACTGGATAGGCACAAACTTCAGGCTCTTGAGCTTGTTGCGGTTGAACGACATATTGAAATCGGTGTTCCACTTGAAGGCTCCCGTAAAGTTCTTTGAGCTGATGGTGAACTCAAAGCCTTTGTTCTCCATCTCGCCACCGTTGTAGGTGAGGCTGCGGGCGGCAGCCGATCCTGCGGGGAGCGTGATGCCCATGAGCATGTTCTTCGTGCGCTTATAGTAATAGTCGGCATAGACCGTGAGGCGGTTGTTGAGCACCGTGAGATCGAAGCCGATATCCACCTGATGGGTCGTCTCCCAGGTCAGTTCCGGGTTGCTAAGCGTCGACTGTGTGCGTGTTGGCACGGCATTGACATCATAGCCCTCACCGAACCACTGCACGCGATTGATGCTGTACTGCGCCAGATAGCCGTAGTCGCCCAAGCCGCTCTGGTTACCGGTCTCGCCCCATCCGCCACGGAGCTTGAGGTCGTTGATCCAGGAAATGTTCTTCATGAACGCCTCGTTGGAGATACGCCAGGCGGCAGAGAAAGACGGGAACCATCCCCAGCGATGACCGGGAGCAAGCTTGGAGCTGCCATCAGCACGGATGTTGCCCGTAAGCATGTAGGTATCATTCCAGTTGTATTGCACACGGGCAAAGTAAGACATGATAGCCCACTGCGACTCCTCGGAGCCGGTGCCTGTCCACGAGATGCGGTTGGCAGCGTTGAGGGTCTTGATCTTGTCGTCGGCATAGTCGTATCCGTCGATGTAGCTGTGCTTCCAGTCGCTCTTCGTCCAGGACGAACCTGCCATGGCTTCGAGGCCATGCTTGCCAAACTGATGCTTCCAGTTGACCACATTGTCCCAGATGAGGAGCTGGTTGGTATAGCGGTTGTCGGAACCCTCACCTTTCGTGTCGCGGCCGTCGTGCGTCGAGACGGGGTCGAGGAAGTTGGTGGTCGTAGTCTGCGTACGGTCGAGGGTGAAGGACGACGACCAGTTGAGATCCTTGGTAAACTTCACTATAGCCTTGCCCGTAGCAATGAGGCGGGCGTTGTTGCTCTTGTTGTCCTTCGTGCGGGCGATGCTCTCCAACGGCGAGTCGATGTTGGCACCATAGAAGGTAGTGTAGTACTGATTAGGATTGTCAGGATCCCAAATGGGTGCGTAAGTAGGTGTGGCCACGATGGCCGGCACTACACCGCCGCGGTTTGCGCCTGTACCGCTGATGATGCCTGTACCTTTATAGGTGTAGTCGGAATAGTTGATGTTCGCACTGAGGTTGAGCCAGGGCTTAATGTCGTTGTCGAGCGATACACGTCCGTTGTAGCGCTTGAAGTTTGAGGTGATGATGACACCGTTCTCTCCGGTGTATCCTCCGGAGATCATGTAGCGCATGCGGTCGTTACCGTTGGTCACCTGCAGCTGATAGTCCTGCACGCCGCCTGTGCGGTAGACCTCATCTTTCCAGTCGGTCTGGTCGGTGAGTCCGTCGGGCAGTTTGATGAGACCTATCTCATCCATCAGCTCCTTGTATTGAGCAGCGTTGAGCGACTTCTGGTTATCACGCACCGTGTTGAAAGCGTAATGGGCGTTGAGCGAGACTTTGGCCACTCCTTTCTTGCCCTGCTTGGTGTTGATAATGATGACACCGTTGGCCGCGCGCGAACCGTAGATGGCAGCCGAGGAAGCATCCTTGAGCACCTGCATGTTATCGATGTCGTTGGCTTCGAGGAAGGAGATGTCGGTCATCGGCACTCCGTCGACAACGAAGAGCGGAGCGTTGCTGCCGTTCAGGGAGGTAGTACCACGCACACGAATCGTAGGTGTGGCACCCGGAGTACCACTGGCCTGAGAGATCTGCAGTCCGGCGGCCTTACCCTCCATGCCCTGCACGGCCGAGACGATAGGACGCGTTGAGAGATCTTCGGCCGAGACAGTAGAGACAGCGGTCGTGACATCCTTACGCTTCACGGTGCCGTAACCGATGGCGACGACCTCGTTGAGCATGTTGTTGTCTTCTTCCATCACCACGTTCATAGACGATCCGGCCTTCACGGTCACGGGTTTGAAGCCCACATAAGTAATCTGTAAGGCAGTGCCCGGCTTTACATTTAAGGAAAAATGACCAGACAGGTCGGTCACGGTGCCTGCGCGCCCGCCGGGGGCTACGACAGAGGCACCGACGATGGGCTGGTTGTCAGTGTCGACCACCGTACCCGATACTTTGCCGGTCTGGGCAAAGGACGGCGTGGCAAACACAACCATGAAGAGCATGGTCAGCAACCAACTGATGGCTGAGGTTTTCTTTTGTTTGTCCATCATAATTTTTAGTTTTTATAATACAGTTTTTATAATAATCGTTAGATTTTCAACAGGCTGTGTGGATGGAGACTGATGAATATTTTTTGCAGATTGATTAACTGATCGCAAAGTTAAGCATAAAAACAATACGTTGATAGCCTTAGGGAACAAAAAGTGGTAAAAATGAGGTGTTATAATTGATTATATCGCTTATAATCAAACAATTATGTTTTTTAACAAAAACTATTTTGGTGGTAGAAAATGGTGCTTTAATAAGCCAAAAGCAAGCGACAGATTGAAAGAATCGTCTATCCGGGCCATCCCTGTAAGCCAGTGTTCCCATCAACTGACTTCTCCGACCTGCTTTCGATATCTTTGGGGTTAGTATCACCATAACGATAGAAAACCATTTTCCCAGTCACAAGACATTGATTGAGGTTGAGATGTTGAAAGAAACTGTCAACATATTTTTTCCGCAACCCCCGCTGAGAATCGATTCTTTTCAAACAAAAGGATCCTTGCACGAAAAAAACGCGAAAATGAGCCGAGTTGTTAAATTCCTATCAATCAGCCAATTGCAAATTTTAAGCGCTCAGGAACCATTTTCAGCCCGTTCAGATCGCCGACCTAACTACGGTTAGGTCACCAACATTCAACGGTTAAGTCACCTACATATAACGGTTATGTCACCTACCTTACACCGTTAGGCCGGCTTCATAACCGTAGAAAGGTCCGTTCTCTGATTCATTTTCACGCTGCTTTCGGCCGGAACACCCCAATTTCGCATTCTCTTTCGCGAATTTCCATTGTCCTGACTTTTTACTTTTTGTAAAAAACATTCATAGCTTTTTTGTCTGTGCTTTCATAGGCCTGTAACATGCGAATGAGGGATGTTTCCGGCACAATTGAAACAGTATGAAATGGCCCCAAACAGAAAATATCGAAAATCATGCACTGAAAACCGTTGTCTAACTACGTTTTTTGTTGTAACTTTGCAAGCGAACAAGTAACTACGCTATCCGTGAAAACAAAAACTATACTTCCCCTCCTCAGCCTCATTGCCGTGCTGCTGGCTTCGGCTCTGCCCGCCACGGCCTACGACCTTTCAGCACAATACCACAAGCTCGACGAAGCCCTGGAGCACAGTGCCCAATATATCTTAGCCCACGAGCGACGGCTCTTCCGCGAGAAAGCCCGGCTGCGTGCGGCACGCGCCCCACGCCAACAACTCAATCTCTGCTATCAAATCTACAAAGACTACACGGCTTTCCAAACCGACTCGGCCATCGCTTATCTCAACCGCTGCATTGCGCTCAGCAAGACCCTGGGCAACACGGCCTTCGCGCAGTCGTGCCTGGCGCTGAAAGCCACACAATTTTCCATAGCAGGCTATTATCCCGAAGCACTGACGACCCTCGGCCAAGTGAACAGACGGGAGCTGGACCCAACGGGATGGCAAAACTACTATTATGCGCTGAACCATGTCTACGGCGAGATGGGATCTTACACGAGCGACAAGCAGCTCCATAAAGATTATTTCCGCAAGGCCGATGCCTACCGCGACTCGATATTCATGGTGTTTCCGGCATCGGGCGAGACGGCCCTTAGGAAACGCGAGGAGCAGTGCTCCAGCCATAAAGACTTTGTCCGTGCGCTCCGGTACAACGACCTCCGGCTGAAGCTGGCACCCGCAGGCAGCCACACCTTTGCCATCGTAGCCTATTTCCGCTATGTGGAGCTGTCGGGCATGGGCCGTGAGGAAGAAGCGCTCTACTGGCTCACCGAGTCGGCATTAGCCGACATCCACAATGCCGTGACTGACCAGGCTTCGCTCTGGAGCCTCGCCCACATGCTCGACAAAGCCGGCGACATCGACCGCTCCCACCGCTACATAGACCATGCGTGGCAGTTTGCCGACCTCTTCGGTGCACGTACGCGCAGCTGGCAGATCTCACCGATCCTGCGAAATATCGACACTAACTTTCAAAAGAAAGAGGCGGAGAACAACCGGCAGCTCGTTCTTCTCGCCGTTCTGGCTACACTGCTGTCGGTCGTTCTCTTCATCTCTTTAGCTTACCTGATGCGGCAACGGCAACGGCTCGCGGAGGCTAACCGGCAGCTCGACGAGAGCAGCAGGGTGAAAGAGGCGTACATAGGGCGGTTCCTCACCACCTGCTCGCTCTATATCGACAAGCTCGACAAGCTGCGACTCTCGGTCAACAAACTGGTAAAGAACCGGCAATTCGACAAAGTGCTGGAGCTGACACGCACCGCAGGCATGAAAAGCAAGGACATGGAGGCGCTCTACGAGCATTTCGATGAAGTGTTCCTCAATCTTTTCCCTTCCTTCGTCGAACAGATCAACGCCCTGCTGCGGCCCGACGCACAGTTTGTGCTCAGCAATCCCAAGCGACTCACTACTCCACTTCGCGTCTTCGCTCTCATCCGCTTAGGCATGGACGACAGCACGAGGATTGCCGAATGCCTCCACTATTCGGTCAACACCATCTATAACTACCGCGCCAAGGTGCGCAACGGCGCTCTCGGCAAGCGCGATGAGTTTGAGCAGAAGGTAAAGATGATCGGGACAACTTGATGCAATTCTTAAAAAATGTCACATTAGTCGTCTTTTTCTTCTACAACTTTGCCTGTCTCACTCAAAATTAATAATTTTGCACAAGGAAACATAATGTGCAGTATCCGTGCAATTATTAAAAGATAAGCCAATGTCGATATCCAAAACGCGGCAAAAGCTGGTCGACGTGGCGCGCCAGCTCTTTGCCAAGAAGGGTCTCAACGGCACAACGATGAACGACATCGCCGTGGCGTCAGGGAAAGGTCGCCGTACGCTTTACACCTATTTTAGCCGCAAAGAAGACATCTATTATGCAGTCATCGAATCGGAGTTGGAGCGTCTGAGCGACAAGCTCGACGAGGTGGCGGCCAAGCGCATCCCGCCACAGGACAAGATCATTGAGCTTATCTATACCCATCTCATCTCTATCAAAGAGACCGTCGTGCGCAACGGCAACCTGCGCGCTGAGTTCTTCCGCAACATCTGGACGGTGGAGAAGGTACGCAAGAACTTCGACGAGGACGAGATGGAGCTCTTCCGCAAGGTTTATGCGGAAGGGAAGGCTGACGGTGAGTTCGACATCGAGAATATCGACATGGTAGCCGACATCACTCATTATTGTATTAAAGGACTTGAGGTGCCGTTCATCTACGGACGTCTCGGCCACGGGCTCACAGAAGAGACCTCACGCCCGCTCATCGCAAAGATCGTTTATGGTGCCTTAGGTAAGAAGACGAGGTAAAAGGACAACACACCACGCTGCCAACCGACGCATCCATTTCTTCATGCGTGGCAGTGACGCTCCGGAAAAAGCCGCGGAACTGTTCAACAGTATGGGCGCTTTCAATGTGACGATCAAAAGCGACTACTTTGTCGTCAACTGATAATTCGGATAAAAAACTTCCGGAAAAATTTGCGGAAAAGAAAATAATCCTTTACCTTTGCAACTGTTATTGTGAGGAATCTTCACGGGGGATTAGCTCAGTTGGCTAGAGCGCTTGCATGGCATGCAAGAGGTCATCGGTTCGAATCCGATATTCTCCACATGTAAGATCTCCGAACATCACTATCTTTGCACATACGATTGAGGATATAAGAAATGAAATGATGAAGGTTCACATAAGTGCCTGCATCGTTTCATTTTTTATTTTAGCCTTATGACTTTCAGTAATCACAGAATGTTAATCAATTGTTAAAGCAGAAGGAATCTTATTTTATAACAGATAAAAGCATTAACTTTGCAAACGCTTTTGAAAAGCACGGGTGGTTACCAGAGTGGCCAAATGGGGCAGACTGTAAATCTGCTGGCTCTTGCCTTCGGTGGTTCGAATCCATCACCACCCACCCAATTCAAATTTTTTCGTAACTTTGTACATGTTTAGAGTGCCGTAGTCGCTGGGAAGCGCCTACGGTTTTTTTGTGTGAAAGATATTAATATGCATTGGTTAAAAGATCACGTACAAAGTGTAATCCATAGAACAATAGCGGAGCCCTGTGCAATGTTGCCCATTAGGAGGACTCAGATATTAATCTTCCTCCTCGAAACATGAAAGGAGTTAAAACAAAAGCAAACGAAAGTAAAATAGACTGTGTGCTCGCACACAAACTGTTGATTTACATCAATAATCAACCTTTTCCTATCACTTTTTCCACAAAACACTTGTGAGGTTTCGAAAAACACAGTACCTTTGCACACGTAATCAAGAGGGTAACACCTCAAGATAATAAAATAGAACAAGTTAGTAGATTTTTCATATAGGTTTTTAGTTTTTAGGTTTTGATAGATTGTTTTTTAGTTCAAAGGTTATTAGTATTTTAGGTTAAAGATTGGTTTAAGTTTTCAGGTAACATTTGATGCAAGATGGTTGGTTGACGCCGAGAGGCGGAAACCTTCAATCGAGCTCAAACAAAGATGAATTAATCGTAATTCACACAATATACAGGCAATAGTCGAGAGACTGTTGCCTGTTCTTGTTTTCTATCCATCTGTTTCCGCATGGTTGCTTATTTGTTATACATTCTGTCTTCAAAAGCTGCAAGGGAAGCTTTGGCGCCATCGCCCATGGAGATAATGATCTGTTTGAACGGAACGGTTGAGACGACACCTGCGGCATATACATTGGGAACACTCGTACGATTATGGTCATCGACGATGATCTCTCCGCGCTCATTAAGCGCCACGACACCCTTGAGCAGACTCGTGCCGGGCACAAGGCCTATCTGCAGGAAGAGGCCGTCGAGGTCAAGTTCTGATTCCTCATTGGTCAACCTGTTCTTCAACGCAATGCCCGTGAGACGATTGCCGTCGCCATGGAGCTCCAGGGTCTGCGTGGAAGTGAGAATCTCCACATTAGGCAGTGAGCGAAGCTTCTCCTGAAGCACAGAGTCGGCTTTCACTGTCTCCGCATACTCCACCAACGTCACGTGGCTGCAGATGCCGGCAAGATCGATGGCAGCCTCTGCCCCACTGTTGCCACCGCCTATCACCGCTACTTTCTTGCCTTTATAGAAGGGTCCGTCGCAATGAGGACAGAAATGGATGCCATGACCCATGTATTGGTCTTCATGCTCCAACCCTAAAGTGCGCCAACTCGAGCCTGTGGCAATGATGATCTGCGGGGCTTGGAACACCTCACCCCCATCGGTGACGACTTTCTTCACGGAACCATCTACCTGCAGAGACGTGAACGTCCGGTTCGTGAACACCGAGACGTTGTTATGCTCCAACTGCGAGAGGAGGTCAGCAGCGAGCTGCATGCCCGTGGTCTCCCCTACGGCGATAATATTTTCGATGGCTGAGGTGTCCGTGACCTGCCCGCCTATCTGCTTGGTGACAACAGCGACCTTCAAGCCTTTACGGGCTGAGAAGACGGCGGCAGCCACACCGGCAGGACCGGCACCGAGGATGACCTGATCGAAGTGGTACGTCTCCGGCTCCTCTTTCCCGTTGTTCGTGCCCGCTATTTTCTCGAGCTTCCCGAGCAAGGTGCCAAGGTCTCCGCGTCCCACATGAAGCGACTTGCCGTTACAAAACACGCTGGGCACGGCCTGGATGCCCAACCGGTCGGTCTCTTCCTGGTAGAGCGCGCCGTCAACCATCTCATGGCTGATGCCGTCGTTGTATAAGGCAATGACATTCAGCGCCTGAACCACATCGGGACAGTTGGTACAGGTCAGCGAGGCGTAGGTCGAGAGGTTCAACGGTCCCCGCAGCCGCCTGATGCGTCGCGCCAACGCCTCGTCGGGAAGGTTACGGCCCTGACCGTCGGCGTTGAGCAAAGCCAACAACAGGGACGTAAACTCATGGCCGTTGGGGATTCCACGGAAGGAGATACCCGTGTCCCGACCATCTTTAAGAATGGAGAATGAGAAATCTGCGCCGTCATGATACACTACACGGAGCTTGTCGGAGCACGACGCTACCTCTTCCACAAACTCACTGAAAGCCACCGCATGCTTTCCGTTCACATCGCGGGTGACGGAAAGGGTAAGGGGCGTGCCCAAAGTCCGGAGCACGCCTTTTACCTGATTTAATGTTTCTCTGTCGATCATAGTCAGCACCTTAGAGTTTTCCGACAAGGTCAATACTTGGCTTGAGTGTCTCTTCGCCCTCCTGCCATTTGGCGGGGCATACCTCGCCGTCGTGACTTGCTACATAGAGCGCAGCCTTCACTTTGCGTACGAGCTCGTCAGCGTTGCGCCCGATGGCATTGTCCTGGATCTCACAGAGTTTGATCAGGCCGTTTGGATCGACGAGGAAAGTGCCGCGGTAAGCCACGCCCTCATCCTCCTTGTACACGCCGAAGCCACGGGAGAGCACGGCGATGGGATCGGCGAGCATGGCATACTTCAGCTTGGCAATGCGATCGGAGGTGTCGTGCCAGGCCTTATGGACGAAGTGGCTGTCGGTGCTCACGGAGAAGACCTCCACGCCGAGCGCCTGAAGCTCGTCATACTTGTTGGAAAGATCTTCAAGCTCAGTGGGGCAGACGAAAGTGAAGTCGGCAGGATAGAAGAAGAACAGCGCCCATTTGCCCTCGATGTCTTTGTTGGAGACTGTCTTGAAGTTGCCCTGCTGGAATGCCTGAACGGTGAACTCGGGTGCGTGTTGATTGATAATTGTCTGCATAGTTGGCTGAATTTTGTTATTGATGAATATGTTATCTGTTTATGGAATGATCTTTCTTATCATGTCCTTGTCCTTTTGACGCTGCAAAGATAGCATGATCCCAACGACCTCACAACAGATATTTTCTATCTACCAATAGACAAAACCTATTACGCTTCTCAACTAATTAATCATCAACAGATTATTATTTCAACTCTTAACTCATAACTTTTAACTCATAACTCACTCTCATACGATCCTCGCCGTGGGCTCTGGCCTCAGCATTCCCTGGGGGACACACTGCTGTATGCGCTCGACAAGGAACGCAAGCAACGACTTACGTATAAAATCTTTACGGGTGGCGATAATGATCTCCCGTGTAGGGATCGGCAAAGCAAAAGGCCGGACGAGACGCCGTTGCTGGTCCGTGAGCTGATGGACGGCAAGCTCCGGGATAAAGGTGATGCCCTTGTCATGCTCTACCATGCGCATGAACGTCTCTATACTGCCTAAGGTATAGGCTTTCTTACTGCGACTGGCGGCCGGGAGCTGACAAAACTTGACCAACTGGTCGCGGAAGCAATGGCCTTCATCGAGCAACCACAGGAAGCCGTTCGTCAGATCGGTCGTCTTCACCACCTTATGGCTGAAGAGCGGATCGTTCTCTGAGACGTAGGCGTAGAACTGCTCATAATATAATGTGGTCAGGCTGAGATCGTCGAGCCCGTCGACGCGTGCCAGGATCGCCGCATCGATCGTCTGTTCCTCCAACGCACGCTTGATCATGTTTGTCTTCAACTCGATCACCCGCACATCCATATCGGTATATTCATTCAATAATTGCGGAAAGAAGCGCGGAAGGAGATAAGGTGCTATGGTCGGCAGCACGCCAATGATGAAAGTACCTTTGAGCGAGTGCTGTTCCTCCCACACCGTCTCTTTCACCTTGTGCGCCTGATACAACACTTCCTTGGCCTGGCGGATCACAGCTACCCCTGTGGGCGTAGGCGTGATCGGCTGGCGGCGGTCGAAGAGCTTGCAGCCAAGTTCCTCTTCCAACTTCTGAATCATCGAACTCAGCGTAGGCTGGGTCACCTGGCACGCGTCAGCAGCCTTGGCGAAATGCCGGTATTTAGCCAACGCTAAAATATATTCCAATTGTTGAATCGTCATAACTATATGATTATTAATCTCTTATATTCATTAATAGAGTATCTCTATCAGTCGATAGATTTAATCTGTTGTGGCATTATCATCTTCTTCCTATCTTTGCACCAGAGAAAAGAAAAACACTTCTCTACCAGAACAAAGTAATAAAACAAATAACAATATCAACAAATAAAAATATCAACATTATGAAGACATTACAATTCACCGGACTCAACGAGAACAACGTCAAGAACGTCGTCAACGCCCTGTCTCAGCTCCTTGCTGATCTCCAGGTTCACTATACCAATCTGCGCAACCTCCACTGGAACGTCAAGGGACCCCGCTTCTTCCAACTCCACGAGCAGTACGAGAAGATGTACGACGATACCGCCGAGAAAGTCGACGAGGTGGCAGAGCGCATCCTTCAGCTCGACGGCACACCCGAGCACCGCTTCTCAGCTTACCTCAACACCGCCAACGTGAAAGAGCTCGAGGTCGTAAAGGATGAGAAGACTGGCCTGAGCTATGTTCTCGACACCCTCAAGGCACTCATCGCTGAAGAGCGAAACGTGCTCTCGGCTGCAGAAGAGGCTGGAGACGAGGTGACGGCAGCGCTCATGAGCGACTATCTCACCGCACAGGAGAAGACCGTCTGGATGCTCGCTGCCTACAACACCGAAGCATAAACAGATACATAGCGTGTACTTTTCAGGATGAAGAGTCCTGCATAAGGATCACAATACAAGATCCAAGTTTTATAGTTGTCAAGGGCGACCGGGAGGCCGCCCTTATTCTTTGAACCTTTCAGGATCCTAATGCTGGGCTATACCTTGCTGCCTGATGTTAGCAACACCTATTCTCTCTAATGTTGGGCTATACCTTTCATCGTCAGCGAGATTCGGTGGCGGCGCTTGTCCACGTCGAGCACCTTCACGCGCACATGCTGATGGAGCTTCACAACATCATTCGGATCGCGCACAAACTTGTCGGCAAGCTGCGAGATATGCACCAGACCGTCCTGATGCACACCGATATCGACGAAGGCGCCAAAGTTGGTGATATTCGTCACGATACCAGGCAGTTCCATCATCGGCACGAGGTCTTCAGGGGTATGGACCCGCGGATCAAACTCGAAGGTCTCAGCCTTGCCACGCGGGTCACGGCCGGGCTTCTCAAGTTCCTTCATGATATCGGTGAGCGTAGGCAGACCCACCGTCTTCGTCACATATTTATTGATGTCCACTTTCTTCCGCTCCTCGGGGTTCTTGATCAGGTCCACCACGGTGCAGCCACAGTCCTGCGCCATCTTCTCCACGATCGGATAACTCTCGGGGTGCACGGCAGAAGCATCGAGCGGGTTCTTCGCTCCCGGGATACGGAGGAAGCCGGCGCACTGCTGGAAGGCGGACGGACCGAGACGCGGCACTTTCTTCAACTGCGCACGGGATGTGAACGGACCGTTCTCCTTGCGATAGTCGACAATGTTCTGTGCCAGTACCGGGCCCAGGCCGGAGACATAGGTCAGCAGGTTCTTCGACGCCGTGTTGACATCCACGCCTACGGCATTGACGCAGAGCTCCACCGTCTGGTCGAGACTGTGCTTGAGCTTTGTCTGGTCCACATCGTGCTGGTACTGTCCTACGCCGATACTCTTCGGATCAATCTTCACCAGCTCGGCGAGCGGATCCATGAGCCGACGGCCGATAGACACAGCCCCTCTCACCGTGACATCCTCGTCGGGAAACTCCTCGCGCGCTATCTCCGAAGCCGAATAGATACTCGCGCCGTCTTCCGACACGACATAGGTCGGAATATCCTTTATCTGTCGCAGGATATCGGAGGTCTCGCGCGACGCCGTACCGTTGCCGCAAGCGACAGCGTCCACACGCCACTTATGCGCGATGTCCGCAAACTGCTGCAAGGCATGTTGCGCCCGTTGCCCGTCCTCTCGTCCACCGACAGCCATGACCACGGTGTGATAGAGCAGGTTGCCCTGTGCATCGAGCACGACGACCTTACAGCCTGTGCGGATGCCCGGATCCACACCCATGACACGTTTCTGTCCGAGCGGCGCAGCGAGGAGCAACTGCCGGAGGTTCTCCTTAAACACATGGATAGCCTCCTCGTCGGCTTTTTCCTTGCTCAGCGCCGCAAATTCATTCTCTATCGAGGGTTCGACGAGCCGTTTGTAGCTGTCCTCCACAGCCTCAGCGACAAGCGTCTGACAAGGTCCGAAGCCGTGGACATAATGACGTTTGAGCCGCTCAATATTTCCCTCGTCATCTCCGGTGATGCTCACACGCAGCACGCCCTCTGCCTCACCACGACGCATGGCGAGCAGACGGTGGGAAGAGCAGCGGCGCAGCTCCTCCGAGAACGCGAAATAATCACTGTATTTCTGTGCTTTGTCCTCGTCTTTCATCTTGGGGATGACGCGCGAGACGATCGTCGCCTCACGCTGGAAGTCGCGGCGCACCGTCTGACGGGTGCCCTCATCGAGGGATATATCCTCTGCGATGATGTCCTGCGCCCCTTTGATCGCCTGTTCCACATCTTTCACCTCGTCTTTGACGAAGCGCTGGGCAGCCATGTCGGGATAATGCTCTTTCTGGTTCATGATGACCTTTGCCAACGGCTCCAGGCCATGCTCCCGTGCTACCTGCGCCCGCGTGCGGCGACGCGGCTTGTAAGGCATATAGAGATCCTCTATCTCTGTGGCATCCCACGACTGGGAGATACGCTGCCGCAGTGCCTCCGTGAGCTTTCCCTGGCCGTCGATGGTCTTAAGGATCGTCTCCTTGCGTTTCTGCAGTTCTTTCAGTTTCTCATAAAGGTCACTGACGGCAGCCACCTGCACCTCATTGAGGTTGCCCGTTGCCTCCTTACGGTAACGACTGATGAAGGGGATGGTTGCCCCGGCATCGAGGAGCTCGATGACGGCTTCCACCTGTTCTGCCCGGATATTCAGGCTTTGAGAGATTATCGTTGAATATTGGTTCATGATTATAACCTTCTGTCTTTCTGAAATATATATTGGTGTTACTTAAATTTTACGAAGCTTTGCCCGCGCAGTTTCTATCATAGTATCTCTGCCGCGCAGGAAATCATCTGTACGCAGTCCGACCTTGATGTCGGGCTCGATACCATCCTCTGTGCTCTGTTTGTCGGTGTCATACATCGGGCAGGCAGAGAAACGGATGCTCCACCCGTTGGGCAGCTCCGAAGAGAACGGCAAACCGGCACCGCCACCCGTCCGGTCTCCTACAATCGTGACGTTGGGACAGTGACGCATATATTTGACAAACTCGTTGGCAGCAGAGTACACGGACCGGTTTGTCAGCACTACGACGGGTTTATGCCAGCGGATGCCCTTGGCTGGCTTGAGTGTCTGCTCTTCCATGTCAGAGAAGTCGTTGTGCCCCTTGCCCGTTTTGTGCCGCATGTATCCAACAAGGATCTCCTTGTCGGTAAAACGCGCGGCAAGCGCCTCGGCAGCAGTTAACATCCCGCCCCCATTGTCGCGAAGGTCAATGATAATGCCCAGACACGGCTGCAAATATAATAAGATGTCATCAAGGTTGCCGGCACCTATCGTGTCCTCAAACGAGGAAACGCGCAGATAGCCGACATTGTCATCCAAGATACGATATTTGAACCCATTGGAGATACGGTAATCGGTTCCTAAATAATGGCGTGCAAGCGTGTCGCTGTAGTTCTTCGGATAGTCCTCGTGAAATCCCCAGTAACGGCTGTAGTCGAAGCTGGCAAAGAGGTTGACATGACCGTCCTTGAGTTCGGCAAGCATATTGCCCAACACCTCCAACTCCTGATCATCGGTCATGCCCGCGTTGAAACGGGGCGCATAGACGGCATGGACAGAGTCCCAGTCGACACCTTTCTCTTGAAAGAAGCAGTAATGCTCATCCATGATCTTCCACAACGCCTCGAAATTGCCCGACGGCGAGTCTTCATACACATCCTCATCGACACACGCCGTGAAAGACAAGGCAAGAAACAAGAACGAAAACAGCCTCAAAATCTTCTTCATATTCTGTCCTCCATTTCTAATACCTCCACCCTATCGTGAACGCATGTGTATACTGATGATACTTCAGACTGTTAGCCCGCATCTGGCGGATATCAGCCAGATAACCGACCGTGAACGTGGTGCTCCACAACCGGAAGTCGACCGTGAGCATCTGGTGGAGCTGCACGCCGGAGAAAGGTGAGACAAACACCACATTGTGGTCGTAGTTGCCCCGTGTAAAGATCTCATAGTAGCTCTGCCCGTAGTTGGGCGAGAAGGCAACACCTATCCACGGCATCGCGGCTTCATAACGCAGGGTGAAGGGCTTACCTTTGATACGGAACCGCCATGTCGCCAGGACAGCGGGATCAATGTTCAGCGACAGCTTCATCTGTGCCGGATTATTGCTGTTACGGGTGTTGTAGAGTCCGCCAAGGACAAAGTCGGCAAGCAAGCCCACCCGGATATTCAACGGCTTAGGGTCGATGTTATAGTGCCAGCCATAACGGAGGTTATAGGTCGCTCCCAAGAAGGAGTTGGAGTTGCCCCGTGTTCCGGCATTGGTAATAAAAGCCTCCTGTGAAAAGAGATACGACCAATGGGACAAGGACTTGGCCCGCGGCACGCTGTCGGCAGCAGCCCTCACGGGTTTACGGTTGGCTTTCTCCCATGTGTAACGAAGCTCCAGCCCGGTAGCCTTCTCTTGCGAGAGATAGGTGTCGAGCAGGTTCGTATGCCCGACACTTATCAGGCTCGCCTTCTCCATCTGAGCCGAAGCCGGGGCAGAGACAGTGAGCGACAGTGCCAAGACCATGGCAAGAAAAATGATAGGTTTAGTGAATGTTCTCATAGTCCATTTTCATACACGTATTTTCGCTACCAGTACCGACGGCTCCGAGCATAGCTTCTTTACTTGTCGTCAAACAGGTTGAGCTGTCCCGTCATCTCGTCGATGATCTGTTGCCGCGACTTGCCGGCATCAGGATCGAGATCTTCTTCTCCCTGATTGCCCGTCTCTCCTTCCGTTGCCTCGTTGCCGGGCTCGGGCTTCTCCGGCTGGCGCAGCGGCTCGAGCTCCTCAACCTTATCGACCTGCCAGGTAGCGATCCGCTTGCCTTTGGCCTTGAAACCTTTGACACCGACAAACTGCTCAGCATCGATCTCCATCGGCGGACGCACACTGTCGGCGCCACCGAAAGTCACGCGGATATAAGGATAAGGTGTGCCCGTGAGCAGCAGAAGTTTGCTCTCGCTGTTCTCGCCCATAAAAGTTTGCGGGGTCTTCCTGGCTTCAAGCATGAAGCGCTTGAGATAAGGATAGCCACTGTTGTCGGCATCGAGCAGCACAGCGGTCCATACCTTGTGCGCATCATATTTTTCGATGAGTGAGATATTGTCCTCAAAATGATTGTTGAGGTCGAAGTCGGTGATGTAATAGTTACCGCCGGAGAGCATGACCAGCACGCTGTCGTCGTCGCTGAACTCCCCCAGGTACTTGCCGCGACCGTCATAGTTGAGCCGTCGCACATCGGTGTCGAACCACACCTTGCGTCCGCCGAGCGTCGAGTGTCCATGACTCTTGAGCGAGATTCGCTTCACGGTTCTTCTCGTCACCAGGTTACCCCTGACATTACGGCCTTTGATGAGAACCTCAGAGAAGTCTTTCTCCAAGAACAGCGGCTGGTTGCGTTTCGTCAGATCCGGCTCTAATGTTACCTTGATAACCTCCGCCTCACCATTGGGGTTCGCCGTGAAGTAAGCCACACGCGAACCCGGCGTACCCTGTGTCAGATCATACTCACGGTCACGGATGACAGAGGTGATGTTGAAACGCTTGATATAATAAGGTCCTTTCTTACCGTCGCGGTAAACGACATTGTAGATGGTGCGCTTGTCGTTCTTCTTGAACACCTGTGTCCAAAGCACGTTCTTCCCAACGAAGATCTTATCCGCAACCTTGATGACCTTATACTTGCCGTCCCGGTAGAAGATGATGATATCGTCGAGGTCGGAGCAGTTGCACACAAACTCGTCTTTCTTCAGTCCCGTGCCGATGAACCCGTCCTGACGGTTGATATACAGTTTCTCGTTGGCTTCGACGACCTTCGTCACCTCAATGTTATCGAAGGAGCGGATCTCCGTCAGACGCGGATGCTCCTTGCCATAGGTCTCCTTGAGATGCTCAAACCAGGCGATCGTCACATCGGTCATATGAGCCAGGTCATGCTCAATGCCCTTGATGTCGGCTTTCATCTTTGCCATGAGCTTGTCGGCCTTATCCTTATTATATTTAAGGATACGCTGCATCTTGATCTCCAAGAGGCGCAGATAGTCGTCGTCACGAATCTCACGGATGAGCTTCGGCTTCCACGGGGTGAACTTCTTGTCGAGGAACTTCAGCACGGCTTTCTGGTCAGGAGCCTGCTCAAAATCCTTCTCCTTGTACATCCGTTCTTCGATGAAGATCCGTTCCAGGGAAGCGAAGAAGAGTTGTTCCTCCAGTTCGCCCTTACGGATCTCCAACTCCTTGCGCAACAGTCCCATCGTGCGGTCCGTGGAATGCTGCAGTACCTGGGAGACGGTGAGGAACTGCGGTTTGTCATCCTCGATGACACAACAGTTGGGTGAGATATTGATCTCGCAGTCGGTGAAGGCATACAGGGCGTCGATGGTCTTGTCGGGTGACACCCCCGGTGCGAGGATCACCTGGATCTCCACGTGGCGTGCCGTCATGTCAACGACCTTACGTGCCTTGATCTTGCCTTTCTCGATGGCCTTCGTGATGGAATCCTGCAACGAGGCTGCCGTCTTCGAGTAAGGCACCTCGGTGATGACCAGAGTCTTGGCATCCTTCTTCTCTATCTTCGCCCGGACACGCACGACACCACCGCGCTGTCCGTCATTGTACTTAGACACGTCGATGGCACCGCCCGTGGGGAAGTCGGGATAGAGATGAAACGCCTCGCCACGCAGATAATGGATGGCGGCATCGCAGAGCTCATTGAAGTTATGTGGCAACACCTTTGAAGACAAGCCCACTGCGATACCCTCGGCACCCTGCGCCAAGAGCAGCGGGAACTTCACGGGAAGGGTCACCGGCTCTTTGTTTCGGCCGTCGTAGGACAGCTGCCACTCCGTCGTCTTGGGATTGAACACCGTCTCGAGGGCGAACTTCGACAGGCGCGCCTCGATATATCGGGGCGCGGCGGCACGATCGCCCGTGAGGATATTTCCCCAGTTACCCTGCGTGTCTATGAGCAGATCTTTCTGTCCGAGCTGCACGAGGGCGTCGCCGATGGAGGCGTCACCGTGCGGGTGAAACTTCATCGTCTCGCCCACGATGTTGGCCACTTTATTGTAGCGTCCGTCGTCCATACGCTTCATCGTATGGAGGATGCGGCGCTGAACGGGTTTCAAGCCGTCCTCGATATGAGGTACGGCACGCTCCAAGATGACGTACGAAGCATAGTCGAGAAACCAGTTCTTGTACATGCCCGAGAGGTGATGCACCGCCGAAGCGTCAAAACGGTCGGCAGGCTGATAGTCGGAGTGCTGGTCCACCGTGAGCTCGTCGTCCTGACCGGTATTGTTGTTTTTATCTTTTGTCTTATCGTCGTCCATATAGTCGTCGGATTCTGTCTTTTTCTTATATTTTGCTGATTACTTGCAAAGTTAATAATTATTTTGGAAAACAATACCCATTTCTACGCTTTTGGCACTTCGTCAAACCTCACAAGGTCGTAACCTTTAATCTGTATCACGATGGCGTGGAGCTGTGTGCCGTGGAGCATGCTCCGCAGCTTTTTGTCGGCAGCATAACCTTTTATCTGCTCAACAGCTTCCTCCCATTGTTTCGTAGCTTCTGCCTCGGTAGCCTCGGTCTTGAGATATTTCAGCTCAAGGATATAGCTGTGTGCCACCATCGGATAGGTGAGGTAGTTGGGCAGGAGGAAGAAGTCGCAATAGCCATGCGAGAACTCCATCTCCGGAGCCACCTGATAATAATTGGTCAGCGTCAGGTAAGCGTTCATAAAGCCCTGCAGGTTGCGCTCACCCTCGATGAGCTGCCGTACCGCCGTGGTGTCATGATAAGCCTTGCAGATGAACTCGATGAGCGGACGCCAGTCGCCGTCGAGCGCCGCACCGTCATAGGCGTTTCGCAGGTCGGCAACGGGCAGCGCATGGATCGTCTGGTATTCGTCCAACATATACTGATAGTACTGTATGCGCACATTGTTGTTGGGGATGATCAGCTTCAGACTTTCGCCTCGCACGCCACCGATGGTCAGCATGCCATAGTAGTAGAGCAGACTGACGAAGTTGTCGTAGTCCATGATGCGTTCGGCGGGGAAATGGCTGACAAGGGTACCGTAGATAAAACCTTTCTCAGCGATCTCATGGATAACATGAAGCCGGTGCTCTTCCATGTTGTCGATCTCTATGAGCCGCTTTAGCTTGCCGTAGTCCGTCATGGTGTTGGGATCGACCATAGATTTTGGACGCTTTCCGGTACCAATAAGCATACTCATATAGTAGCACACCATGCCGCAGTTGAACATCTTCGGGTCAGTAGCGAAGCTCCGTCTTGAAAAGCAGTAGTTGTCGTACCACGGCTTTATGTCGTTGATGATGTCGTCCTCGGTCTTGTCATCCCCGATGGCTCCCACTGCCTTGTAATAACGGATCATCTCCCGCACGTCTTTCTCCGAGAAGCCGAGCATCTGGTTGAAGCGCGCGTCGAGGCTCATGTTCAAGGCGATGTTGTAGCCGCTGGTGAGGTCGTCGAGGGTGATGGGCGACACGCCGAGCATGATGATGCGGTAGAACATCGGCTTGAAGAGGTTGAAGAGGTCGCGGTAGAACCCCGTGCCGTGGGTGAGCTCATGATAAGCCTGCTGACCCTTCACGTTGAGCACGTTGTTGGTGAAGTTGTCATACTCATCGACAATGAGATAGAGCTTGAGCTGTGCCTTTTTAGCTTCCAGTCTGACAATATTAAGCTTACCGGCAGCCGTTTTCTCGCTATGAACTTTCTCTACGATCTGAGGATTATAGTAGCGCTGATAGTTATCGATGAACGAATCCATCACTTGCCCACAGTAAGTATTGAAGTTCTCGTAAAGGTTATCCAAGTCACTGCCCACCAAGGAGAAGTCGAGGTGCAGCACCTGAAACTCGCCCTGCTCCGGTGTAGGATGATCGGCGACATAGAGCCCCTTGAACAACTCCTGGAAGTTGTCCTTCTCATTGATGTCGTAGTAGGTCTCTAACATGTCGAGGAACAGGCTCTTGCCGAAGCGGCGCGGACGGACGAGGAAGAGGAAGTTGCCGGCCCGTTCCATCTTCTCGAAGAACATGGTCTTGTCGACAAAATATAGGTTCTCGTTTCTTATCTGCTTGAAGTCGGCAATGCCGTAGGGCATGCGCTTGAAATTCGTGCTCATGATGCATCCTTATTATATTCAAGTGCAAACTTACATAAAATTATTCTGATTTTACACCTATTGGACAAGAATTTCAAAATGTTTATAGAGAAAATGGGGAGCCAGGGCGACTGCTGAATAGATGTCAAGACTTATTATATGAGTGTGCTACCCTCCCCCAAAATAGACTGCAGACCAAGCTGTCACCGGCTGAGCACACGATAACGGAAAAGTCGCCTACAATAGCAATGCGGGAAAGAAGCCTTCATTTAGTTTGTCGCAGGGGAAATACCTCGCAACGAATAGGGAAAACACGCTGTCGGAATAGGAAAAACAACTTCTCCACACACCGTCTTCTTCGTAACTTTGCAACAGAAAAAGATACAAAGGTCATCGCCAATCAAAAGCGACACAAAGTATCTGCAAGAAGTCGAATCATTAAAAATTTACGATTATGAAAACGATGAAGACTATTAAAACGATGTTGATAGCAGTGATGATGACTATCGTCACCTCCGCTTCCGCAATGACATACAGTCAGGCTAAAGATCAAGCTCTCTTCCTTGCCGACAAGATGGCTTATGAACTGAACCTCACCGACGAACAGTATGAGGCAGCCTACGAGATCAACCTCGACTACCTCATGGCTGTCAACGACTATGACGATCTCTATGGCTATTACTGGACACTCCGCAACCAAGAGCTTCAGGACATCCTCTCTTCCTGGCAGTACAATGCCTATGTAGCAGCGACCTATTTTTATCGTCCCCTTTATTGGTCCAACAACAGCTGGGTGTGGCGCATCTATACCCGCTACGCTCCGACAAAGTTCTATAAGTCACGTCCCAGAGTCTATGTAACTTACCGTGGTGGCAACAATAGAAACTACTACACATCGCGTACATGGAGTCGACCGGCACGTTCCAATACAACAGCAAGACGTGCAGTGGTAAACAACAGCCGCAACAACACTGTCAGTAACCGTAGTTTTGGCAGGCTCAGCAATGACCGCATCAGTTTCAGCAAAGACAACAACCGCACGATTAATATCCAAAACAACCGCACGATTAACATTCAGAACAACGGCCAGATAGCACAAACCCGGTCATCAATGACCAACAGCCGTACTTTCGGCAGCCGTCAGGCTTCTGCCTCAGCCAAGAAAATCACCGAAAGCAAGAACACAAGCAACACATTTGGCCGTCGATAGCGTTTAGATAAATGCGTTATACACCAGCAGAGATAAACAAAATAGAAAGTCGAAGAAGTCGTCCGAACGCTCTTCGACTTTCTTTTGACACATATGAGGCACGATCGTGACACAACTGAGGCAGAATCGTGACACAACTGAGGCAGGATCGTGACACAACTGAGGCAGGATCGTGACACAACTGAGGCAGGATCGTGACACGAATGAGGCACGATCGCAAAACTGATTTACAGGAACTTCTCCACTACGTGTGCGACCCCGTCTTCCTCATTGGAATAGGTGATGTAATCGGCCTTGTCCTGGATATCTTTCGGTGCGTTGGCCATCGCCACGCCTAATCAGGCAAACTCGATCATGCTCTGGTCGTTGTAGCCGTCGCCGCAGGCGATGACCTGCTCCCGGCTGATTCCCAACTTCTTGATAAGCTGCCGTAAGGAGTTGCTCTTGTCGATCCCCGGCGGCACACACTCGAGGAAGAATCCGGCAGAGCGATAAGCATCCATCCTGCCTTTGAAAGCCTCGACAACCTCCAACTCCAACTGATGAAGCGGGGCTGGGTCGCCGACAACGAGACATTTATTAATAGGATATCGCACCTGATGGACAAAGTCGTCATACTCCACCACCGGCATCTTGTTGATGAAAGCCTCGTGGAGCACATACTTATTGGCTTTCTTCGTCGCTGCGATCTTCTCGTCCTGATAGGTAAGCATCTCCATGCCGTGCGTCTTGACCATGTCGTAGAGCGGCGGCACGACCGCCGGGTCAAGCGGCTGGTCATAGACGACCCGACCCGTGCGGCAGTCGGTAATGCGCCCGCCGTTGAAAGCGAGGATGTAGCCGCCATAGGTCTTGAGGTCGAGCTCATCGGCCAGCGCCGTGATGCCATAAGTGGGGCGGCCGGAAGCCAGCACGACGGTCACGCCTTTCTCCTCTGCCTGAAGCAAAGCCGCGCGTGTGTGCGGCGTCATCTCTTTCTTACTGTTTGTCAGCGTGCCGTCAAGGTCGAGCACGATCATTGAATAGTTCATTATTTATTTCTCCGCTTTGATTCTGCATGCAAAGTTAAGCGATTCTACCCGTATTTCTGACACTAAAAAGGCAAAATTAACGCTATCAACGATATTAATCAACAAAAAAGCAGTAACTTTGCGGCTAAAAGTAAAATTTGCATAGAAATCATGGCAGAAGATGTATTTAAGAAGATTGTAAGCCATTGTAAGGAATATGGCTTCGTGTTTCCCAGTTCTGAAATCTATCCCGAGGGTCTGGCCGCCGTCTACGATTACGGACCCAACGGTGTAGAGCTGAAAAACAACATCAAGAAATACTGGTGGGACTCGATGGTGCTGCTCCACAACAACATCGTCGGTATTGATGCCGCCATCTTCATGAACCCCACCGTCTGGAAGGCCAGCGGTCACGTGGATGCCTTCAACGACCCGCTCATCGACAACCGCGACTCCAAGAAGCGCTATCGGGCTGACAACCTCATCGAGGATCAGATTGCCAAATACGACGAGAAGATTGACAAGGAGGTGAAGAAAGCCGCCAAGAAGTTCGGTGATGCCTTCGATGAGAAGAAGTTCCGCGAGACCAACCCCCGTGTCTTGGAGCATCAGCAGAAGCGCGACGCCCTCCATGCCCGTTACACCGCTGCCATGCAGGGTCCGGACCTCGAGGAGCTCAAGCAGATCATCCTCGACGAGGGTATCGTCGATCCTATCAGCGGCACGAAGAACTGGACCGACGTGCGTCAGTTCAACCTGATGTTCTCTACCGAGATCGGTTCCACCGCCGGCGCGACGAACAAGATCTATCTGCGTCCGGAGACCGCCCAGGGTATCTTCGTCAACTTCCTCAACGTGCAGCGCACGACGCGTCAGAAGCTGCCGTTCGGTATTGCACAGATCGGCAAGGCGTTCCGTAACGAGATCGTTGCCCGCCAGTTTGTGTTCCGTATGCGTGAGTTTGAGCAGATGGAGATGCAGTTCTTCTGCCAGCCCGGCACCGAGATGCGCTGGTTCGAATACTGGAAGAAAGCGCGCCTGGCATGGCACGAGGCGCTCGGCATGGGCGATGAGAACTATCGTTTCCACGACCACGAGAAGCTCGCTTTCTATGCCAACGCGGCTACGGACATCGAGTTTAAGATGCCGTTCGGCTTCAAGGAGGTCGAGGGTATCCACAGCCGTACCAACTATGACCTGTCTCAGCACGAGAAGTTCAGCGGCACGAAGATGCGCTACTTCGATCCTGACAAGAACGAGAGCTACGTGCCTTACGACGTAGAGACCTCCATAGGTGTGGACCGCATGTTCCTCTCCGTGATGTGTCACGCTTATCAGGAGCAGAAGCTCGAGAACGGTACGACGCGTGTCGTCCTCTCGCTGCCTGCTGCCCTGGCACCTATCAAGTGCGCCGTACTGCCGCTGGTCAACAAAGACGGACTGCCGGAGAAGGCACAGGAGATCCAGGACGAACTGAAGTTCCACTTCACTACACATATCGATGCCAAGGACTCTATCGGCAAGCGTTATCGCCGTGAGGATGCCATCGGTACGCCTTACTGTGTCACGGTCGATGGTCAGACCTTAGAAGACAACACCGTCACCCTGCGTCACCGCGACACGATGGAGCAGGAGCGCGTGAACGTCAATGAGCTCCGGGCTATCATCGAGGATCGCGTGAGCATCACCTCGCTCCTGAAGAAACTCGCAAAGGACATCAAAGACCTGTAAGCAAGGAAGATCAGAAGTATAGAAGTCCTGTCGGGTGCTAATATACATGGCGCTAAGCAGAGACGCTATAGCCACTATAAACACTATAGACGCTATAGACGCTATAGATACTATAGCCACTATAGACGCTATAGCCGCTATAGCCACTATAGCTGACGGGGCTCCGAACCTTATAAAAAACAAACATATAGATGCTGAAAACAACTGAGATAAAGAGGCTGACGAGAAAGGCTACGCTGCTGCTGCCTCTCTTCATGGCTGTACTGGTATTTTCCCTGAGCTCCTGCTCAGAATCGGACAATACCGTAGAGGAATATCCCGACTGGCAAAATACCAACGCCACCTACTGGGACAAGCTCTACACCACGACACAGTCGAAGGTGAACAGTGGCGACACAACGTGGAAGATCATTAAGAACTTCTCCGTTGAGGACACCCTTGCCTCGCCTAACACCGATTATATCATCGTGAACGTGCAGACAACGGGCAAGGGCTCTGGCTGTCCGCTCTACACCGACTCGGTGCGCGTGCGCTATACGGGGCAGCTTCTGCCGTCAACGTCTTATCCCAACGGTTACGTTTTCGATACGACAAACAAGAGCGATGCTGCCGACAGCATTGCCGGAGCAGCCGACTTTAAGGTCAGCGTCCTGACAGCAGGCTTCGCAACAGCCGTACAGCACATGCATATCGGTGACGTATGGGAGGTTTATATCCCCTGGACACTCGGCTACGGCACCGAGGGCAGCTCCTCTATCCCCGGCTATTCTGTGTTGAAGTTCCGCATCCAGCTCATCGCATACGCCAGAGCGGGGGCGAGCTTGCCGAAGTGGAAATAAACAAAAACAATCATTCCCCGTGCCGCCTCAAAAAGAGGACAGCACGGGGAATATTTTTCAAGACCAAACCAACATGGCTAAAAAGAATGATGATTATCAAGATGAATATCAAGAAGTGCTGAAAGGCCTCTTCGACCTGATAAAGGAACATGCAAAGGATGCCACTCCTGAGCAACTGCAACAGATGAATGACATACTGTCAGGCAAGATTACGCACGACGACATGCTCAACGATATGTATTATCGCTACCAGCGTCCCGACTACAAGCAACTCGGCTCTACGGAGATAACGTGGCTCGCTCCCTTCTTCAACGCGAAGCATGACGACAACTGCGTGTCGCTCTGCGGGTGGCTATCCCCCAAAAGCTTGCAAAAGCAAAAAAGACTATGAGGAGAGGCTCAAGACCGGAAAGATACAGAAGATTAATGATGGGACCATTGCCGACAGATTATCCGACTGGGAAGACGAGAATCTCTAAACAGGCTTCCATCTGCCAACTAAATGTCAACAATCAATAAAATAGTAACGCTATTAGGAATTAAATCATTAACTTTGCAAGCAATTTAATACGCGAATAAAGGTATATCAAAGTAAATGACGACAAAACATATAGATACGAAGAGCAAGGGGCTGCTGTTCCTTTGTTTGCTTCTGCTCTCAGCCACCGTGTTCACGGCATGCCGTGATGATGAGACTTATGCTGATCAGGTGAAGCGTGAACGCTCCGCTATCAGTGCATACCTTGCAGACTCAAGTGTAAACGTCATCTCCGAGGAGACATTCCGCAACCAGAACTATACAACGGACGTAAGCAAGAACCAGTTCGTGCTCTTCGAGTCCAGTGGCCTCTATATGCAGATCGTAAGGAAAGGCACCGGTAAACCCATTGCTTCGGGTGAGTCGGCGCGTATTCTTTGCAGATACACCGAGCGCAACCTGCTCACCGACTCTATACAGGTGTCGAACGTCATCTCACCTTATTATTATCGTTATGTAGAAGTGATGAACGTATCAAACAACTCCGGCACGTTCTCCGGCAGTTTTGAGCAGGCTACCAGTCTGATGCATCTCTTCTACGGCAGCACGGCCATTCCCAGCGGCTGGCTGGCAGCTCTCCCCTACCTCAACTTTGACAGATATGTCAACGCTGACTCGGAGATCGCCAAGGTGCGGCTCATTGTACCGCACGATATAGGCCAGAGCTACGCATCCTCGGGTGTCTATCCTTGCCTCTACGACATCACTTTCGAACGGGGAATATAAAAGAACTATTTAGATCACAACCATTATAACTTAAAAATGACACTCATTAAATCTATTTCAGGTATTCGCGGCACCATTGGCGGCCACACAGGTGATACGCTGAACCCACTCGACATCGTGAAGTTCACATCCGCCTACGCCACCTTCATCCGCCGCAGCAAACACTCGGAGAGCAACTCGATCGTTGTCGGACGCGATGCCCGCATCTCCGGAGAAATGGTGAAAAATGTAGTATGCGGTACCCTCATGGGCATGGGCTACGATGTCATCAACATCGGTCTGGCGACCACACCTACCACAGAGCTCGCCGTACGCATGAGCCATTCGGCAGGCGGCATCATCATCACCGCCAGCCACAACCCCCGCCACTGGAACGCCTTGAAGCTCCTCAACGAAGAGGGCGAGTTTCTGACGAAGACGGACGGCAACGAGGTCCTCGCCATCGCTGAGAAAGAAGATTTTGAATATGCCGACGTAGACCACCTCGGCCATTATACCGAAGACAACACCTACAACCAACGTCATATCGACTCGGTGCTCAACCTGCGCCTCGTCGACACCGATGCCATCCGCAACGCCCATTTCCACGTCTGCGTCGACTCCATCAACTCCGTCGGAGGCATCATCCTGCCACAGCTCCTCGATGCCTTAGGCGTGGAGCATAAGTTCCTCAACGGCACGCCCGACGGCAACTTCGCCCATAACCCGGAGCCTTTGGAGAAGAACCTCGGAGGCATCATGGAAGAGGTGAAAGAAGGCGACTACGACCTCGGTATCGTCGTCGACCCGGATGTAGACCGCCTGGCGTTCATCGAGGAGAATGGTAAGATGTATGGTGAGGAATACACGCTCGTCACCGTGGCCGACTATATCCTCGACCATGTCAAAGGCGCCACCGTCAGCAACCTCTCCTCGACGCGTGCCCTGCGCGACGTCACGGAGAAGCACGGCTGCCAATACTATGCTTCAGCCGTAGGCGAGGTCAATGTCACGACCAAGATGAAGGAGGTGAATGCCGTCATCGGCGGCGAAGGCAATGGCGGCGTGATCTATCCGGAGAGCCATTATGGCCGCGACGCGCTCGTGGGCATCGCCCTCTTCCTCAGCTCACTCGCACAGAAAGGCTGCAAAGCCTCGGAGCTCCGCGCCTCCTTCCCCAACTATTTCATGGCAAAAGACCGCATCGAACTCGAGCCGGGCACGGATGTCGATGGCTTGCTCGACCGCGTGAAACGCAAATACGAGGGTGTGCAGGATGTAAAGGTCACGGATATCGACGGCGTGAAGCTCGACTTCCCCGACTGCTGGGTGCACATGCGCAAGTCAAACACCGAGCCTATCATCCGCGTCTATTCGGAAGCCAAGACTATGGACGAGGCCCAGCAGCTCGCCAAGAAAATGCAAAAGGAGCTACAATAAAGCCTTTTCCACCCCCTCTTTTTTCGTCGCCGTAAACGGCGACGCACAGAACTACACGAAACGCCTCTCGAAACAACGTCGAGACGTCCCTTGAAACATATCACCCCCTCCCCTTTGGGGAGGGGATTAAGGGGAAGGGCGTTAGAGCAACTCTTGTAACGTCGGATGGATATGTATGACCCGTCGGAGGTCCTCTACCGTCGCGCCTACGCTGATGAGCGCGCTCACCTCTTGCACGAGGTCGGCAGCATGAGCGCCAAGGACATGACAACCGGCAAGCTTACCGTCAGGCGTCGACACGACCTTCACCAGACCGTCTGTAGCATCCATCGTCACCGCCTTCCCGTTGGCACGATAGAACGACTTGGTCTCGACAGGACGGCCTGCCTGAGCGTCCTCACGCTTCAGTGCGTCTAAGGTGCGTCCCGTACCCGCCAGCTCCGGCACGGTGAAGACAGCCCAAGGGACGAGCGACACGTCGAGCGGCCGCTCACGTCCGAGCAGGTGGTCGACGACACGACGGCCCTGAGCCTCTGCGGCATGAGCGAGCTGCATACGGCCATTGACGTCACCAAGAGCATAGACATCTTTGACACTTGTCTCAAAGTTGTCGTCAACCTTGATGCCATGCCGATCATACGCAACTCCTACCGCATCCAGTCCCAGCCCTTCCGTGTTAGAACCGCGGCCCGTGGCTGCAAGGATAAGCTCTCCCTCCACCGTGATATCTTTACCTTTCTGCGTGAAGGTGAGCGCCACGTTGCCGGGAGAAGTCACCGTTTTGTCGCTGACCCGCTTCGCAGCTGCCTGCATGTAGAACTTCACACCGCGTTTCTCCAAACTTTTCCTCAACCGTTTGGCGAGGTCACTGTCCGCCATCGGCAGACACTCCTTGAGAAACTCCACCACCGTCACCTCCGTGCCAAAGGCATTGAAGGCAGACGCCATCTCCATGCCGATGACACCAGCACCGATGATGATGAGATGTCGAGGGAGCGTGTCACGATCCAGCAGCGCCGTGGAGTCGACGACCTTAGGATGGTCGATGCCCTCCACACGCGGCAAGACAGGATGGGAGCCGGTAGCGATAAGGATATAGTCAGCCGTATAGTCGTGTCCGTCGCACGTCACGGTATGGGCGTCCTTCAGACACGCCGTCCCCCGGACAAGGGTGATGCCCGGCTGGGCCATGAGCGTCTCCACTCCTTCACGCAACTGCGCCACGACAGCGTCCTTATGCGCATGAAGCCGGGCGAAGTCGATGTCGGGCGGTGCCGACTGCCACAGGCCCCAGCCTGCTGCCTGGGCGTTGTCGAGGACGAGCGTCGCGGCATGACAATAGACTTTCGTGGGGATGCAACCCCGGTTGAGGCAGGTGCCACCCGCCTCTCCTTTCTCGAAGACGGTGACCGTCATACCTTCCTTGGCTGCATATTCGGCTGTGGCATACCCACCGGGGCCACAGCCGATGATAATAAGCGATTTTGGCATAATTCTCATTCCTTAGCATATCGTAAGACCGGATGGCGGGCAGCGAGGACATCGTCGACACGCGTGATAGGCGTGTTGTGCGGGGCACCCTTGACCGTGTCAGGTGCCTCGACAGCCTCCTGAGCGATCTTATGCATCACGTCGATAAACGCGTTGAGGGTCTCGAGACTCTCATTCTCCGTCGGCTCAATCATCATCGCCTCATGGAAAAGCAACGGGAAGTAGATCGTCGGCGCATGATAGCCATAGTCGAGCAACCGTTTGGCGACATCGAGCGTGGTCACCCCTGTTGACTTATCCTTCAACCCATTGAACACAAACTCATGCTTACATGGTCCGGAAATAGGCAGCTCGTAAGCATCCTTCAAGCTCTCTTTCACGTAGTTGGCATTGAGTGTGGCAAGCGGTCCCACCCACTTGATGTTCTCCTTACCCAAGGACAAGATGTAGGCAAGGGCACGGAGCTGAATGGCGAAGTTACCCGTGAAGGCACCGACATGGATCTCATGGGCCGTAGGCGATGACGAGGCAGCCTCGTGCCCGTGATTGAGCACAAACGTGTCACCCGCACGCTCCACACGCGGATAAGGCAGGTATTTCTCCAGACCTTTGCGCACACCGACAGGACCGGAGCCCGGACCACCGCCGCCATGGGGCGTAGAGAACGTCTTGTGGAGGTTGACATGCATGACGTCGAAGCCCATGTCGCCCGGGCGGCAGATGCCGAGGAGCGGGTTGAGGTTAGCACCGTCGTAGTACATCAGCGCCCCACAGTCGTGGACGAGCCGGGCGATCTCCGGGATGTCGTGCTCGAAGAGTCCGAGGGTATTGGGGTTCGTCATCATCATCGCAGCCACATCGGGCCCGAGAAGCGGCTTGAGATCCTCGACATCGACGCGTCCGTCAGCCGTACTCTTCACCTCTACAACCTCAAGGCCGCAGACGGCGGCGGAGGCGGGGTTCGTGCCGTGGGCGGAGTCGGGGACGATGACCTTCTTACGCGCCTTGTCGTCACGGTCCTCGTGATAGGCGCGGATGATCATCAGGCCGGTCAGCTCACCATGGGCACCGGCGCACGGGTTGAGGGTGAAATCGGACATTCCCGTGATAGCAGACAGGGCGTGGCGCAGCTCCCACTCAGCTTCCATGGCGCCTTGAGCCGAAGCATCGGGCTGCAAAGGATGAAGCGTGGAGAACGCCGGGAGGGCAGCTATCTCCTCATTGACAGGCGGGTTATATTTCATCGTGCAGGAGCCTAATGGATAGAAGCCATTGAGCACCCCAAAGTTGTTGCCGCTATGATTGGTATAATGACGCACGACGGTCATCTCATCGCACTCGGGCAGTGCAGCGTCTTCCGCCCGCCGTTCTCCTTCCTGCACATCATAGTGACCGAACCGGTTCTTAGGCAGCGAGTAGGCGCGACGTCCGGGCTTCGAGCGCTCAAAGATGAGGTCGCCATATAGTTTATTATTCATATCGTTTCTTTGTCTAAATAAAGAATCACACCAGACTTACATATTTCTCTATCTCCTCCAAGGTACGCTGCTCGGTGACGGCTATCATGAGGACGTTGTTGCCCATGTCGACGCCGCCGAGGATACCGTTGTCGGCCAACCGCTGCAGCAGTTGGGGTACGTCGCCGTCGTATCTGAGACAGAACTCGTTGAAGAAAGGCCGGGAGAAGGCCTCCGTGAACTTCCCCGTAGCGAGGAGCGCGTCGTGGAGGTGATGGGCGCCGTCGTAGGAGATCTGTGCAGCCTCCTTGACACCTTCCTTGCCCATGATGCTGAGGTAGATCGTCACCCAGAGGGCGAGGAGCGACTCATTGGAACAGATGTTCGACGTTGCTTTCTGGCGGCGGATATGCTGCTCACGCGCCTGAAGGGTCAGGACGAAGGCGCGGCGGCCCTGGGTGTCCACGGTCTGTCCGACGATACGTCCCGGCATCTTACGCACGAGTTTCTCGCGCGTGCACATATAACCGAGATAAGGACCGCCATACGACATCGGGATGCCGAGGCTCTGTGCCTCTCCCACCGCCACGTCCGCGCCCCACTCGCCCGGTGTCTTGAGCAGTGCGAGGTCGGCGGCGACACTGTTGATGATGAAGAGCGCTTTCTGCGCGTGACAGGCATCGGCAAAACCCGTGAAGTCCTCCACGATGCCATAACGGTTAGGCTGCTGCACGATGACACCGGCCACGCCGCCCTGCGCCACCATCTCCTTGAGGTCGTCAGCGCTTGTCACCCCTTTGTCCTCAGCAATGAGGCCGAGCTCAAAGCCATGCACGTGGGCATAAGTCTTCACGACGGCGAGCGTCTTCTTGTCCACCGTGGCGGAGATGAGCACACGCGTGGCTTTGTGGGAAGCTGCCATGGCCATCATCGCCGCCTCAGCCGTGGCGGTCGTACCGTCATACATCGAGGCGTTGCTCACCTCCATGCCCGTCAGCTCCGCCATCATCGTCTGATATTCGAAGATATAATGGAGGGTACCCTGCGACACCTCTGCCTGGTAGGGCGTATAGCTCGTCAGATATTCGGAACGGGCACAGATCGACGGCACCACAGCGGGGATATAATGGTCGTAGACACCGGCACCGGCAAAACAGGTCAACGGCGTGTTCTTCTTGCCCAGCTCCGCGAAGTGAGCCCGCAGCTCCGCCTCGCTCATCGCCTCGGGGAGGTCATAGTCGCCTTGGAGCCGCACCGCCTCGGGCACATCGGAATAGAGCGCGTCGATGTCCTTCACGCCGCAACGGGCAAGCATCGTGGCGATATCGTCGGGCGTATGAGGAAAATACTTAAAGTTCATAGGCTCTGACAATAATTATCGTAAGCGTCGGCACTCATCAGACTGTCTAACTCTGACTTGTCGGCGAGTTTCACTTTCATGATCCAGTTGCCAAAGGCATCTTTGTTGATGAGCTCCGGATGATCCTCCAACGCCTCGTTGACCTCCTCCACGGTTCCCGAGACGGGGGAGTTGAGGTCGGAAGCCGCCTTGACACTCTCCACCGCACCAAACTCCTCGCCCGCCGTGACCTCGTCGTCGGCCTCCGGCATATCGACATAGACGATGTTGCCAAGCTGCTGCTGGGCATAATCGGTGATACCTACATAGCCATAATCGTCCTCTACACGTACATACTCATGCGACTCTGTGTAGTAGAGTCCTTGCTTCACTTCTGACATAATCGTATCGGTTATTAAAGGTTAATACTTATTTCTTATAATGCTTGTCGTAGAACTTCTTCTTGACAACGGTGCCGGGGAACGTCTTCTTGCGGATCTGTATCTCCACACGGTCACCGAGCTTCAACGCACTGTCCACGAGCGCCACGGCACAACTCTTGTCCACGGAGATAAGGCGGTAGCCCGTCGTCACCTCGCCGACCTGCTGCCCGTCTTTCAGGACGGGATAGCCGTGACGCGGCACGGCATGGGCATCGAGCTCGATCCCCCGCAGCCGTTTGGCGACCCCCTCGGTCTTCTGCTTGAGCAAAGCCTCCTTACCAATAAACTCCGGTTTGTCAAACTTCACGAAGATGCTCAGTCCCGCCATGACGGGCGAGATGTCCTTCGACAACTCATCGCCGTAGAGCGGCAAGCCCACCTCGAAGCGCAGCGTGTCGCGGCAGCCGAGGCCGCACGGCGTGACCTTAGCGTCCATGAGCTTGTCCCAGCAGGAGACGATCCAATCGGGAGTGCCATAGACCTCAAAGCCGTCCTCACCGGTATAGCCCGTGCGGGAGATAAGGATGTCGCCCACGGTCTTCACCTCGTAGAAGTTAAGCTCATGACAGGGAATGCCCAACACGGTCTCCACGACCTGCTCGCTCTCCGGTCCCTGGATGGCAAGCTGCCCGTAACGGTCACTGGCATAGTCGATATGGATATCGAAGCCCTCGGCGTTCTTGTCGATCCACGCATCGTCCTTGTCGATATTGGCGGCATTGATCGTGAGGAAGAACTTATCATCGGCGAGCTTGCAGATGCACGTATCGTCCACCGTGCCACCGTCGGGATAGCACATCATGCCGTAGAGCACCTTCCCCGGCTGGACGGCATTGACATCATTGGTAAAGATATGATTGACAAAACGGGCGGCGTCAGGCCCCGTGACAATGACCTCACCCATGTGCGAGACATCGAAAACGCCACAGTGATGCCGCACGGCGTTGTGCTCATCTATAATAGATGTGTATTGTATTGGCATATCAAAGCCTGCGAAAGGCTGCATGAGTGCGCCCATAGCCACATGGCGCGAATGGAGACAAGTTTGATTCATAAAAGTTTACAGTTTTCAAAAGTAATATTTATGCGGTAAAGTTACAAAATATATGGACACGAAACGGTTTTTGCGCTAACTTTTAAGAAGAATTATCAAATGAAAAACGGAACCCTACTCACACGAGCCGGGTTCCGCGAACAAGAGAGAATTTACACCGAACCAGGACGGCTCGGCTTTTTCTTTCTGTCTTATTAACCTAAAAGTAACGTCTAATATCTTTTAATCTCCCTCACAAAAAGTTATCATCTGTCAAGGTCAGGAGCTGTGTCAATTTGAAATTTATTTTGTCGTCATTCTTAGTATTCCAAACGAAACAGCATCGAATACTTCTCATTTGCATCACTAATTCGCCTGCAAAAATATATTAAACTTACCAAACAATCAAGAACAAACCGACATTACCCTCTCTCTGGATAGATAATATTGATTTATATCAATAGACTGACTAATACGCTCTCAGAGAGTCAACACTGTTCTCGCACTATCTCCTCGTACGCTCCATTTACTCTCCACACAGGCCGAAGGCCTCTCAGCTCTCTCCTCATAAGGCCGAAGGCCGCTCAGCGATCTCAGCCTCTCACACGTATCATCTCTGCGGCTCAATAAGCTCTGCGGCTTTGCGTGAAAAGTCTGATAATCAAGGGCAGCATTGGGTCTCAATATAAAAGTGACGAAGTTGGGACGTGTCAGTGCAGGGAAGTCTCTCGCAGAGCCGCGGGGAAGGGCTTCTCAAAAGTACACATACCTCTTGAACTGGTTCCAGGGCGAGGCGGCATAGGCGGCGCGGCAGGTCTTAGGCACATGGATGCGGACCGCGGAGAAATGGGCAGCATCGAAGACCTTATCTATCTCAGTAGGCCACTGCGCATTGCCGATCGACGGAGGCGCCCCTTTGATATAGAGGTCTGTCAGGTGGGGACAGTCGCGGAACGCATCTTTCATGATATGAATGCCACCGGGCATGATGACCGCCTGCAGCCGGGCATCGTCTTGGAAAGCATGAAAGGTCACTTCGTCCACCTTGTACTTAAAGCCATTGTAGGCAACCGTGGCGGGCACCTCCACCGTGGTCTCGCTGTGGTTGGCTGTCCTCATGGTTGCCAGTCCCCCACCCCACGACTCAAAGATCATATTGGAATACTGGAAGCGCGCTACCACCTCAAACTGCGGGCGCGGTGTCACGGTCTTATTGTAAACCACGAGACAGATACCGGTGAGCATGATAGACACCAACACCAGAGCCAACATTCTCACCCTCCTCTGGTGCCGGCGCAGCATCCCCGGGATCTCCGTCACCCTACGGATGCGTTCGTCAATAGGCTTGACAGCCTTCCTCACCACACCATGCCACAGCCACCCTAACTGCATGTCTTGCAGGATGATGCCGAGGCTGTAGATGTCGTTGCGCTCATCGGTGACCGAGCCTCGTGACTGCTCGGGCGACACATAGCCCTTGGTGCCTGCCGGCTGTTTGAGGATGGCGAAGCTGTCGGTATCGGAGAGTCCGAAGTCGATGAGCTTCACCTGAGAGCCGTTGCGCGTTATCATGATGTTCGAGGGTTTGAGGTCGCGGTGCACCGCCTGCAGCGAGTGGACATAAGCCACGGCCTTGACGAGTTCCAGGGCCACCCGCCTACGGTCGGCACGACGGGGCTGCGGGCCGGCACCATGGAGCCACTCCTTGAGGGTCACGCCATCGATCCATTCCATGACGATGCAAGCGCCATAACCCGCGATGTCGCCGTAGCTGTAGACCTTGACGACATAAGGACTGTCGAACATGGAGAGGATGTCATACTCTTTCCGCAGCGACATCTCATATTGCGCGCAACCACGGTAGGGTGGCTGCAGCGCCTTCACCACGACCCACTGACCGTCCTTGCAGGCCCGCCAGAGGGTGCAGTAAGCGCCGTCGGCCAGCTTGCTGAAGCCGGTGTAGTCGTGCGACACAGCGACAGGCTTGTCGGCCACGAAGATAGAGTATGATGAATCGTCTGCCATAAAATATGCATGCAAAATTAGACTTTTCCTTTGACATAAACAAACAAACATCCACCTTTATTCATTATAGCGAGAGCAAGCGTCATCTCTGTTTAATGCTGACACGGACGGGGCACGATCGTGACACGGACGTGACACGATGGCAACAGGTCCCTCTATTTATATCTTTGCGGTGGAGATGTCAGTGCAGAGACGCTGCAAAAAAATCACAGGCAGGAAAGAAAAAGTGGGAAAACATTTGCTAATTGACTAAAAATGCGTAACTTTGCACGCTGTTTGGGAGACATTGTACCCTGACGCGAAATATGAACTTTAAAATAGTTGGATGAAGAAAGACAATTTGAAAGACCAGTACCGTATCAATGGACAGATCCATGTGCGGGAAGTACGTGTGGTAAGTGACGGCGGCTCCGAGGTGATGCCTACGCGCAAAGCGTTGGATTTGGCCCGTCAGCAAGAGCTCGACTTGGTCGAGATTTCACCAAATGCACAGCCACCAGTCTGCCGTATCATCGACTATAGCAAGTTCCTCTATCAGCAGAAGAAGCGCCAGAAAGAGATGAAGCAGAAACAGGTCAAGGTGGAGGTGAAAGAGATCCGGTTCGGACCTCAGACCGACGACCACGACTACCAGTTCAAGCTCAAGCATGCCCGTGAGTTCCTCGAGGAGGGCAACAAGGTGCGTGCTTACGTCTTCTTCCGCGGCCGCAGCATCCTCTTCAAGGATCAGGGCGAGGTGCTCCTGCTCCGGTTCGCCAACGACTTAGAGGAAGTGGCGAAGGTAGAACAGATGCCGAAGCTCGAAGGTAAGAAGATGTTCCTCTTCCTCGCTCCTAAGAAGGCAGGCGTGGCTAAGCAGAGTCAGCAGAAGCGTGACCGTCTTGCCAAGGAAGCCATCGAGAAAGAGCAGAAGAAGCTTCAGGCAGAAGAAGAGGCCAAGAAGAAAGGCCTGCTCGGAAACGCCAAGGGTGCAGAAGCCCTGCTGAAGCTCAACGCTGACGACTAATCCCCTGCCCCCAATCCTAACGATATCACTGTGTGGCCCCGCCTGGTATATGCGTTGCCACCTTTTATTAATAACAAATAAACAATAACAAAAATGCCAAAAGTAAAGACAAACTCCGGCGCAAAGAAGAGATTCACATTCACCGGAACAGGTAAGATCAAGCGTCATCACGCTTATCACAGTCACATCTTGACTAAGAAGACGAAGAAGCAGAAGCGTAATCTGGATCACCAGACACTCGTGGACCGCACGAACCTCAAGCAGGTACGCGACTTGCTGAACCTCCGTTAACTTAACAGGCGTGTTAAAAGAACAACTTAGTCAAACGAATTAAAGAAGAAAAATTATGCCAAGATCAGTAAATCATGTAGCTTCCAAAGCTAAGAGAACAAGACTGCTGAAGAAGACCAAGGGTTACTACGGTGCCCGTAAGAACGTGTGGACCGTAGCCAAGAACACCTACGAGAAGGGTCTTACCTACGCTTACCGCGACCGTCGTACGAAGAAGCGCAACTTCCGCGCGCTGTGGATCCAGCGTATCAACGCTGCTGCACGCCAGTACGAGATGAGCTACTCACAGCTCATGGGCGCCCTCCACAAGGCGGGCATCGAGATCAACCGCAAGGTGCTCGCTGACCTCGCCATGAACAACGAGGAGGCTTTCAAGGCCATCGTTGAGAAGGTGAAGTAAACCGCGGACAGGTTCTGAGATTTTTAGAACAAGGAGAATTTTATATAAAGAGGATGCATCTTCAAAAGGGTGCATCCTCTTTTTCGTTTCCGATTATTTCCTGACTTCGTCACTTTTATATTGAGATCCAATGCTGCTCTTGATTATCAGACTTTTCACGCAGAGCCGCAGAGCTTATTGAGCCGCAGAGATGATACGTGTGAGAGGCTGAGATCGCTGAGAGGCCTTCGGCCTTATGAGGAGGGAGCAGAGAGACCTTCGGTCTGTGGAGAGAAAATGGAGCGTACGAGGAGATAGTGCGAGAACGGTGTTGGTTCATCTCTGTGAACTTCTCCCAAGACCGAAGGTCTCTCTGCGTGCTCTAATTCTCAGAAGCAATAACTCTGCGGCTCAATAAACTCTGCGGCTCTGCGAGAAAATCTCAGCGTGGCTCAATAAACTCCGCGGCTCAATAAACTCTGCGGCTCAATAAACTCTGCGACTCAATAAACTCTGCGGCTCTGCGAGAAGAAATCCATACGGCTTTGCAAGAGAAGAGCAACTTTCGCGGGATATTTTTCTCGCCAAGCCGCAAGGGTCGCAAAGGAGAAGCATGAATATTTTTTGCAACGACTTTCCACACTTATGCTTTTTTTGCAACGGCTTTTCACGACTCTTCACGACTGATGCTTTTTTGCAGCGGCTTTCCACGACTTTTCACGACTTATGCTCGCTATCGCTCGCTGAGCGCAGAAAGTCGTGCGTCAGTGGGGACAGCCTCGGAGAGGCTGAATTTTTCATAACCCCAGTCTAAACGAGCGAAGCGAGTGCAGACTGGGGGGTGTTGATGACAGCAAGACTGGCTGAGGACGTGCCTCGGAGGCACAATGCGCGAAGCGCGTAACAACGGGGCTCCGTCTCGCTACGCATCTAAGATGCATTCAGCCTCTCCGAGGCTGGTAGTAAGTTCACAACCATCCATCAACCGTCCCCAGTCTGCGCTCGCTTCGCTCGCTTAGACTGGGGTTATGAAAAATTCAGCCCCTCCGGGGCTGCCTCCACCGACGCACCACCCTCGCTCTCTCCTCACAAGGCCAAAGGCCGCTCAGCGATCTCAGCCTCTCACACGTATCATCTCCGCGGCTCCGCGGGAAAATATATACGACGCTGCGAGAATCGACTTGCGTCACAGCAAGGATTTTATTGGTTTTGGTCAGGAAAAGAATGCGAATGATTAAACATGGGTGACGCATTGACGAAGTCAAGGGTGCATCCTCTTTTTTTCGTTTCCGATAATTTGCATAAGAACGGGAAAAAGGGTAAATTTGCAAGCACGAAAAGTGTGCACAACTATGACATTACCTACCGAATTTGCCGACTATACACGACGGCTCATGGGTGACCCGCTCTATGCTGTCCTCGAAAAAGGCCTGCAGGAAGAGGCACCCGTGAGTGTACGCCTCAACCCTTTCAAGAGCGACGGCAAGCTGGAGGGGAGCGAGCCGGTGCCCTGGTGTCCGTGGGGCTACTGGTTAGAAGACCGCCCCGCCTTCACCTTCGACCCGCTGCTTCATGCCGGCCTCTACTATGTGCAGGAAGCTTCCTCGATGTTTGTCTGCGAAGCCGTACGGCAATGCGCCGCGCAGGGGCTCCTGCCCGCAGGCGCGCTCCTCGCCGCCGACCTCTGCGCCGCACCGGGCGGGAAGACGACGGCGCTGCGCTCCGTGCTGCCCGAAGGCAGCCTGCTCTTCAGTAACGAGCCGATGAAGCAGCGGGCGAGCATCCTCAAGGAGAACATCATCAAGTTCGGACATCCCGACATCATCGTGACCAGCAATTACCCCCGTGACTACCAGAAGACCGGACTCTCGTTCGACCTCCTCCTCACCGATGTGCCGTGCTCGGGCGAGGGGATGTTCCGCAAAGATGCGGGAGCGGTGGACGAATGGAGCGTGCAGAACGTGGAGAGATGCCGACAGCTGCAACGTTCCATCGTCGAGGATATATGGCCGTGCCTCAAGCCGGGCGGCATCCTCATCTATTCGACCTGTACGTTCAATGCCCATGAGGACGAGGAGAACGTACAATGGATTGCCGACAACCTCGGCGCCTACGTCATCTCCTTAGACACACCGGCGGCCTGGAACATCACGGGTCCGCTCACGGGCTCCCAGCCCTGCTGCCGTTTTATTCCGGGGCGCACACGTGGCGAGGGACTCTTCATGGCTGTGCTCCGTAAGCACGGCGAGGCAGGCGACAAAACGCGGACTTCTCAGGCGGGGTCTGGAAAAGCAAAGAAAGGCAACGGCGAGCACCGGAAGTGGCTCAACCCGTCGTTTGGAGATTTCGCCGAGACAGAAGAGAAAGGAACTATCCGCGCCCTGCCCCTCCGATGGGCGGATATATACAATAATGTGAAGAAGCAACTGCATGTCATTCATGCCGGCATAGCACTGGGCACCGTGAAAGGCAGAGACCTTGTCCCCGACGTGTCGCTGGCCCTCAGCACAGCCCTCAACCGAAAGGCTTTCCCCGAGGCCGAGCTCAGCTACGACGATGCCATCCGCTATCTGAGGAAAGAAGCCGTGACGCTCCCCGCGGACGCGCCGCGGGGCTTCACGCTCGTCACCTACCGACAGCAACCCTTAGGTTTCGTGAAGAACATCGGCAACCGTGCCAACAACCTCTACCCCCAAGAATGGAAGATCAAAAGCTCACATATCCCAACCTCAGCCTCATCGCTGCGATGTCACCCCATCGAGCCATAGGCTCCCACGGCACGCTCCCCTGGCATCTGCCCGAGGATCTCGCCCACTTCAAAGCGCTCACGTGGGGTCACACCGTTCTCATGGGGCGAAAGACCTATGAGTCGTTGCCCCACGGTGCCCTGCCCGGGAGGAGAAACATTGTGCTGAGCCAGACGCTTACGAAGCTGCCCGACAGCGAGGTCTGCCGGTCGCTAAAAGAAGCCATGGCCCTCGTGAGCAACGACGAAGAAGTGTTTGTCATGGGAGGAGCCTCTGTCTACCGTGAAGCGCTGCCTTTGGCCTCGCGAATCTTCATCACCTTGGTCGACGAGGAGCCTGAAGCTGCCGACACATTCTTCCCGGCCTTCGACAAGAGCCAATGGCTTGAGACCAAGCATGAGCAACACCCGGGCTTCGCGTTCATGGAGTGGATAAAACAAGATTAAAGAAATATCAAATAATGGACAACATCATCTCCAACAACCCCTATCTCGATTTCCTGCGATACAGCCTGCATGAAGACGCGAAGCTGCCGGAAAGCGCAAGCCGCATCGACTGGGACAAGCTTCTCGACTTCGGCACGCGCCAGAGCATACGCGGCGTGTTGCTCTATGGCATCAAGAAGCTGCCTGCCGATGGACCTCACCCTACTTTTCCGCAACTGAAACGGTGGCTGAAGACAAGTATTGCCATCAAAACCACTAACATTCAGGTGTACCGCGATGCTGTCACCCTCAGCCAATGCTTCCACAAGGAGACGGGCGGCGAGAGTGTCGTGATGAAAGGACAGGCTAACGCCCTGCGCTACCCAGATCCTTACATCCGGGAGCCGGGCGACATCGACTTGTGGACGACGGCTACGACAAAGCAGCTCATCAGATGGGCGCACAGCCACGATCCCAAAGGGAGCGTGGAATATCACCATGTAGACCTCAACGCCTTAGCCACGCCCGTAGAGCTTCATTATGTCCCCTCGTTCATGGGCAACCTCTTCTATGAATGGCGGATGCGGCAATGGTTCAAAAAAGAAAAGCCCAGACAGTTTGGCAACAAAGCTGTGTTACCGGACGGTCTGGGCGAAATAGGGGTTCTCGAACCCTCGTTCGACTGTATTTTCCAATTGTCACACATGATGCACCACTTCTTCTTCGAGGGCATCGGCTTCCGGCAGGTGATCGACTTCTATTACCTGCTCAGCGCCATGCCTGAAGATGACGGATCCATCATGCGAACGGTCAGAAGGCTCAACATGCGCAAGTTTACAGCTACCGTGATGTATGTCCTCCGGGAAGTCTTAGGCTTGCCGGAAGACAAACTGCTGTGCGAGCCCAATGAGGAAATAGGGACTCTGTTCCTTCATGAACTACTCTCTGCCGGCAACTTCGGGTATCACGACAGCCGGTACAACTTCCGCGGCTTGTCCCGGTGGAACCAATACAAGTTGGAGACCCGGCGCAACCTGCATTTCGCCAAGGAGTTTCCCGCAGAGGTCGTCTTTGGACGGCCGATCGCGCGCTTCTGGCATGCGGCCTACAAGTTCTGGCTGTCTTCCTCGGTAGACTGAGCAGCGTACTCGATCGGCAGCTGGCGGTCGATAACGTTGTTGAAGCTTACGATGGTCTCTGAACGGGAGAGGCCGAGCGGCTGAAGCTTGTCGTGGATAATGTTCAGCAAGTCGTGGTTGTTGTGCGCATAGATCTTGATGAACATGTCGTAACCACCCGTGGTGTAATGACATTCGGTGACCTCCGGAATCTGCCGCAGCTTCTCCACCACTTGGTCAAACTTCTCCGGGTCTTTCAGATACAGACCTACATAAGCGCAGGTCTCGAAGCCGATCTTCTCCGGATCGATAATGAACTGTGAGCCTTTGATGATCCCCAACGACGTAAGTTTCTGAATGCGCTGATGAATAGCCGCACCACTGACGTTGCAGGCCCTGGCCACCTCGAGGAAAGGAATGCGGGCATCGCTCTGAATGAGCTGAAGGATCTTTCTGTCTAATGCATCAATAATTTGACGTGCCATTGTAAAATGTAATTTTATTTTATTTTTAGTGATGCAAAGATACAACCTTTCCTAATAATCCGCAACTATTTAAGCTATTATCTTACAAAAATAGCACATATTTAACGAAAGTATGCGCCACTTGAAAGAAACAGCGACAAAATAGATGCTTTTTTCTTTCAACTATTCTACCGTTGTACGCTTTGACTATTCTACCGTCACGCTCTTGGCAAGATTGCGCGGCTGGTCTACATTGAGGCCTTTCTCCACGGCAATGTGATAGGCAAGGAGCTGCAGGGGAACGACAGAGAGCAGCGGGGCCAACGGTGCCAGGGTCTGCGGCACGCTGATGGTCTCGTCGGCAATCTTTGCCATTTCCGTGTCGCCCTCGGTGATGACGGCGATGATACGGCCGCCGCGTGCCTTCACCTCCTGCATGTTGGAGATGATCTTCTCGTAACCCGTGTGATGGGTGGCAATGAAGAGCACCGGCATCATATTGTCTACCAAGGCGATAGGTCCGTGCTTCATCTCGGCGGCCGGGTAACCCTCGGCATGGATATAACTGATCTCTTTCAGTTTCAGCGCGCCCTCCAACGCCACGGGGTAGTTCCAGCCGCGGCCGAGATAGAGGAAGTTGGACGCATAAGTATAGACCCTTGCGAGGTTCTTGATCTCGTCGTTCTTCTTCAGCACCTCTTCTATCTTGTCGGGAATGGCTTTGAGTTCCTTCGTCAGCACCGCAAACTCATCGTGGCCGAGCGTGCCTTTGGCATGGGCAAGGGCGAGGGTGAGGAGCGTCAGACAGGTGAGCTGACCGGTGAAGGCCTTCGTGGAGGCAACGCCTATCTCGGGTCCCACATGGATATAGATGCCCGTGTCGGTCTCGCGTGCGATGGAGGAGCCTACGGCATTGACAATGCCGAAGATGCAGGCACCCCGCTCCTTGGCGAGCTTGATGGCGGCCAACGTGTCGGCCGTCTCACCGCTCTGCGAGATGGCAATGACGACATCAGTCGGATAGATCACGGGGTCGCGGTAACGGAACTCTGAGGCATAGTCGACCTCCACGGGAATCTTGCAGAAATGCTCTAAGAGCTGCTTGCCTATCAGACCGGCATGCCACGACGTGCCACAAGCCACGATGATGAAGCGTGTGGCGGAGAGCAGTCGCGCACGGTTGTTGCGCACGGCGGAGAGAATGACGTTGTCGTCGAAGAGGCGGCCGCTCATGCAGTCGCGCAGACAACGGGGCTGGTCAAAGATCTCTTTGAGCATATAGTGGGGGAAGCCGCCACGGTCCAGCATGTCGAGGTCCATGTCGATCTGTCGGACATTGACATCCACGTTCTTGTTGCGCAGGTCGATGATCCGCAGCGCCTCACCCGGGTGGCAGACGGCAATCTGCTCGTCGTCGATATAGACGACATCCTGGGTATATTCGGCGACGGGCGTGGCATCGGAAGCGATGAAGAACTCGCTGTTGTCCTTCGTCACGCCGATGACGAGGGGCGAGCCTTTGCGTGCGGCAACGAGTGTATGGGGATCGCGCTTGTCGATCACGGCGATGGCGTAGGCACCGATACACTTGCGCAGGGCATGACGTACGGCCTCCATCAAAGAGCACTGGTGCTTCTCCTGAGCATATTCAATAAGCTGCACAAGCACCTCGGTATCGGTGTCGCTCTTGAAATGGAACCCGCGCTTCTTCAGCTGCTCACGAAGTACAATGAAGTTCTCGATGATGCCGTTATGCACAAGCGCGATGTTTCCCGACTCGGAGACGTGCGGGTGTGCGTTCTTCACCGACGGCTCTCCGTGCGTAGCCCAACGGGTATGGGCGATGCCGACGGTCCCGCCGCAATCCTTGCCTGCCGCGGCCGTCTCTAAGTCTGCGACCTTACCCTTGGCTTTATAGACATGCAGCTCGTCAGCATCATTGATAAGTGCCACGCCCGCAGAGTCGTAACCACGGTATTCGAGACGATGAAGGCCTTTGATGAGCATCCCGTAAGCCTGGCGAGAGCCGATATATCCTACTATTCCACACATAATCCTTTTCTGTTTTTGCGCAAAATTAGTAACTTTCCGTCTACTATTATCACATTTAAGCTACTTTTTCATCAATGATAGCGAAAAATTGTCGTACCTTTGCACAAAACAATACCACAATGGGAAAAGGAAAACTACAGAAGTTCGCTGAGATGGAGACGTTCAAGAATGTCTTCCAGTACCCGTTTTCCGTCATCAGCGATGTGCCTTTTGAGATGAAAGGCCACTGGCGCGAAAAATATTTCAAGAACGACAACCCTATCGTGCTCGAGCTCGGCTGCGGCCGTGGCGAATACGCCGTAGGGCTGGCGCGCGTATACCCCAATATCAACTTCATCGGCGTGGACATCAAAGGCGCACGCATGTACACGGGCGCGAAGCAGGCGTTGGAGGAAGGCTTGGAGAATGTGGCGTTTCTGAGGACAAGCATCGAGATCATCGACCGCTTCTTCGCTGAAGACGAGGTGCAGGAGCTGTGGCTCACGTTCTCCGACCCACAGATGAAGAATCCGCGCAAACGGCTCACGTCGACTTACTTCATGGAGCGCTACCGCCGGTTCCTCGTCGACGGGGGCATCGTGAACCTCAAGACCGATTCCAATTTCCTCTTCACCTACACCCGTCTGATGGTTGAGAAGAACCATCTGCCTGTCGACTGCTGCACGGAAGACCTCTACCATGCCACACCCGAAGGTTTGCAAGGCTCGCCCCTGCTCTCGATCCATACTTATTATGAAGGCATGTGGATGGAGCGAGGCCTCAACATCCGGTACCTCCGCTTCCGCCTGCCGCGCGAAGGAGCGCTCCAAGAACCTGATGTCGAGATTCCGCTCGACGAATACCGCAGCTACCACCGGGAGAAACGCAGTTCGAAGGACACCGCAAAATAAAGGCAACGGCTCAGCATCGATGTTTTTCGCAACGACTGGGCACGACTTTTCACAGCACGGTATTGCTTGCAGTGGCCGCCTCCAATGGCGGCCACCACTCGTTTTGGCCACCACTTGGCGTAGCTTCGCTCCTACAGCGAATATTCCTCGAATCGCTTCTCGGCCAACTGCTCATATTTCGTGCCCGGCCGCCCATAGTTGGCATACGGATAGATGCTGATGCCACCGCGCGGCGTGAACAAGCCCGTGACCTCGATATACTTGGGATCCATGAGCTTGATGAGATCCTTCATGATGATGTTGACACAATCCTCATGGAAGTCGCCGTGGTTGCGGAAGGAGAAGAGATAGAGCTTCAGGCTCTTGCTCTCCACCATCTTCACATCGGGGACATAGCAGATACGGATCTCCGCAAAGTCGGGCTGGCCCGTGATGGGACAGAGCGAGGTGAACTCGGGGCAGTTGAACCGGACCCAATAGTCATTCTCCTGATGCTTGTTGGTGAAGGTCTCTAACACCTCCGGGGCATAATCCATCTTATATTTGGTCTTGGCACCCAGCGCCTTGAGCCCCTCGTCTTTTCTTTCCATACATTATATTATTTAGACATTAAAGATCTTCCACACACTGTAGTTGACGCCCTCGTCGTACACATCCTCACCCTCGTGATTCTTGAGGTACTTCACGACCCGTATGGTCATCGGCAGGGCGATGACCTCGTAGAAGGTCTTGAGAAACACTTGCCAGAGCATGAGCTTCGGGAGCTCGGCGGCGGGCACGACCCCTCCCAAGGCTAACGGAAAGAAGATGAGCGAGTCGCAGCTCTCTCCCGCCACGGTGCTGAGGATGGCCCGTGCGGAGAAATGGCGGCCATGATCGTGAATCTTCATGCGACTCATGACATAGGCGTTCATGAAACTGCCCACGAGGAAGGCGACAAACGAGGCGGCGGCAATGCGCGGCGCCAGGCCGAAGACGGCGTGGAACCCCGCGTCGTTGTGCCAGTAAGGCGCACCGGGAATCCAGTCGCACAAAGCGCCCATGGCCACGAAGAAGAAGTTCATGGCAAAGCCTGTCCAGATAAGCAGACGGGCTTTGCGATACCCCCACACCTCGCAGACGCAGTCGTTGATGATATAAGACACCGGGAAGACCAACAGGCCGCCGGTAAGATTGACCGGACCGACAGCTATCTGCTTGGTCTCGAGAAGGTTTGCCAAAATGAGGCAAACGCAAAAAAGAATGCTGAAGAGCATGAACATCACGCTCACTTCCGCACGTGGTTGTTTTGTCATTTCTTGTTTTGTTAAAGGGGGTTGAGCAAGTACCCCTGTTATTCTGTTTAACCTAAATATTGTCGCAGGATCTTCGAGGCGGGCGAATGCTTGATCTTCCTGATCGCCTTCTCCTTGACCTGACGGATGCGCTCACGCGTCATCCCCATCTCGTTGGCAATCTCTTCGAGGCTCTTCTCCTGACAGCCTATGCCGAACGACTCTCTGACGACTTGCTGCTCCCGCTCGCTCAGCACTTCCTTGAGCAGATCCTGTATAAACTGATTGAGCGACTCGCTGTCGACGGTGCTGTCCGACCGGTAGTCCTTATCGTCGGAGGAGAGGGTGTCGCCGATGGTACTGTCCGCTTCGTCATTGCCGAGCGGCGCGTCGATGCTTGTCGACTTGTTGTTGGCTTCTTTCGCCGCCTCTATCGTCTCCTCTTCAAGACCGGTGATCTGGGCGAGCTCATGATCCGAGGGCATGCGCCCGTGCGCCTGCATGAACGCCTCCGTAGCGCGGTTCACCTTCAGGGCTATGCCCATCTGGTTCAGCGGCACACGCACCAGACGGCTCTTGACCGCCAAGGCCTCCATGATGCTCTGGCGGATCCACCATACCGCATAACTGATAAACTTGAATCCGCGGGTCTCATCAAACTTCTCCGCAGCCTTCACCAGACCCATGTTGCCCTCGTTGATAAGGTCGGTAAGGGAGATGCCCTGATGCTGATACTGCTTGGCAACAGAGACGACAAAGCGAAGGTTCGACCTCACTAAGCGATCCCGCGCTTCCTCACCGACTCGTCCGCCCTGATGGACTTGGGTTGCCAAAGCAGCCTCTTCCTCAGGCGACAACAACGGCTCACGGGCTATCTCTGTCAAGTACCTATCCAACGACTCGCTGTTGCGTGTCGTAATTGCTTTCGTTATCTTCAGTTGTCTCATCTCAGGTCTACGTTAAGAAGTAAAGGTCAATTAACCTTACAAAGGTACAGCTTTTTGACGACAACACAAAGAAAGAAACAGAAAAAAGCACTCAAACCGATGAAAAAACCTCGCATGGCTTCGTCAATGCGTCACCCATATTTAATCAGCCGTATTCTTTTCATGACCAAAACCAATAAAACCCTTGCTGTGATGCAAGGGCACTGGCACAAAGGGTTTTATTGGTTTTGTTTTCAAGGGGAAGTCGTTGTGACGCGTCACCCTGAATCTCCTAATTTTTCTTGCAGGTGCTTGATTATCAGACTTTTCACGCAGAGCCGCAGAGTTTATTGAGCCGCAGAGATGATACGTGTGAGAGGCTGAGACCGCTGAGAGGCCTTCGGCCTTATGAGGAGAGAGCAGAGAGACCTTCGGTCTATGTGGAGAGGTCGAGGAGATAGTGCGAGAACAGTGTTGGTGCATCTCTGTGAACTCCCCTCAAGACCGAAGGTCTCTCTGTGTTCTCTAATTCTCAGAAGCAATAACTCCGCGGCTCAATAAACTCTGCGGCTCTGCGAGAAAAATCCATACGGCTTTGCAAGAGAAGAGCAACTGTCGCGGGATATTGTTTCTCGCCAAGTCGCAAAGGTCGCAAAGGAGAAGCATGAATATTTTTGCAACGACTTTCCACGATTTATGCTTTTTAGCAACGGCTTTTCACGACTTTTCACGACTTATGCTCGCTATCGCTCGCTGAGCGCAGAAAGTCGTGCGTCAGTGGGGACAGCCTCGGAGAGAGGCTGATAGTAATCTATGCATCTCATCAACATCCCCCAGCTGCATCCTTCCACAGACAGAGAATATTCTTTACAAAAAGTAAAAGGTCTTGACATTGGAAATTCGCAAAAGAGAACGCAAAATGGAGGTTTGACAGGCGAAAAAAGAGAATGACGGACGAGAAAAAGAGAAAAAGAATCGACCTTACTACAGTTATGTCACTGACATTTAACTGTAAAGTCAGTGACATAACCGTTAAATGTCAGTGACATAACTGTGTTAAGTGCCCTACCTAACTATAGTAATGTCCGCCATTGGGAATGACTGGAAAAAGTCTCTTAAAAGGGAAAATTACGTATCTATCTGATTTACTGGTGATTACAAATTCGCCTCGTCATCGCGTTTTATCGAGGCGACCACCTCTTCGCTCGCAAAAAATCGATTCTCAGCGGGGGTTGAAAAAAATAAATATTGACATTTACTGCATCACTCCTGACTTCGTCAATGCGTCACCCATGTTTAATCAGTTGTGCCGTCTATTCTGACCAAAACTCATAAAAACCTTGCTATGATGCGGCAGGCTGATCGGTCGATTCTCGCGGAGACGTGTAGTTTTTTCTCGCAGAGCCGCAGAGTTTATTGAGCCGCAGAGATGATACGTGTGAGAGGCTGAGATCGCTGAGCGGCCTTTGGCCTTGTGAGGAGAAAGCAGAGAGTCGTAGGTCGGTGGAGGCAGCCCCAGAGGGGCTGAATTTTTCATAACCCCAGTCTAAGCGAGCGAAGCGAGCGCAGACTGGGGACTGTTGACGGGTGGCCGTGAGCTTACTGCCAGCCTCGGAGATTCTGAATGCATCTTAGATGCGCAGCAAGACGGAGCCCCGTCGTTACGCGCTTCGCGCATTGTGCCTCTCCGAGGCACCCCCTCAGCCACTCTTGCTGTCATCAAAACACCCCAGTCTGCACTCGCTTCGCTCGTTTAGACTGGGGTTATGAAGCATTCAGCCTCTTCGAGGCTGGCAGGTTGTGACAAGAACTCCGAGGTTGAGAGCGGTCTCAGCCTCTCACACGTATCATCTCTGCGACTCAATAAACTCTGCGGCTCTGCGTGAAAAGTCTGATAATCAAGGGTAGCATTTGGTCTCAATAAAAAAGTGATGAAGCCAGGAATATTGACATTTACTGCATCACTCTGTCTCATCGCCCCATTGGCAGGATGATTCTTCACTCATCACTCTTCCCTCTTCACTCTTCCCTCTTCACTCTTCCCTCTTCACTCATCACTCTTCCCTCTTCACTCATCACTCTTCTCCTTTTTACCTTTTTACCCTTTTACCTTTTTACCTTTCATAGTAGTGTGCGAAGTTGAAGAAGGGTTCCGTCACGGCATCATTCGACGAAGCCGTGTAGGTGTTACCGTAAGCGTCCGTAGCCTTGATGAGCACACGGCTCTGAGCTGAGCGCGGCTCATAATAATAGAGGTGGTTCATGATCAGATAGCCGTTGCGCTTACTGACGAACTGATAGCTCACCGACTGGCTGTAGCGATGATGATAACCGGCGGCAAAAGCATCCTGACCCTGATGGTTGATACGCTTCATCTCGTGCTCCACACCGTCCTCGATGGCCACGACGCGCCAGCGCGAGTCGGCATTGAACACGTTGGCAACGAGGACACCCTTGTCTTTGGGCAGCGTCCAGTCGGCAGCATACGACTCGCCGTTGAAGTCGGTCGAGGCCCGGAAGATCGTCATCTGACGGCTGCGGGGCCAGAAGGTTCCTTTATAATAACTGTTCGTGATGCGCGTGCCGTTCAAGGCGTAGACATAATAGCCATTGGGCGTGCCGCAGATATTGATGTTCGACTGCCAGATGTTGCCGCAGGCAGCAGCATGGCAATGCTCTAAGATGTGCTGCCCTTGAAAGTCTATCTCGTGGTTGATGGCAAAATGGGTGTGTCCGCAGAAGAGCTCATAGCCCCCTTTGAACGCCGCGACAGCTTTCAGCACTCGCCGCAGCACCGACGAGGAGAAATGGCCGGGCTCCGACTCCAAGTTCAGAGAGGCGGCTCCTTTCCGCGGCCTGTTGCCGAAGGTCAGCGGAATGTGATAGCAAAGGATCACTTTCTTGTTGTGGTCGGCAAACTGCAGGTCTTGCTCCAGCCAATGGAGCTGGTCTGCCGTAAGCTCTCCCGGCTGCCAATAGGCTTGTCCCCGATAGAAATGCACATCGTTGAGGCAGACATAATGGACATCTCCCCGGTCGAAACTATAGTCGGTCGGTCCGAAGCTCTGCTCCCACTTGCGGCGATAGAGGTCGCGCCCATCCTGATCATGATTGCCGATGACGGAGAAGACCGTGGCACGCGATGAGCCTAAGGCCTTGCGGATCTGCCCCTCCAACGAGGCATTGTAACCGCCATAATACTGCACGTCGTCGCCCATGGAGATGGCATAGACCGGCATGGAGGGTGCCCAGCCGGCAATGGTCTGCTTCACGTCGGCCATGGTCTCGTCGGTGAATCGTGCCACATCGCTCTTCTTCACCGGGTTGTCGTCCGGCCCGGTGTAGTAAGGACTGAAAGCATTGGTGATCTGTGGATCACCGAAGACGATGAGCCGGTAGTCGCGCTCCGCGCCTTTGGGCAGCCGCCTGAGCGTGAAGTTGTAGACGGTGCGCTTCGCATTGAGCGGCTTATAAAAGAAGGCGGTGCGGTCGGTCGCGGAATGGGTGGGCACCTCACACCAGGATGGCACCGAGTACCATACGAAGCGCGCGTTCTTGTTGCGGATAAAGATATAGTTGCCTTTCGTGTTCGTCACCGTGCAGGTGAAGCCATCGCTCACGACGACATTCGGCATGGGCCGCCCCAAGCTGTCGGTGAGCGTTCCCCGCACCGTCGGGTCAAGGTCAGGCAGCGTGTCGTGAGCGACCTTCGGCTTGGCCGGCGCTTTTTTGGCCGGTGTCTGGGGAGCCTTAGTAGAAGTCGTGGATACCTTCTTCCGCACGACGGACTTAGGGACAACGGCCTCTTTCCTCTCAAACTTAGCCAAAGAACTGATGGCGAAGATGCCGAGGAGGGCTACAACAATGGATGCATATAAATATAAACGTGCCTGTCTACGTCTCATAGTGACTTCAAAGTTACAAAAAAAATGGTTAAACCCGCTCTATGCCTTTCTTTATTTAACCATAATTATTACCTTTGCCGTAACATTACAATTTAATATTACAAGACATTAATTTTTACACATGATCAGACAAACAATCGTGAAAAGCAACCTGTTTCTCCACGTTGCTCTTCTCACGTTAGCCTGCGGCTTCCTTCCGCTTGAGGAAGTTGATGCCCAGCGCCCGAGAGAGGAAATCAAAGCCAACCCTAATCTTTGCGCCAACAACTATCGTGACTATCCCGTCCCCACCGCTAAGCTCACGCCGGCTCCCAAGGGTTACGAGCCTTTCTACATCAGCCACTATGGCCGGCACGGCTCACGCTGGCAGATAGGGAAGAATGCTTTCAACAAACCTTACTACACCTTATCCCGCGCCGACTCGTTGGGAAAACTCACCGCCCGGGGCAAGGAGGTCTTTGCCCTCGTCAAGGCCATGCGGCAGCAAGGCATGAGCCGCGAGGGTGAGCTCACGCAGCTTGGCGCCGAGCAGCATCGCGGCATCGCCAAACGCATGTTTGAGCGCTTCCCGCAGGTCTTCGCCGGAGAGACGCATGTCGACGCGCGCTCTACGGTCGTCATCCGCTGCATCCTCTCCATGGAAAACGAGCTGTTGCAGCTCGCCGCGCTCAACCCGAAGATCTCGTTCACCAGTGATGCCTCGTATCACGACATGTACTACATGAACGACAACGACACCAGCCCTTATGCGCCCATGATTCGCACCACCGCTGCCGAGGACAGCTTAGAAGCCTTCTACAAGCGGCACGGCAATGCCCCGCACCTGATGAAGACGATCTTCAATGATGCCAACTACGCCAAGAGCGTCAATGAGCGATCACTGGCCCGGCAACTGTTCTCCACAGCCATCGCACTGCAAAACACGGAGCTGCGCCACCAGTTCAAGCCGGTCTGGGACATCTTCGCCGCCGACGAGCTCTACGACCAGTGGCTGCTGACCACGGCCTATTGGTACACCTACGCCGGACCCAACAAGCTCAACGACGGAGCGGGCATGTACACGCAGCTCAACTTAGTAAAGAATATCCTTGAGACTGCCGACTCATGCGTCGCACTGCCTCACCCGGGAGCCACGCTGCGCTTCGCCCACGAGAGCGACGTGCTGCCGCTCGTCTGCCTGCTCAACCTCAACGGCTACGGCAATCCGCGCTCGTCGCTTGAGAATCTCGATGATGAAGACTGGGATGTGTATAACGTCTTCCCGATGGCCTGCAACGTTCAGTTTGTGTTCTTCAAGAATCCTAAGAACACGTCGAAAGATGTCCTCGTCAAGGTATTGCTCAACGAGAACGAGGCTAAGCTTCCTATCAAAGCATATACCGGGCCCTACTACAAATGGAAGGACGTCCGTGCATACCTGATCAAGATCTTAGGGAAGAGAATAAAGCAATAAAGCCTTGTCCTGCACAAAAAAGGTGATTCCGTTGGGATTCGAACCCAAGACCCACAGATTAGAAATCTGTTGCTCTATCCAGCTGAGCTACGGAACCAAACCAACAAACGCTTTGACATGAAAGAGACTCTTTCTGCCAAAGCGTTTGCAAAATTAATCAATCTCACGCTAATTGTGAAAAGAAAAGACGAATACTTTATTATTCTTAGACTAAATTAACAGTATTCTGTTTTTCCGTAACTATTCGGCCATTCCTATCGTAGGGCGGGGTTTATCCCCGCCCTATTGTGTATACCCCTGCTTTATTGTTGCAAGCGTTAGTCCCACGATGCTACGGCTGACATATTCCATCTATTTTCAACAAAAACCTATTAAACCCTTTGCGTCAGCGCCAAGGGCTATGGCCCTCTGCCATTTGCGGGATGAGGGCTTGTGAGAGGCTTTGCCTCTCCCCGCCCCCATCCCGCAAATGGCAGCTCCTCCTTCGTCGGATCTTGGCGCTGACACAAAGAAAAACCTTGAAAACAGGCTCGCGCGGTGAAGAGAAGAGGGAAGAGTAAAGAGTTATTTTCGCTCGCAGAGCCGCAGAGTATATTGAGCCGCAGAGTCATTGCATCTGAGAATTAGAGAACGCAGAGAGACCTTTGGTCTTGAGGGGAGTTCACAGAGATGCACCAACACTGTTCGAGCAGTATATCTCCTCAAACTCAATATCTCCTCAGCCTCTCCACATAGACCGAAGGTCTCTCTGCTCTCTCCTCATAAGGCCGAAGGCCTCTCAGCGATCTCAGCCTCTCACACGTATCATCTCTGCGGCTCTGCGAGAGAAAATAAATCTTTACTCTACACTTCTCACTCTTAATTCCCCACTCCTCACTCCTAACTCCTATCTCCTAACTCCTAACTTCTTTCAGGCCTGTATTCAAGGTTTTTCTTGCTGTGATGCAAGCCTGAGGAACGAAGGCTGTTTCTTCTTCGGCTCCGGCTCGCCGAAGCTTGCTTCGGAGCAAGGCGGAGCCGAAGAAGAAACAAAGGGCGTAGCCCTTGCATCACAGCAAGGGTTTTATTTGTTTTTGTTAGAATTGAAACAGGATAGGATATGATATGAATATCCGCTCGTAACGCTCATCTTACCTTTCGTCCAGCATTCGCTGAATAGTTAGGTTTTTCCTCCTCCCTGTTGATATACTCCAAGAGCTTCACGGCATCGACATATTGCTCGATACCGAGCGCCACATCCTTGGCCGCCTTCATCGCCAGGACGACGGTCTGCGGGCGATGGACGACATCACCGCCGGCGAAGACACCACGCCGCGTCGTCATGCCAAAGGGACGCTCCACAACCTTCACATATCCTTTCTCGTCCACCTCGATGCCTTCTGTCGTAGAGACGATACGGTTGGCCGGACGCGAGCCGATGGCGAGATAGATGCGGTCGAAAGGCTCGACACGGTCGCCCTCCTCAGACCGGATGCGGACACTTCCCAGGCGACCCGGCTCTCCCTCAAGAAATTCTGTCACCGTCGACTTCCACCAGAACTTGACACCTTCGTTCACGGCATCCTCATATTCGGCTTGGATGGCCGGCATCTCTGCCGCCGTGCGACGGTAGATCACCGTGACGTCGCATCCGAGACGGATAGCGGTGCGCGCCGCGTCCATCGCCACATTGCCGCCGCCGATGACACCCACCCGCTCCCCTTTCCGGGCCGGCACCAGGTCAAAATCGATAGCGCCTTCATTATAGGCGTTGACCTGATGAAGAAGATAGGTCGACTGGCTCACGCCCCGCAACTTGCTGCCCGGCACGTCGTCCATGTTCTGCGGAATGGCCGTGCCCGTACCCATGAAGATGGCATCGTAGCCTTTGGCAAAGAGCGTATCGACATTCTCGCCGTTCTCACCGATGACAGCGTTGGTAACAAAGTTGACACCGAGCTCCGCGATCTTCTGAATCTCAGAGCGCACGACCTCCTTCGGCAGACGATACTCCGGTATGCCCCACATGAGCACGCCGCCCGGCTCGGGCTGTGCCTCATAGATCGTCACGGCAAAGCCTTTGCGCGCCAAGTCGCCGGCAACGGTCAGCCCAGCAGGCCCTGAGCCTATCACGGCGATGTTGCCGCGCGTCTTCTGCGGCACCGGCTCACGGAAGAGCCTCATCTGCGTGTCGAAATCGGCTATGAACGACTCTATCCGGCCAATCTGCACAGGATTGCCCTTGCGGTTCAGCACGCAATGGCCCTGACACTGCTTCTCATGCGGACACACACGACCGCAGATGGCAGGAAGGTTGGAGGTCTCGTTGATAACCTCCATGGCTGCTCCGAGGTTGCCCTTCGACAACTGATGGTTAAACTCTTTGATATGGTTGGAGATAGGACATCCTTTCTCACACTGCGGCACCTTGCACTGCAGGCAGCGTTTGGCCTCGTCTATAGCCTCACGCATCGTGAAGGGATGGCGTACCACCTGAAACTTATCCGATCCTATTGCCATTATTTCTTCACTGTTTTAATGAAATCAATGCAGTCGCGGCATAGATTGGTTATATATGCCCAGTCGCCGGCTGCCACCTTGTCTTTCGGGAAGAGCTTGGAGCCCATTCCTACACAATAGGCTCCGGCCTTGAACCACTGCTCAAGGTTCTCATGCGTAGGAGCGACACCGCCCGTCACCATGATCTTCGACCAGCGCATCGGAGCCATGATGTCCTTGACAAACTTAGGTCCGTAGACATCGCCGGGGAACACCTTCGTCAGGTCTGCACCAAGTTCCTGAGCCTTCCCTATCTCGCTGGCTGTAGCACAACCGGGACAGTAAGGCACGAGACGACGGTTGCAGACGGGAGCAACCTCCTCGTTGAACAACGGACCTACGATAAAGTTGGCACCCAACTGGATATAGAGGGCGGCCGTAGGTGCATCGATGACCGTACCGGCACCTAACGCCAGCTCCGGGCATGCCTTGTCAGCCCATTTCACGAGTGCTCCGAAAACCTCGTGGGCAAAGTCGCCACGGTTGGTGAACTCAAAGGCACGCACGCCGCCATCGTAGCAGGCTTTGATAACCTGCTTAGCCACCTCAAGGTCATTATTATAATAGACGGGCACCATGCCTGTCTCTCCTATCTTCTGTAATACAGCGATCTTATCAAACTTAGCCATTTATCTTGTGTATTTATTTTGTATTCCCCTATCTCTGCACTCTCCCGTTAGCATTGCCTTTAGCCAAGCTCTCCACCTCTGCTTCCGATACGAGGTTGAAGTCACCGTTGATGGTGTGCTTCAGTGCCGAAGCGGCGACAGCGAACTCTAAAGCCTCGCCCTGGGTCGGCTTCGTCAGCAAGCCATGGATCAGGCCGCCGGCAAACGAGTCACCACCACCGACACGGTCAATGATGGGATCGATGTCGTAGTGACGGCTCTCATAAAACTCCTTGCCATTGTAGATCAACGCCTTCCAACCATTGTGCGTAGCCGAGTAAGACTCACGCAGCGTCGATACGACATACTTGAAGCCGAACTGCTTAGCCATCTGTTCAAAAATCTTGTGATAGCCGGAAGCATCCGTCTTGCCGCCTTCCACGTCAGCGTCAGGTTTGAAGCCTAAGCAGAGCTGAGCATCTTCCTCATTGCCGATGCACACATCGACATATTGCATCAGCGGACGCATCACGGAGATAGCTTTCTCCGAGGTCCACAGTTTCTTGCGGAAGTTGAGATCTACGCTCACCGTCACGCCGTGCCGCTTGGCAGCCTCGCAGGCTTTCTTTGTAATCTCGGCCGCATTGTCGCTGACAGCCGGCGTGATGCCACTCCAATGGAACCACTGTGCCCCCTCGAAGATCATATCAAAATCGAACTCATCGGCGTGAGCCTCTGCAATGGCCGAGTGAGCGCGGTCGTAGATAACCTTGCTCGGACGCATCGAGGCTCCCGTCTCCGCATAGTACAGTCCCACACGGTCGCCACCTCGAACGATGTAACGCGTATCGACACCATAACGACGCAGGGCGTTGACGGCAATCTGACCAATCTCGTGCTGCGGCAGCTTGGTCACAAACACAGCCTCATGACCATAGTTGGCCAGGCTCACTGCTACGTTGGCCTCTCCACCACCGGGGATGATACGGAAACGGTCAGTCTGAATGAAACGGTCATTTCCTTCCGGAGAAAGGCGAAGCATAATCTCACCAAGAGTTACTATTTTTCCCATAATATCTGAATAATGTTTTATTATAATACGATTTAAAAGCTCAGTTTACATAGGCCATCTCACCCGGGGGGCGCAAACCATCCGCAAAGTTAACAATTTGTTTGCGTGCACAAAAGCAATCTTGTCCAAATTTAGTCTGTTTTTGTCCAATTTCGAAGTAAATACCGCTTTCCGTTTCCTTTGAAGAAACAAAAGTGACAAAAAAGAAAGAATCGCGTAAACAAACGACGCTAAGACAGTTAGGAGATAGGAGTTAGAAGATAGGAGTTAGAAGTTAGGAGATAGGAGTTAGAAGTTAGAAGTTAGAAGTTAGGAGATAGGAGTTAGGAGATAGGAGTTAGGAGTTACCGCGCGAGCCTGTTTTTAAGGTTTTCCTTTGTGTCAGCGCCAAGATCCGACGGAGGAGGATCTGCCCCTTGTGGGGTGAGGGCGGGGAGAGGCTTTGCCTCTCACAGGCCCTCACCCCACAAAGGGCAAAGGGCCTAAGCCCTTGGCGCCGGCACAAAGGGTTTTATTGGTTTTGTTTTCAAGGGAAAGTCGTTGTGACGCATCACCCTCAATCTCCTAATTTTCCTTACAAGTGCTTAATTATAAGACTTTTCACGCAGAGCCGCAGAGTTTATTGAGCCGCCGAGTAATTGCCGCTGAGAATTAGAGAACGCTGAGAGACCTTCGGTCTTGAGAGGAGCTCACAGAGATGAACCATCACTATTCTTGCGGTATATCTCATACGCTATATCTCCACAACCTCTCCACATAGACCGAAAGTCTCTCTGCGATCTCCTCATAAGGCCGAAGGCCTCTCTGCGATCTCAGCCCCTCACACGTATCATCTCTGCGGCTCAATAAGCTCTGCGGCTCAGCGTGAAAAGTCTGATAATCAAGGGCAGAATTGGATTTCAATATAAAAGTGACGAGGTAGGGAAAAGTGACAAAAAAGAAAGAATCGTGTAAACAAACAACGCTCAGACAGACAGCCTTAACTCACACAACGCTAAAGCCGTCATCATTAAAGCAGAAAAAACGAGAAAGCCCTGCAACTCTACGAGTTGCAGGGCTTAGCGATAAGGGTGGGAGGAGGGACTCGAACCCACGACATTCAGAACCACAATCTGACGCTCTAACCAACTGAACTACACCCACCATGTTAGAGATTTGCTTTCTGTTGGAAAGCGAGTGCAAAGTTACTGCTTTTCTTTTGTTCCGCCAAACAAATCGGCAAGTTTTTTTAGAAAAAGTTGTTTGCAAGGAAAATTCTCCGCGTCCGGCTATTCTTTTGGTGCACCTTTGTGCCATCACAAAGGATCTTGCCGGTGGGGATCTCAACGCAGCGGCCTTTTCGTCTCCCCCTGCTTGTTGGCGTGCCGTACCGGTCGTTGGCAGGGTGCGGCCCTTGTGGCCGTCCGCCATTGCAGGGTAACCAATCTGCCGCCCGAAGTGCGTTACATTTTGCCGTCAAGGGTGCGGACGGCCACAAGGGCCGCCTCAGCACAATGGCTATTTTGCAGGAGCAGCAGGAGCCTGACCACCCTGTGCCGGTGCGGCAGGAGCGCCCTGACCCTGAGCAGGAGCAGCCTGACCACCCTGTGCGGGAGCCTGACCGGCACCGAAGCCCTGCGTGTTGGCAGCATTGGTGCTCTGCGACTGCGCAGCGCTCTGCTCGAGCACGCTCTCGTCGGTCACAGCCTTAGGAGCAGTGTAAGCACAAACGATGCTGAAGACAACCATGGCAGCGGCAAGACCCCAGGTAGCCTTCTCGATGAAATCAGTCGTCTTGCGAACACCCATAATGGCGTTGGAAGAAGAAAAGTTGCTGGCAAGACCACCACCCTTAGACTCTTGGATGAGCACGATGAAGATCATCAGCAGGGATGCCAACACGATGAGTACGATGAATAATGTGTACATTTTTCTTTAATTATTATTGTTTTTTATTTTTGTCGTTAAGTATGAGTTTCTCTAAGAAACGTATTTGGTCTGCAAAGTAAGCATTTTTTTTCGGATAATTCAAATTTAATCGTTGAATTATTTCAAGTGCTTTCTCATATCGCCCTTGTTTGATGTAAATCTTAGCCAAAGTCTCCGTAAAATAGCTCTCATTGCCGTCGTTGTCGCCTTCCGGAGCCGCCTCTTCTATCTCTGGTTTATACTCCGGTTCTTCTTTGAGTTTTATTTTACCTTTCTCATGGTTGATGAAGTCGTCGATCAGACTTTGCCCCTTCATCAGAGGCGCATTCTTATCCTCTTCCTTTTCTTCCTCACTCTCGGTCTCAAGCAGATACGACACATAGTCGACAGCGGCATCGGCCGGTGTGGGTTTGCGCTTGTGCTTCTGCTTGTCGGGGCGTTCCTCCTCGGGGATGGAATCGAGGAAATCGTCGATGAGGGAGATGGTACGGTCTTCCTTCCTGACAGTCTCCGGACGCGCCTCCTTGTCCGCTGCCGAGACCTTTGGCAACTGATAATGGGCGGCCTCCACAAGGTTGAAGATCACTTTGCGGTCCGTGATGTATAGGGCAGCCTGACGCAACTCCTCATTGAAGGAAGGGTCGTGCAGGAGAAAGAGGTTCTGAAGCAGCAACAGACGCGCCGACTGATAATACGGGTACAACGCCAACAGACCGCGAAGCTCGTAAAGCGTGTCGCGATCCAATAGTTCCGGATGCTGTATAAGATTAGCTATATCCATGAATGTATCTGCTGGCATTACCAGTTGGCTACAGTGGCATTGAAAATCTGGTCGCAGAGATCTTTGACCATCTCCGTGACGAGCTCTTCCTGCACACTGGCTAAGCTCTGTGTTGTCTCGTAGGTCTTGGCGGAGGTGAACTGTTGCTCAAAGTCCTCCTTATGGTTCTTGTTGTTCGTGAAGCGCACGTTGACTGTGATGGAGAGCTCCGTCTGCGCCGAATAGCCCTCGCTCGACACCGACTTGTTGCGCTGCGAATAGTTGGTTATCTCACCGGCTATGACGAGGTCGCCGTTACGCTTGACCTGCTGCAGGCGCGTATGGCTGGCGAAGACATCCTTCAGCTGGTTGTTGAACATTGGCCCCATCGGTCCCCAGACGTAGCTTGAGCGGATGGGGAAGTCGGCAATTTGTATCGTCTTGGTCTTCGTATAGTCGATGCTTGCACCGTTGAAGCCATACTTCACGCTGCAAGCCGCAAGGAGGACCACCATCAGCATGAGGCCCAGCCTACTCATCCTCTTTCTTATCGAGACCATATTGCTTTATTCTTCTATATAATGTGCGGTCGGAGATGCCGAGCTCCTGCGCCGCTTTTTTCCGGTTACCATCATTGCGCTCCAGTGCCTTCTCGACCATCTGCCTTCCTAAGTCGTTGAGGTTCAAGCTCTCGGGCTCGTCGGGCTTAATCTCCTCCGCCTCGGCATCCTCTGCGGAAGTCTGATTATAAGGCACCGCCCGGCCATACTCTTCGTTGCCCATCACCGACGGCAGTTTCGCGCTGCCCCCTGCTATCTCGCGGTTGACAGCGGCCTGCCTGAGCTCCCGCTCGTCGTTGAGCTGCTTGCGCATGCTCGTGAGGTCGCGCCGCAGATCGGTGATGTTGCCCCGGAGCTCATAGAGGATCTTGTAAAGGATCTCACGCTCGCTCTCATAGGAATGCTGACCGGGCTTGGAGATGGTGGCCAACTCTGTAGAGTCGGGATCGTCGGGGATAAACTTCTTCAGGTCGCCGGCATCGATCTCGCGCTTCTCTGAGAGCACCGACATCTGCTCGGTGATATTCTTGAGCTGCCGCACGTTGCCCGGCCATTTATAATGGAGCAAGAGCTGCTTGGCATCATCGGTCAGCGTGATCTTCGGCAGCCGGTATTTCTCAGCCATCTGCATGGCAAAGAGGCGGAAGAGCAGGAGAATGTCGTTGCCACGGTCGCGCAGCGGCGGCATCTGGATAGGGATGGTGTTGAGCCGGTAATAGAGGTCTTCGCGGAACCGTCCTTCCGAGATGGCCTTGCGCATGTTGACATTGGTCGCTGCCACGATGCGCACATCGGTCTTGCGGATCTCCTGACCGCCGACACGGATATACTCGCCCGTCTCCAACACACGGAGCAGGCGGGCCTGCGTCGCCATGGGCAGCTCGCCGACTTCATCGAGAAAGATCGTACCTTTATTGGCAACGCCAAAGTAACCGTCGGCCTCGCCGACAGCCCCCGTATAGGCACCTTTCTCATGGCCGAAGAGCTCACTGTCGATCGTTCCCTCCGGGATCGATCCGCAGTTGATCGCAAAATATTTCTCGCGGCGACGCGGTGAATTATCGTGGATGACACGCGGGATAATCTCCTTACCCACACCGCTCTCACCGACGATGAGCACACTGAGGTCGGTCGGCGCGACCTGCAAGGCCACGTCGAGCGCATGGTTCAACTCGTCGCAGTTGCCCACGATGTTGTACCGCTGCTTTATCCTTTGTAGTTCTGATGTATTCATTGGGTGACAAAATTACATATTTTTTCCGTAACGGCTGCAATTTTGGCAGAATATTTTTAAGGCCGGGCGATATTATCCTCTAAGCTCTATGGCTGAGGGACGGAGAGACGGAAGGGGGAAGGGGAAGATTATCTGTTCAGCCTGGTATGCATGATCTCCAAGCCTTTAAGCAAAGCAAGACAAACAAACAAGACAAGCGGTCTGACAAGATCACGGATCCAGCTTATCTCATCGCCGAAAAGGACATCGAGGGCGACAAAAACAAGGAAAGTCAAGCCGTAGAACAAAGCGAACTTTAAGAAAAGATGCAGATATCTCATTGTCAACAGTTGTTGTTTTGCCGCTTCTCAATCTTGATGAGCAGCAAGCCTATGCCTACCCAGATCAGCTCACGCAGACGGACGATGAGCGCCACGAAGATTCCGGCAGAAGACGAGAGACCCAAAGCCGTGGCAGACATGAGGAAACCGCCCTCGCGGCCGCCAAGCTGCAAAGGAATGAAGAAAAGAAGATTGGCAAAGAGCGAGGTGAAAGCAAGGATCAGAATGCAGTCGAGATAGTTGGGCGACGGCATGAGGACAAGAAGCACAAAATAGATCTCCAAGGCGGAGGCTACCCGGCAAGCGAGCTCGAGCAGGACAGACGAGACAAAGAAGACAGGATCCTGTCTGTGGAGCGCCGCTATCTGGCTGTCGATGGTGTCGAGCTGTGTGCGGTGGGTCTCCACGAACGGCTTGGCCCATCGCTTGACAAAAGGAATATGACCCAAGAACTTCATCAACCGGTTCGCCATGCCCTTGCGGTAGCCGGACATGAAGAACCAGATACCCAAGAGGCAGAACGCTCCCGCCAAGGCTGACACGGGCCACAGCGCCACACCCACTTGATGGGTAGCGAAGAGAAGCATCAAGGAGAGGAGCCAGAACCAGACATGACTGAAGATATGGGTCATGGCGTAGAGGATGACCGACGAGGAAGCCCGCTCGGTACCTATCCGCGGCGCGAGCTCCATGATGCGGTAAGGCTCGCCACCCATCAGCCCGCCCGGCGTGGCATAGTTGAGCGCAAAGCCCGATACCGTGACTTTATACAGCCAGGGCAGGGAGACAGGATGATGAATATTGACGGTTGGCTGGTTGGGATCCTGTGCCGACCGCCGGCACACTCCTTTAATAATCAGGTACCAGGCGGCCGTGTTGAAGACATACAACCCTGCCCAAAGGAAAAGGACGACAAGAAACCAGTAGCCCGCATGCTTCAATCCCTGCCAGACTTGGGTAAAGTCGAGCTGGGTTACCATCAAGGCAAAGACAACGATGCCGAAGATGAAGAATGCGTTCTGGTATTTCTTTTTCACTGGTCAGACTCTTTTGGGGTAGACGTCTGCGGTGCTTTAGGCGTAGTTTTCTGCCGCAGGCCCTGCTGGCCATTCTGCGGAGCATGCTTCTTAGGAATAGAGAACCTCACTTTCTCGCTCTCGTCCTTCTTCTCTTTATAGATCTTCTGCAACGGATTGGCATAAGGCGCATCGAAGCCGTTACGTCTGCGGAAGCAGTCGACAGCGAGGTAGACAGCGTTTCGCATCGCCGTGACATCGGCCTTGCCCTGGCCGGCAATGTCATAACGGGGCGACATATCAGGCGAAGTGCTGATGAGCGGCAGTCCGGCTAAATAATGGACATTTCCGTCCGGGCACAGTGCTTTCATCGGGGTCACGCCCTGATCCTTATACATCGCGAGGATCCCGTCGAAAGCCGTGAAGTAGCCCTCGCCAAAGAACTGCTCGCTCTGATAAGGCCCGAAGACACACACACCGGCATCTGACAGCTTCTGGATGGCAGGCACCACCCTTTCCTGCTCCTCTTCCTCCGGATGAGCCTCACTGTCATCCGGGTTCAGCGACAAGACGGCGATACGCGGAGCCTCGATAGAGAAATCGCGGCGGAGGGTGGCATAGAGTTGGGCCACCTTGTCGACGATGCCTTCAGCCGTCACAGCGTCGGGCACGTCGCGCAGCGCCATGTCGCCGGTCAGTGTAGCCATGCGCATCTGCTCGCTGATAAGGATGTCGAGGCCTTTCTTGTCTTTGGAGATGCAGCTCTCGATAAACTTCTCATTACAAGGGAAGTCGAAGCCGTCGACGTGCATGTTCTCCTTGTCCACAGGTGCCATGACGAGCACGTCGAACAGTCCGTCCTTGAAATCGGTGATAGCACGGTCGAGACTTTTGATGGCAGCGCGACTGGCATCCTGCGACGGCATGCCCAAGTCGACCTTCACGTCTTCATCGAAGACCGTCAGCAGGTTGAGGCGTCCGTCCTTGGCCTCGGAGGCTTGGGAGATAATGCTGAACGTGTTGCCGGAAAGCCCAAGCGCATCGCAATGGTAGGATGCTATCTTGGGAGAGCCGTAGATAATGGGGGTACAGATATCAAACATGGCCGGCGTGCTGAAAGCCTTGAAGATAAGTTCATAGCCGATACCGTTTGTATCACCGTGGGTCAATGCCACACGTATTTTCTTATTGTCCATATATAGATTATTTATCGCTTGTTATTTGTTTTCTGCTTGATTATTGTGGCGAACCTTGTTGCCGTGGACGCTGTTGCCGTGGAATCTATTGACAGAGAGCAACGAGGCCTCCAACTGCCTGACAGCATTGCGCTTGTTCTTTCCGGGTGCGAAGACGAACCCTTCGATGTTCAGCACGCTCTTGCCGTCCCTTGCTTTCACCCGCCTGCTGACAAAGGGTCCGCCCATGTTGTCGCCTTCCATTTCCCACAGTCCGCGGAAAAAAGCCCCTTTGTCGTTTTGCTTCACGGTCTCAGCTACGGTGGCCATGTGCATGCGGTCGGTCTCACCCTTGATATTCCTGCCCAAAGCGCTGTCGCGGCAGGCGATGAAGTTGGCGTTCAGCGGCGTACGGTAGATGACGATATTGTTCATGACCGTCGGTGAGTTGTTGCTCAGCCAGAGAAAGTCTTTCACCACGCGGCTCGCCGTCATATCGAGCGGTATCCACATTTTTATATGGAAAAGACTGTCCACGACGCTCTCCATCTTCACGTTGCGTTGCGTGCGAAGCAGCGCCAGCGTCTTCCCCATCTCAGCACGGTTGAGCAAGCGGAGCAGCGTCGGCGCTACCCGGCTGAGACTGTCGCTGATCATCTTGGCTGTCGGAGCCGTGAGTGTGACGACCAACTGCGGCTCTGCCCAGACGTTGCGCTCATAGCGGACGCGCACGGTGCTATACAAGGCCGGTGACGTTCTGACGACGACGATGTTGCGTGTCACCTTCAGCGAAGCGCCGAAAGCGGAAGCGTCGATGGACGAGACATCCCACTGCGGTTCGCTCTGCGGCAGACCGGGCATGTCGGTTTGCAAAGCGTTTCTCACGATATCATCGCTGTCGCCGACGAGCAACGTCTCAAAGAGCTTGCCGCCGGACGGGGAAAGCAGGCTGCCGCCCCGGTTGTCACAGGCAACGAAGAGCAGGAGGCTGAGGAAAAGGGCAGAATATCTCACCTGTCACCTTTCTCAAAGCGTTTCGTGCTCAGCAGTCCGCACGCGGCCTCGATGTCCTGGCCCCGGCTGGCGCGGATCGTGCAATAGAATCCATGCGCCGTCAGGTAATCACGGAACGACTCCATGCGCTCCGGACTCGCGCCATGAAGCGGCACATTGGGAATCTGATGGAAGCGGATGAGGTTGACGTGGCAGTCGAGACCTTTGAGCAGGCTGCACAGCTCGCGGGCATGCGCCTGACTGTCGTTGAGCCCGCCGAAGACAATATATTCGAAAGTGAGGCGGCGCTGATGGGCGAAGTCGTAGTTGCGAAGCAGTTCCACCACCTGCGCTATCGTCATGCCTTTCTCTGCCGGCATGAGCTGCTCCCGCTGCTCGTGGATCGGCGAATGCAGGCTGATGGCAACCTGGCAGTCGCTCTCCTCGAGGAAGCGCTCGAGCTTGTCCTTGAGACCCACGGAGCTTACCGTGATGCGCTTCGGGCTCCACGCCCAGCCGTAAGGAGCGGTAAGGATCTGCGTGGAGCGCAACACGTTGTCGAGATTGTCCATCGGTTCACCCTGGCCCATGTAGACAATGTTGGTCAGATTGTCAACCTCGGGCAGACTATAAACCTGATTGAGAATATCGGCAGCCGTGAGGTACCCGTGGAAGCCCTGCTTGCCTGTCTGACAGAAGAGACAGTTCATCTTGCAGCCCACCTCGCACGAGACGCAGAGCGTGGCATGCCCGCCTTCCTCGGGTATATAGACCGTCTCGACGAAGCGCCGGCGGCTCCCGTCGCCGTCGGTCGTACGCACAGGAAAAAGATATTTGACAGTGCCGTCCTTGGAGTTGCTGTGCTCCAAAGGCTCCATGCAGCCTATCTCACAATGATCAGACAGGATCTGCCGGTTCCGCTTAGAGAGATTCGTCATCTCCTCGATGGAGCGCACGTGGCGTTCATAAAGCCATTTGGCGATCTGCGAGCCAGTGAAAGCCGGCATGCCGAGGCTCACCGCCACTTCCTTCAGCTCATCGAGCGTGAGACCTAAAAGTATTTTCTTATCCATTAACTATACCTTATAAGTGCAAAGTTACTAACTTTCTCCTTAAAAGATGCCGTTAAGTGGCTTAAAAACGTTACCTTTGCAAAAATAAGTTTGCAAAAATAAGAACACGAAATCATGATACACAGATACGACAGCGAGCCTATGGTCAGTGTAGGCATCGTAGGAGCCAAGATCATCACGTTCTCTCTGAACGGCTATGGCACTACCGCTGAGCCACGCACGGCGACGCTCCACAACGGCCTCATCCTCATCGACGGCCGGGCGCATACGCAAATTAGCTTCATGCCACAATCTCCGGACGACAGTTTCTCGCTCAGGGATGTCGTCATCGGCGTCAACTTTCATTGGGAACGGAAAGAGACGCAGACGTTCCGCGGCACGCTCAAGCTTTTGGCCGACAATGGGAAGATATGGGCCATCAATGAGCTGCCCGTAGAAGACTATCTCGAAAGCGTCATCTCCAGCGAGATGAGCGCCACCTCGAACCTTCCGCTCCTCATGGCGCATGCTGTCATCTCCCGCTCCTGGCTGATGAGCCAGAAAGAGAACAAGGCCAGGCCGAACACGCAGGAGCAGCACGGCAATGCCTTCATCCGCTGGTACGACCACACGGACCACACGCTCTTCGATGTCTGTGCCGATGATCACTGTCAGCGCTACCAGGGCATCACGATGGAGACAAGCCCCAACGTGGCGGAGGCCATCCGAAAGACGCGGGGCGAGATTCTCACCTATGGCGACGAGATCTGCGATGCCCGCTTCTCCAAATGCTGCGGAGGGGCCATGGAAGAGTTTCAATATTGCTGGGACGACACACCCAAGCCTTATCTCAAAGGCATCGGCGACACGGAGTCGGAAAAGATCCCCGACCTCACCGTCGAGGAGAACGCACGCCAGTGGATACTGAGCGAGCCTGAGAGTTTCTGCAACACGAAGGACAAGCGCGTCCTCTCTCAGGTGCTCAACGACTATGATCAGGAGACGACCGATTTCTACCGCTGGCACATCAGTTATAAGCAAGCTGAGCTGTCGGAGCTCGTCAACCGCAAGCTCGGGGTTGACCTTGGCACCGTCACTGATCTCGTTCCTCTGAAGCGCGGCAAGAGCGGCCGCATCTGCGAACTGAGGATCGTGGGCAGCAAGCAGACCATCGTCGTGGGCAAGGAACTGGAGATACGGCGCGCCCTGAGTGAGAGCCATCTCTACAGCTCAGCCTTCGTCGTTGACAAGCACGCCGATGTGTTCGACATCCATGGCGCCGGCTGGGGACATGGCGTGGGGCTGTGCCAGATAGGCGCGGCCGTGATGGGCGACAAAGGCTACAGCTACGACAAGATTCTAAAACATTATTATCCAGGCGCGGAGATAGAGAAAGCATGGTAAAAGGACACGACAACACACCCAACGAAGACAATTTGTCTCCAGACAAGGGAACACGGGCCGCATGGGCGTGGGTTCCGTCCTTGTCGTTTGCCGACGGGCTGCCGCTCGTCATCCTGATGACCGTGTCGCTCATCTTCTACAAACAGATGGGGCTGTCGAACACCGCCGTCACCTTCTACACCTCATGGATGTATCTGCCCTGGATCCTCAAACCCATCTGGAGCCCGTTCATCGACCTTGTGAAAACCAAACGATGGTGGGTGCTGCTGACGGAGATTCTGCTCGGCGCAGCCTTCGGCGGAGTGGCCTTCACCATTCCTACGTCGTTCTGGTTTCAAGGCACACTGTTCTTCTTCTGGGTCGCCGCCTTCACCGGGGCCTCCCACTGTGTGGCTGCCGACGGGTTCTACCTCCTTGCCCTCAACGAGCGGCAACAGGCTTGGTTCATGGGCATCCGGCAGATGGCCGACCGCCTGGCGACGATCTTCGGACAGGGCATCTTGGTGATGGTGGCGGGCAATCTGCAGGTCATCTTCCGTGGGTCGATCAGCTACTCGTGGAGCCTGACGTTCTATGGGCTGGCCGGAGTCTTCCTTGCCTTGTGGCTGTGGCACAGCCGGACACTCCCCCACGCCCGCAACGACAGGCAGCACCCCTTCGTCAGCGCACGCGCCATCCTCAGCGGCTTCGTGCTCACCTTCCGCACGTTTCTCAGCAAGTCGGGCATCATCCGGGCGCTGTGCTTCATCATGCTCTTCCGGCTCTCCGAGGCGCTGCTGTCCAAGGTCAGTCCGCTCTTCCTGATCGATGCGCCACACAACGGCGGCTTAGGCCTTGCGCCCCAGGAGTACGGACTCGTCCAAGGCACCGTAGGCATGATAGGTGTCATCATCGGATCGATCATAGGAGGTTTCGCCGTGAGCAAAGGCGGACTGCGCAGGTGGCTGTACCCGATGGTTCTCGCCTACTCCCTGCCACCGGCCATCTACCTCGCCCTTGCCTATTGGCTGCCTGACAATCTCACGCTCGTCTCCGTCGCCGTGTTCATTGAGCAATGCAGCACGGGCTTCGGCTTGACGGCTTACATGATGTTTCTCATCTATTATAACCGCGGGGAGTTCCGCACGTCCCATTATGCCATCGCGTCAGCGTTGATGACGCTCTCGCTCATGCTCCCCGGGCTCATGGCCGGCAGCTTAGAGGAGACGCTTGGATACCGACGTTTCTTCCTCCTGACCCTCATTCTGATTGCCGTGACATGGAGAGTGGCCGCCATGGTAAGAATAAAAGAACAAGAAGAATTATGAAAAATATCATCCTTGCCGCTTTTCTCTCGTTGTTCTTCTCCCTGGCCAATGCGCAATCGGTAGACAGCCGTGCAGTTGCCTACAGTGTGCGCTACGAGAAAGAGCACCTCTTCCTGCAGAAAGATTCCGGGCTCAACGTTGTTGACTACGACATTGAATGGCCGGAAGTAGTGGGCTATCACTATGCACCGGAACTTAAACGATGCATCAGCGGCAGCCTGACAGGAACGCCGGTCCTCGGCTTCGACTCACTGCTCACCGCCATCCATCAGGAATACGGTTCGCCGGTAAGCACCATGTTCAAGACCATTCCTGACGACCGCCGTTTCTGCTATGTCACGGCCACTGCCCGCATCGCAGGCTATGACCCTGACCACTGGATAGCCTACGACCTCAAGCTCAAGATTGAACCCGGGGCGCTGTCAACCTACAAGGCTGCCGAAGGCGAGCGGATCGTGGTCTACGACATCCCCAACAAGAAGCTCTACAATGCCAACGAGCTCATCAGTTCCAATGTCGTGAGGCGCAACGAGCCGCAAGACTTCTACGACAATCTCTTTGCCTCACTCGACGACGACTTCTTCAACACGATGCAGCAATGCGAGATCAACGGCGTATGGACCGAAGGTTCTAACCTCTGCTTCTTCGTACGCGCCTCGACCGAGGATCAGCAAAGGAGCTATATTGCTGCCATGCCCCTCAAGACCTACGCCTATACGCTCTCGCGGCAGGGACGCAAGCTCTTCACGAAGCCGGGGGCAGCTCTCAACCCCGCAGCCGTGACGCAGCCGCAGGTGATCGACGGTGACTCTATATATAATAATGTGGAGACAGCACCGGCCTTCAAGGGAGGCGACAGCGCATTGCAACAATATATGAGCCACGTCAACAAGCCCGACGTCCTCCTCCCGGGACCGGTAAAAGAATATACGAGCTTCGTCATCGACAAAAAAGGGAAAATCAAAGAGGTCTGCATCCTCAAACCAGTGCATCCCGTGCTCGACCGCCATGCCGCCATGACCATTAAGGGCATGCCCGACTTCCTGCCCGGAAAGCAGAATGGCAAGAATGTTGCGGTCAGAATGTACATGCCCATCAGCTATAGACCTTAAAACTGTAAGCAACTCCATCCTACACTTATTCAAAATTTACATATTAAGGCTCAAATCGCTTCAAACAGGCGGTTTGAGCCTTTAGCATCTATCAATCTGTAACCTTTATTAGTTGATTTACATCAATCGTGCTTATTAGTAATTAATATTTACATAATAAGACAGAAGCCTTGCGATGAACCAAGAGGAACAACGACGGGTACATTCAGGACTTAAAGATACAACAAAAACAAAATGTAAGCAAAAGACAAGATAACAAGGAGATAGTCAAAGAAGCACTTTACAAAGTGAAAGTTTACAAGGCACACAAATACGAGTTTGCAAGATTGAACGGGTATCAAAATTACAGTTTTCTGACGGCGAAAAATAATGATAAAATAACGTTAAGGAAAAGAACAACCTACATAAAAAATGAATACCTTTGCAACAGAAAAAAGAAAAACAAAGAAATCTGAAAGGAACAAGCCTTATGAAAAAGATCATCTTAATGTCAGCCATGTTGCTGATGACAATAGCAAGCTTCGGACGCACACGCGTCAGTGAGAATGCGAAAGTGGTAGGTGACACGATCTACTATGCCGCAAATATGCAGAGCGTCAACAACGCAAGCCAGGCAGCTTATTACCGCCTGCTCAAGACACAGAACAACGGCCTCGCCAAAGAGGATGTGTTCCAAGACTTCTACATGAACGGCAAGCTCCGCGCTGAAGGTGGTTACAACTTCGTCGACCTGAGCAACGACAAAAACACAGTGCTCAACGGGGAAGTGACAACATACTATCCGAATGGCAAGGAGAAACTGCACGGCACATACGTCAACGGCAAGCGCAACGGATACTTCACCCTTCAGCTTCGCGACGGAGGGGTAGCCGTGGTAGCCTACAAGAACGGCAAGTCTGCCTACGACTACTTCATGGTGACCATGCCGGACGGCACACAGCAGAAGCGTGCACTGAACGAGATCAAGACGCTGCTGCAATAAAACAACAAACACTAAATGAAAGCATAATCTCTCTTACAATAATATACACTTTTATGATAAAAGATGTGTTCAACCTTTATTAGAACACACAGACAGAAGCCCCGCATTCGTGAGAATGTGAGGCTTCTGCCTTTTTTACCGGATTCTGTTGCGGATTAGCTGATGGGCATCTATTGAGCAACGAACTTGCCATCGTGCACACTCACCCGAATACCGATGGTATGAAAGACATGAACGATGCGCTGTACTTCACATCCCCGCTCAACCGTGAAATGGACCTTCTTCTCAGCAAGCGCCGGATCAGCGATCTCAACGCCCAGGGCATAGTCCTCGCCAAGCTGTCTCAGAACATCGCGCAAGGCTATGTCGTCATAATAATAAAAACCATCGCGCCAGCTCGTGTAAGGTAGCGTGTCCACCTGACGACGGTACCAGTTGTTTCCTGTCACGCTCACCTGCTGTCCGGGAAGGATGCGAATGTCGTGCGTATTATCGCTCACGCCTACACACCCTGAAACGAGCGTCACCTCCGTGGAATGCATACCGCGCGTCTTGATATTAAACTCCGTTCCATAGACCTGCGTCTGTGCGCATGGAGTCTTGACGATGAATGGCTCCTTAGCGGCCACAACCTTAAAATAAGCCTCACCGTCCAGTTCCACGACCCGTTTTCCATCATAGAAAGCCGTGGGAAACGTCAGCGTGCTGCCGGCATGCTGCCAGACTCGGGAACCATCCGGCAATACCACTTCCGCCGAGTGACCGGCCGGGAGACGAAGCAACACTTTCTTCACTTTTACCGATGCTTCTTTTCCACCACCATACTGTGTAGGCGTGACATAATACTGTCTGTTCACCGATACAAGCCGTGCGCTGTCGTCTTCACCCTTTCTGAAAACAGCTGACCCTCCCTTTTTAACCACAAGGACCACGGGTGCCGAGTCGTTCATTGGATCGTCGCCGTAAAGATAAGGAACGAGCCACGCCGCACCCGCAAAGCCTGCAGCCACGGCAAAAGCAACCACCGCACGACGGTGCCACAGCCTTCGTTGATGCTTACGAAGCGATCTACGCAACTGAGCCTTGACATCCACATGCTCAGCCTCTTTTCTGAACACCGTACGGATGTCCTCTATAAGCTGACGATCCTCTAAGTTGTCGGGCAATATGTCCTTATCTTCCTTCATGGTTGTTGCTTGTTAAGTTTGTTACGATATTGCCTGATGGTTGCCAAGGCCCTTATCATATATTTTTTTACGGTCGACGGGCTTATTCCCATTCGCTCTGCCACTTCTTTGTAAGAAAGACCTTCCATATAGCAGCCTTTCAAAATATCAACCGTAGGATGACCCATCATCGAAAGTACTTCCCGGATGATGCGCTCGTTTTCTTTCTGCCGGTCGTATCCGTCGGTCTGGACATAATGGTCGCCAAGCGTTTTTACATATTCAATATACGTTTCTTTGCGCTTACTACGCCGCAGATGGTCGATGCACTTGTTCTTCACCTTCTCATAGAGCAGGGCCTTAGACGTTTCCTCACGCACGGAAGCCAGATCGCGCCATATCTCCTCAAAGACAGAGGAAACGATGTCGTGGCATTCCTCACGGTCGAAGACAAACTGCCGGGCGAAGAAATACAGTGCCTCGTAATGCTGCTGATATAGAAGAATGAACTTATCCTGTCCGTGCATTGGCTTGGCGGAATAAACGGTTATAATGCAAAGTTACAAAATAATCTTTTTTCACACGAACCTATCAGCAAATAACTTACAGGAGGCCAGACAATAATTCTACCCGTCCTATTGCCCAAGTGCCTGCAATATCATCTGTTTCAGTTCGGGATGGGTCGGAGCGGGAGCCGCATAGCTGAACACCGTTCCGTCCCGCCCGATGATCATGAAACGGGGGACGCTCGTCACGTGATAGTCGCGTGCCATGCCTTTCGTCCAGCTCGGTATGAAGATGACGTTACCTTTCAAACCGTGTTCCGTCACGAGCGCTTTCCACCGGTCTATCTCTACGGAGACACCCAAACAGACACTGAGGAACACCACATCCTTGCCTTTCAGCTCCTCCGCCAACTGCTTGAAGAGAGGCATCATGTGCAGGCAAGGCACACACCAGGTAGCCCAGCAATCAATGACGACCACCTTCCCACGGAGATCAGACAATCGAAGTTTTGTGCCATCCATGCGTTCACCCTCAAAGTCTGCAGCCTGCTGTCCAGGCTTCGACCAGGCCGTGCGCTGTTCAACGGGTTGCACTGCCCGCCTGAATTTCAGAGAGAGCGTATCGCTGCCCAACGACTTCCTAATGGTTTCCAACTGTTCGTAATACCTGCACCCCTTCGCTTCGGCATAAAGGTACGCTTCACGCAAAGCGCGGGATGAAAAGAACCCGGCACGGCCGCGATAATCGTCCGGCTGCAAGCCCCTCTCGGCCGCTGCCACGTCAGCATAGGCTTTGAGCATATCGGGAGCCCAGGGCAGACTCAGCACTTCATCGTTTGCAAACAGCTTACCATAAGCATCCAACTCTCCGGGGCGCATGAAGTCGACTCCCTGCGAACGGAAGAAGGCGAGCTTGCCAAAAGCCTCATCGCACGCCATCTTCAACAAGACCAGACGACGGCTGTCATCAAGCGGCTCCTTGCCAAGGGTTCTTTCCAAGACCTGCCGTTGCGCCGCCAAGAATTTCAGTTCCCCGACAAACGCGGCTGAATCGACGGATGTCGCACCAGGCACTGAGCGGTAGAGCCAGGCATGAAGCGCCACCGGCGCGTAAGCCTGCTCATAACTGCAGATGGCTCCGGCAAGGCCGGACGGAGTGTCAAACACCCGCAAGCCTTCATTGCCGAACACCACCCGAAGGTTCTGCCCGTCGGTCAGGTAAACCGGGTAGCTCACGCCACTGCCGCTGACAAGCTCATAATAACCGGCCGAGGGCAACTGTGCCACGAGGGTTACCCGGCCGTCAGCTCCTGCCCGGCCACCAGCACACAGGCTGTCATACCCCTGGCGTACGGCGCAAAGGCGAATGTCGCTGCCCATCTCCTCACCCATCGTCACTTGCAGCGTGGTCTTTGCCTGCAGGCTCCAACAAAGCACGGAAAAAAGGAACAAGGCTAATATCCGCCGGTTGCTGACGGAACGTTTATCTATCTTCATCTCCTGATAAATTATTAAACTAAACAATGATATGCTGTTATAATAAGTAATGGTCAGATTGGCTGACAGCTGTCGGACGATCAGCTAACAGCTGTCGGACGATCCTCACGCCCTCAGAAGAGCGTCGTCATATTAGTACCGTATGATCCATAAGACATGAAGCAGGCTCGGCGCACGCTGCCTTTACCCGTCAACACTCGCTCTGCCGGCATCACCTTGCCGGCCTTTACCGGATGCAGATAGAGCTTGTAGCCGTCGGCTGTCGAGGTGGCGACAGCAAGACAGTCGAACCAGGAACTGTCCATTCCATAAGGCGCATATTTCAGATACTCCATATACGTGACCGTCTCTCCGGCTGCCGGTTGTACGTCCTGCAGCGTCTCGGTCCAGGAATCAAGGTTGCAGGCGTATAGCCGGTTGCTCTTCGAATAATATATAATGCGGCTGTTCTGGTTCAATGTGCTGTAGTCGGCGGTGTAGAGTCCCAGTCCGTCCGGCATCTCCGCCGTGCCAGTGATCGGATTGGATCCCATGTAGTAAGGCTGTCCGTTGAGCGTATAGAGATAATGCTTACCCGTCTTCCGGTCGTGCATTACAGCCAGCGCCACGTCGCCCTGCGTATAAGTGGAGGTCGTCATGCCGCCTAAGAAGACGAGGTCCATGCCGGTCTTGTTCGACGAGGGCGAGGCGTTGGGGAAATAATCTATCCCCGACGAGGTACGGCTCACGGAACAGAACGAATCGTTGGAACGGTTGTAGAGCAGCGGGAGCGACCGCGCGCAATGATGCCACGGAGAGAGGTCGTAGTCGCCGAGCACCTTAATGACAAACTGCTTATAGACACTATACTTAGAATTGTACAGCGTGTAGACATGTCCGTCTACATAAACATGTATATCGGACGGGCCGGTAAAGAGATCGCGCACCTCGCGCTTCGGCACATCCATAAACAGATCGTTGAAGCCACGGATGATGCGCCCTGTGAAGAAGTCAATAGCGGCGAGGTCATTCTTGGAAGCCACAAAGACAGCTGAGCAGCGCTTGTCCGTCTTCGAGCCTTCGTCAAAGTCCCAGTAGGAATCTGTCTGAGCGAGGTTGACAGCCGTCCCGGCAAGATGATGGCCGTTGGCGGCAAGAATAAGATCCCGCTTCTGCTTCTTGTCGGTGAAGAAGTCGAAGTCGGTACTGTCGCCTTCACTCTTAAGCACCCACCAGCCTTCGTTCATGTCCGTTGTCACGTTGAGGTTATACTCCGTGTAGCTGAAGATGCCGGTCTGGCGGTCCTTGGCACAGAAACGGAGCTTGTAGCTTCCCAAGCTGAGGTTGACCGGCACGTCCAAGTTCTCTGTCCGTGCTATAGTGTCGGGAATCTCGCCCCAGGTCGCAGTCGACGGCGTTACCGTCCAGAAGCAGTCGTACTGCCTGTCGGCGGGCGAGACCACAGGATTGATCTTCAAACGGTCACCCACCGGAGCGACGGTATAGGCCGGTTCTATGCCGCTGACCTCAATCTTTAAGGGTTCAGAGAGGTTGTTGTTGCTGTCGTCCGAATAGCATCCGGAGAAGAGCGTCAGTCCCGCCAGAAGCACGGCGGGCAGCAATATACAGGTATGTCTCATGTTGTGTATGTCTTATGTTATTGTTCAGAGATTTGTCGGGAACGAGACGAGCTTGCTGTTCGGGTTGGAGGCATCTTCCCTCAGCGGTGCCAGGCCGGAAGCGATATTGGCAGGGTCGTTGTTGAAGTCTTCCAAAGCCTCCTCAAACTTGCCGCGCCAATAGACGATGAGCGAAGTGGAAGCGTTGGCCTTTGCGACCCATTCGTCATCGACCTTGCCGCCTGCCACCTTTATCATCAACTGATGCTTGACCGTGCTGTACGTCCCGAGATAATAGTCGGTTGTCCGGTTCCAGGTGGAAGGCTTCTCTAAGAGATCCGAGATGATGACGGAGCGCTCCAGCTTTGCCGTTTCTCCCACTCCGAACTCGCTGTTCTCCTTTATTCTCAGGCGCAGCCTTACCGCTGCTTTTTTAAGAGAGGCATCGCGCAGCACGATGACCCCGATGCTGTCGGTAACGTGTCCGGCCCTTACGGTAAGGAGCTTGCGTGCTCCCTCATCGCTGAAAGGCACATAGTGGACCGAGGCCTTCGCCTGTGCGCCCTCCGTGGCCGTGGAGTCGAACACCTGCTCCAGGTCGGCCAGGCGGTCATAGTCGGCAGGACCGCCAAGCACGCGGACGGGAATGAAGACTGTGTCGCGCTGCCGTGTGCTGCTACCCCACACGAAAGAGTAAGACAAGTCGGGCAAGCTGCCGCCATCAGCATAGAACTGCACGCGCGACCGGTCTGCATAGACGAGCCCGCTGTCCTCGCTGCACGAGCCGAGCAAGAAGGCGCTCAGCGAAAGACCCGCCAGCAACAAAAGGGCGGAGACTGAAGATAATATGTTTTTTACCATGATATTGCGATATAAATAATAGGATCCTATATAATAATGTGGGCTTGATAATGCATTATACATAACTCATTATACAATATACATTATACATTACCCACTATCCATTATACATTACCCATTATACATTAATACATTCAACACTTAACACTTAACATTAATCATTATTATAGATTGCCTCTTTCACGGGCAGCGGTACGACATAAGTGGCCTCTGAACCTGGCACTGAAGCCCAGTAGATGTCCGTCGCTCCCAATCGCTTATAAGCATAGAAGGCCTGTCCCTCACCGTAAAACTCCTTGTTGTACTCTTTGATCAAGACCTCACGCAGTTTGTCGGCTGAGGAGATGTCGGAAGGCGTGATGTCGCGTGCCTCGCAGAATGCGGCATAGAGCTTGGCGGCTTCATCTGCCGGCGCGCACTCTGCAGCGATGAGGTACATCTCCGACAGGCGGATGAGCGGTATGACGTTCTTGGCAAGGTCGGGCATCTTCTCGGCCTGTGTGTACTTGAGGAAATAGAAGGGACGGTTAAAGTAGCTGATCTTCACCTCCTCCCACATGTTGACGAAGCGGATGTCGGACGTACCCTTCTCATAGAGACGCGCCGTAAGCTCCTTCTGCGCCTTGTGGTAGCTTCTGCCCGACCCGATGGTAGTCGTGATGTCGTTCACCTTCAGGTCGAAGACGTGCTCCGAAGAGAAGGTCTTGTCGCCCTTGGCACAATCGTCACGCGTGCCCAGACGGAACATCTTATTGCCGGCAGGGTCTTTGGCGTCGATGATGAGGCGGGCATAGCGCAGGGCACGTTCCTTGTCGCCCTTCCATAAGGCCACGCGAGCCTGCAGCGCACAGACGGCATAATAGTTCATGCGAGTCTGACGGCTGGAATAATAACTGTCACTCACGCCGGAGGCAGTACTGAGTGACCCTATAGAGTGTGTCCGTACAGGATCAGCCTTGGCAAGACACTGCTCCGCGGCATCCAGATCAGCCGTGAGCCTGTCTAAAAACTGATTGTAAGTAAGAAACTCGTTGGGCGTATGGCTTACTGCCGTGACGTAGGGCAGCACCTTGCCGCCGGCCGTCTTCTCAGGCATAGGGCCGAAAAGCCGCAGCACGTCGAAATGGCACAAGGCACGAATGCCCAGGGCCTCTCCCTTGATGAGGTTATAGTCCGTCGAATCGAGCACCCCGTTGCTATTGTCTATATTTCTCAACAGTCCGTTGACATCAGCTATGACCTTATAGAGATTGTTGTAGAGATTAGAAAAGGCCTCCTCCACGCTCTGGGCCTTGTAGTTGTAGCTGCTCAGGTATTCACCGGTAGAGCCCGAGGTGTAGTCCCAGTGCTGAGCCAGGTTTTCCACGATGCCGAAAGTCATCTCTTGTCCGTAGAGACTTGTCTGCTTCATGCGGATATAGGCACCGGTCAGCACCGCGCGATAGCCGTCACGCGTGGAGAGCATCTCGTCCTGCTCCTTCTCCGAGGAAGGCAGCACGTTGAGATAATCGTCGCAACCTGTCAGCAACAGGCTGACGAGAAATATGATAGAAAGAATCTTTTTCATGCTAAGAGATTTATTATTGATCACTAATGTAAGATAATCATTATCCGAGAGTCGTTGTCGTTTACTGTCAGAATGCGAAGGAGAGCGAGAGGGAGAATCTGCGCGAATAAGGATAGGAGAGTCCGCGCTCCTGCTTGACCGTAGAGATATAGAACAGATCGCTGAAATCGCCGCTCAACGTAAGCTGCCTCATGCCGATGCGCCTGAGCCAGGGGCTCTGGTCGAAGATGTAACTGAGGTGAACATTCTGGCAAGTCAGCGTTCGCTCATCCTGAACGAAGCGTGACGTAGCATAGGTCGTGGTCTCATTGGTCAGTCCTTTGAAGAAGGTGTGGTCACCGGGTTGCTGCCAGCGGTCTTCAAAGACGCGCCGGTCCACATTGTAGAGCTTATCGGCATTCTCCACACGGTTGGCGAGTGTAGAGTTGTAGAGCTGTCCGCCGAACCGGTAAGACAGGGCGATGACTGCCGAGAAGCCGCGCCAGCGCACCATACTGCCCAACGTGCCTCTGTACTTTGGCTCACTCAATCCGCAATTCACACGGTCGGCGGCATCCCACGTATAGGTGACCGTCCCGTCTTTCTTACGGAAGAGCTCGTAGCCCGTTCCCGGGTCTATACCTAAAGACGGCACGGCATAGATGGTGTATTGCGACTCGCCCTCGCGGATCACTTTGTTGGGCAGGACGCTTCCCGTAAGCAACAACTTCCCATAGGCATCCTTCATGGCCTGCGACAATTTGACGACCTTGTCGCGGTTGTGCGCCATCGTGCCGGTGAGTGACCAGGCAAAGCGTTTGGCTTCGTTGCGGAGGACGAAGACCGTCGAGCGGAGCTCAAATCCGCGGTTCTCTACCTTACCTATATTTTCTACATAGGATGTGAAGCCATTGCTCAACGGAAGATCCAAGGAGGACAGCAGGTTGCTTGTACGATTGAGATAGACATCGGCAACAAGACTGACGCGGTTGCCAAATGCACTGACCTCCAGGCCCGCATCCCATTTGTTAGTCTTCTGCCACTCCAGGTCGCGGTTCTCCAACGCCTTCTGATAAGCGCCGGTCCATTGATTGTAGCGGTCGTTCAAGTAATAAGTATAGGTGGCAATAGCTTGCCAGGCATTGAAGTTCTGCGAGCCCGTCTGTCCGTACGAGCCACGGAGCTTGAGCTTGTCGAGCCATTTGACGTTCTTCATGAAAGGTTCGTTGTTGACGTTCCATCCCAGTCCGGCTGACCAGAACGGAGCGAATCGCCGGTCTTTACCAAACTGCGACGAGCCGTCCATACGCCAGGACAGATCGGTATAATAGCGGTTGTCGTAACTGTAGTTGACGTTGGCAACCAGTCCGACGGACCGTGTTTTCGATTCGGCTCCGGAGGGTTTGCCTCCCTTTTGATACTGAAGTGCATTGGACGGGAAATCAAGGGTCTCGTCGGGGAAACCTTCGAGGGTAAAAGAATAGGAACGGGAGTAATCCTGCCGCAAGTTCCAGTTGACAGCCGTATAAAGGAGGTGCTTCTCGGCGAAGATCTTTGAATAGCTCGCAGTCAGCGCAACCTCATAGTTGTTCACCTTGCCGGTACCGTAGACGTAACGTCCTTTGCGCAAGGCACCTTCCTCAGTCTGATACTCGTCGGCTTCAAACATAGTATGTGAAGCGGGCTTGTAGTCGTCGCTCTCACTGTCCTCCCACGTATAGCTCACGCGAGCCCGTGTGATAAGACCGTTCACAGGACGCCACTCAATAGCGAAGTTGTTGGTAATGTCAGTATAGGCTGTACTGTTCTTCTGATGGAGCGTAGCATTGTAAAGGGGGTTGGCCGGAAGATTGCTGAAGCCTCCAAAGAAGTCGACATCATTGTCGAAGAGCTTGATGATATTGCCTTCGTCGTCATATGGCTTCCAATAAGGATTGAGACGTGTATAATCGGAGAAGGAGCCATAGGGAGAGTCGTCACTCTTGGTATGTCCAATACTCAGATCGTTGGTGAAGAGGAAGTCGCGATGCTGGTAAGAGAGCGTGATGCCTCCGTTGAAACTGTTGCGCGCCGACTTCTTCATGACACCAGCCACGCCGTTGTACTGCAGGTTGACGGCATAGCGGAAGCTTGTATCGCCACCCTCAAGGCGGAACGTGTGGCGCTGGCCTATGCCTGTGCGCAGGGGCTTGGCCATCCAGTCGGTATTCACGCCTCTCACGACATTCTGTAGGATCGCACTGTATTTTTGTTTGAGTTTGAAGTCACGCGTAGGATCAGTACTGTCATAGTAACCTGCCCGTCGCTCCAGCTCAAGCTTGTCGGCAGCATTAAGCAGGTGATAGTCACTCAAGTCCGGCACTTCCATGTTCAGACTGCCGGTATAGCTGACGCGCAACTTGCCTCCTTGCGGAGCGCGCCGCTTAATGACAATGACACCATTAGCTCCCCGCGAGCCATAGATAGCCGTGGCTGAGGCATCTTTCAAGAGCGTGATGCTCTCTACCTCATCCTCATTGAGATCCATCATGCGCGTCAGGCTGATTTCAAAGCCATCAAGGATGACGAGTGGCGTGTTGAGGTCAGTGCGCGTGTTGTCCTGCATGTCGGTGATCGTAGGCACGTTGGCAGCCCCGCGGATCTGTACGTCCGGCAGATGGTTAGGATCAGAACCGTAGGTGTTGTTGGTGAGAATGTTAAACGAAGGATCGATGTTGGCGATCGAAGTCAGCAGGTTCTTGTTGCCATATTCGTGAAGTTCCTTGCCACTGATCGTGGTGACGGCACCGGTAAAGCTCTCCTTCGACTTGTTGAACATACCCGTTACCACGACACCCTGTAGTTCTTTTGTAGCTGGATGTAGCTTGATGGTCATGCCGTCGCGGAGTGGTATCGTAGCCGTCTCCATACCTACATAAGAGACGCGCGCCTGATAGTTGCCGTCTGAAGGCAAGTCAAGGGTGTATCGGCCGTTGACATCGGTAACGGCTAAAGCCTTGGTCCCCACAACGGCAACCTGTGCACCGATGACGGGTTCACCGGTCTCTGCCTCCATGACACTGCCTAAGAAATGTTTCTTTACCCGTTGATTGGTCGTCTTCTCTTTCTTTCGGATACTGAGAAGCCTGCCATCAACAGCATAAGTAAGGGGCGTGCCTGCGAGCACCGTAGACACAGCCTCCCTGACGGGTGTACTGCGAAAGTGATGGCTGACACGGTACGGGCTGACATCTTCGTAAGAAAATACGAACTTGTAGTCGGACGCACGCTCCAACTGTTTCAATGCTTGCGCCAACGGTGTGTTATCGAAAACAACCGTGACTCGTCCGTTCTGCGCCTCAACAGCAGAAGGGACGAAGAGCAAGCACAACAAGGCCAAAATGATAGTTGCGGTCTTTTGTCTCATAAGTCTCTCTTTTAACAATATTATGATCTTTTGCTACCTATTACGACAAAAGAGACAAAAAGGCCACGAAAAAACTAAAAAAATAATCTTTTTAATCCAAGATCAGGACACGGACCTCGGCGTTCATCATTTTCTGAATCTCGTTCATCGGCTTCTTGAAGAAAACGCTCTGGATGGCTTTATTGATAATGCCATGGCCAACGGCGAGCACGGTCTGTCCGGGATAGGTCACCTTGATCCACGTCAGGAAGTTCTGCGCACGGCTCTTCATGTGCTCGAGGCTCTCCACGTCTTCGGGCCACTCAGCATGCTCCAGATCCGGAATAAACTTACCCGTGAACGATCCCCAGTCGCGTTCACGAAGCAGCGATGTCGTCGCGATGTCTTCAGGCTTCACGCCGTGAGCGGCAGCAATGATGGTACAAGTCTGTATGGCCCGGTGAAGGTCGCTGGCCACGAAAGCGTCAATCTCCGTGTCTTTCATTTTCTCAGCCACCTCACGAGCCTGTGCCTTGCCCGTCTCGTTCAACTCACCGCCCTGCCATCCTTGCAGAATCTGAGCAGCGTTGGCCACGGTCTCGCCATGGCGCACAAGATAAAGTTTTGTCATGATCTCTATGTTTATTTTTATTGTATGCTGAATTGTTATCCTGTCCCTTACGAAAGAATTGTGCTGCAAAATTACAAAAAATAACACGATAACGCCCAAGGTTCAAAGAAAAAAGCCTATCTTTGCAATATGAAGACGGATATGTTAAAAGAGTTAGGCAAGTGGTTAATGGACGTTGCCAAGTATATGGCTACGGCTATCCTTCTTTCTTCCTTATTCACAAGTTTCAATGGATGGAGATGGTACAACTATGCCTTTCTCGTATTGGCAATTATCTTCACATTATTTGTAGGATTGTATCTTAGCAACAGAAAGGGAAAACAACAATGACAGGAGCAATGATTATCAGCGCCATGGTCATCTGCATTGCAATAGCGGGACTGATGGCATCGTGGATAGAAGACAAGAAAAACAAACAGCGTAAAAGCGCAGAAGCCTAATAAGTAGATGAAAGTTCTTCGCAGTAGTATTTTCCGCGCCGTATGTGCAATTGTCGTCGGCGCGTTGTTGGTCAAATACCGTGAGCAGACCGTGACATGGATCACGGTCCTCATCGGTGTTATCTTTTTAGTGAGCGGTATCATCAGCATCACCGCGTGGTTTTCAGCCAAACGCAAGGGAGGAGCCGAGGGAGTAGACCTCTACGATGCCCAAGGCAACCTGCTCACGCCTCCTGCCCCTCCTTTCCCCATCGTAGGATTGGGCAGCGTCATTCTCGGCGCTGTGCTGGCCTTGTTTCCCAACAGTTTCGTCAACGGACTGATGTACATCTTGGCCGCCATGCTCATCCTCGGAGCGCTCTCACAGTTCTTCAACCTCACGGTGGCCCGCCGCTTTGCGAAGATTGGCTTTGCATGGTGGATCGTCCCTACGCTCGTCCTCCTTATAGGCCTCATCGCCATCGTCAAGCCTTCGTTCATAGCCTCAGCCCCTCTTCTCGTGCTCGGTTATTGCATGATCGTCTATGGTGCCGTTGATCTTATCGACACCCTCAAGATTCACCAATGCAGGAAAGAATTAAGAAAGAAGAGTGAGGAGTGAAGAGGGAAGAGCTCTTCACTTTTCACTTACTTCATTCTTCACTAAACAGCGTCCGGATATAGTTGGTGAGCATTCCGATACCCTTGACATTCTCGCCGCCCTGCGGAATGATGACATCGGCATAACGCTTTGTGGGCTCGATAAACTGCTCATGCATCGGCTTGAGCACCTTGAGATAACGGTCCACCACCATCGACACCGTACGCCCACGGTCTATCGTGTCACGCTGAATGTTACGAATGAGGCGCTCATCGGAGTCACAGTCGACAAAGATCTTCAGATCCATCATGTCGCGCAGCCGTTTGTTGAGCAGCGTCATGATACCCTCAATGATGATCACGGGTTTCGGCTCTACATGGATCGTCTCAGGCAGACGGTTGCTGAGGATATATGAGTAAGTAGGCTGCTCGATGGCTTTACCCTGCCGCAACTCGTTGACCTGGTGGATGAGCAGCTTCCAGTCGAAGGCATCAGGATGGTCAAAGTTGATGGCCTTGCGCTCCTCGTCCGTCAGACCCGTCGTATCATTATAATAAGAATCCAATGGCACGACGGCCACGTAGTCGGGCGGCAATGCTTCCACGATCTTCTTCACTACCGTCGTCTTGCCGGAGCCTGTACCGCCGGCTATACCGATAATTGTTGGTTTATCGTTCATATCTTTTTATATTAATCCTAAGTCACAGAACATCTGCTTATAATAGTCCGCCTTGACCTCCACCTTCATCGGATAAGCTCTACTTGAGCTCGGCTCCCGATAAAGACTGATGGTCCGCCCCTCGAAGGTGAAGTCGGCATGGCTTCCCATCTTCATTTTCCTCGCCTCGCTGCCGATGCCATAATGCTCGGTGAAGAGCGTCGTAGCGAGCTGCCCGGCGGCGAGCACACCTTTGCATAGCGGCAAGGCACGCAGCATTCCGTCGAGGTCGGCCCGTTCCACGACCTCCAGGTCTTTGTCCGCCGCCGTGCCCGTCGTTCGACGGATGCGCAGGCAGGTATCAAAAATGGCGATGCCTTTCTCCGCCAAGAATGCCTTCAGTTCCTTCAGACGGTAGGTCTTGTTGGCTTCATCCACAAAGTGGAGCTTGTCTCCGAAGAAGCACAGTCCCACAATGCGCCACATATCATTGGTATAGTTGGGGTAATACCACTCCATACACCAGCGCTTAGGTGCCGGAGGAAAGGTGCCCAACATGAGCAGGCGCGCGTTCTTCGGCAGGAAAGGCTCAAAGGGATGGGTCTCGATATTGTCTTGCGTCATTTTCAATCAATGCTTCTCGGCCGCCTCCAACCGTTTCTTCTCAGCTTCGCACGAAGCTATGTTCTTCTTCTCTGCCTCCGTATATTCGGGCAAAGCAAAAACGGTCTCCTTCGGCTCACGTTTCGTCGCCGTCTGTTCCTTCACTAAGTAGACGACGGTCGGCAGGTGGTCGGAATAGCCATCGAGCCATACGCCTCCGGCAGTGGTACGCTTCGTGTTGCCCTTGTATTTACCCTCCGTCTGGAAAAGGTAAGGCATACGCTGCACCTCATTCTTAAAGAACTTCAGCGTGGTATAATCTTTCTTGCCGTCTTTGTTGATAAGACTCGGCGAGAGGATGATCTGATCGAAGAGGTTCCACGAACCCTGATATTGCAGCGTGCCCGTCCCTTGCTTGGCCAGGACATTGTACCAAGGGTTGTACATATCGTCCTTGCCCACCATCGACAGTTCCTCTTTGGCCGAGAGCACATCGTGCATGCTCTTGTTTGTCGGATCATCATTCATGTCACCCATGACAATAACCTTTGCCTTCGGGTCTCCGGCCAGGATGCGGTCTTTCAACGCCTTGATCTGCGCGGCTCCCACCTCACGGTAATACGATCCGTTGAACCGGCTTGGCAGATGGTTCACGATAACGACCACATGCTCACCCGCCAACAAGCCGCTCACGGCTAAGAAGCCACGGGTACGGAAGGCGGAGTCCTGCTTCTCCGTCGGGATATAAGGATAGAGCCGCACGCCCTTAACGGTAAACAGGGAGGGGTTGTAGAGCAACGCGCAGTCCACCCCACGATGGTCGGGACCTTCCACGTGGCAGAACTTATAGCCGCGCCTGCTCAGCTCCGGCTGGGCACAAAGGGCAGCCAACACATGGTCGTTCTCCACCTCAGACACACCGATCACCGAACAGCCCACACCGGGCAGCATCGTCGTGCCCATGTCGGACAGCGCACGAGCCATGTTGTGCAGCTTATGACTATACTTCAGACCGTTCCATTTATAAGAGCCGTTGGGCAGAAATTCGTAGTCTTTCTTGCCCACATCATGACACGTGTCGAAAAGGTTCTCAAGGTTATAGAAACCTACGGCATAAACATTATACTTCTTCTGTGCCGCTGAAGGAAGGCAGAAGAAGAGCACCAACAAAAGTGCGGGAAAAAGCTTTTTCATCTGTAATTACTGTTTGCACCTGCAAATATCGGAATAATTTCTGGTTTATCAGCATTTCTTCACAAGAAAATGCGGTGAATTTTCCTTTCCGGCCGTCCCGAAGGTGTTTATCATGACATAATACTTGACATCCATTCATTGGAACATTACTACAAAGGAATCGTGTTACTTCTCTTCTTCCGTCATTCTCGCGTACATCTCGAAGAGCCTGGCGACGCACTCCGACTCAGTCATCTTCGTGGAGAAGCCGTAGGCCTGCATCACGGCACGGTCGTTCTTGCGGTGCGCCTCCAAAAGGTCGTAGGGCATCGTTGCCGGGTCGTAGAGGTCGGCAAGACTCGAGTCGGGATACTTGGCACGGACATCGAGGATGGCCTGGGCCGTCTGAGCAATATTGGCCTCTCCCCGGCCCTCCCCCGCAGGAAGGGAGAAAGGCCAAGGAAAGTTGTTGTACACCACGTCCTTGGAATAGCGGTAGCGCATCTCTAACCTGCCACAGACCACACGCATCCAGGCCATGTGGACATTGCTCTCCAAAACGCCAAAGTGGTAAAGGGTGGCGGAGGGGATGATAATAACGGAATCGGTCGGAATAATTGACTTGTCAAGGAATCCCATTGGAACATAACGTCTTCTTTCCGAAGATACACGAGGAATAACAATATATGTATCAGGATTCCAAGTCTCCCTAAATCTATATGGAACATTAGCAAGTTCTCGTGTCGGCCCGAATGAACTTTCCAAACGCATTTCCTTTACCTTATTAATTCTCTCCATGACAAGAGGCATAGATCTCAACTCTGCCGGAGTTGCGTCTACAAGCCACAAACAATATCTCTTCTTGTTATTGATAAACTCCGTTGCACCTATCAACCTTTTGATAAACTTTTTCGAGTTTGGCTCTTTGTTTATAAAATCGTCAATGTCTTTCTCCTCAACAATTAGGTTACCGCCATCTGTGGGTTGATTTCCTCTTGTGCATAGAGGTACATCACACAAAGGTTTGCTTCTTCTTGAAACGTAAATATCGGGTGCATCAATAAGATAGGCATTGATGTTGTCGGCCTTTATCTGCTGCCCATTGTCGAAGATAGTTCTTTCCCTTTTACTATCTGTGCATGAAAATCCAACGATGACACAATGAACATGCGCTTTCAGGTTGGCCTCACTATCCCATCGAAATGTACGGTAAGCAAAATCTATATGTATGCCAAAGTGTTCTTTAAGGGGCTTCCATAAAGCGGCGACCTGCTCACCCTGACAAATTGAATTTGTTGATACGAATGCACAATGTGTGTCAGTGCCTTGGAACATTTGTGCTGCTTTTACATACCATCCCGAGACATAATCCAAGACACCTGCCATCCTGTTTTTAGGAAACAATTCCGTAATCTCTTTTTTTTGTTGTTTAGACATCATACTCGCTCCCACGAACGGCGGGTTGCCGATGATATAGTCGGGATTGGGGCACACCTCGTGCCAGTCGGTGCGAAGGGCGTTGCCCTCATGGATGTTGGCATAGCTCTTGAGCGGCAGGAAGTCGATGTTGTGATGGACGATGCGCTCCGTCTCCGCCATCATCTGACTCTCGGAGATCCACAGGGCAGTGGTGGCCACGGTGACGGCGAAGTCGTTGATCTCGATGCCGTAGAACTGGTTGATGCTGACCTTGATGGGATTGTCGAAGGCCGACAGGGGCTCGATGGAGTAGATGGCCTTGATGACCTCGTTCTCCAACCGGCGCAGGGAGATATAGCTCTCGGTGAGGAAGTTGCCGGAGCCGCAGGCGGGGTCGAAGAACGTGAGGGAGGCGAGCTTGTCCTGGAAGGCATGGAGCTTACGGACTCTCGCCTTCTGCACCGGCTCTGCCTTTGTTTCTTGGAACTCGTGCCGGAGGTCGTTCAGGAACAGCGGGTCGATGACCTTGTGGATGTTCTCTATCGACGTATAGTGCATGCCCCCGTTCCGTCGGGTCTCGGGGTTGAGGGTACTCTCGAAGACGCCTCCGAAGATGGTCGGCGAGATCTGCGACCAGTCGAAGTCCATGGAGGCATGGAGCAGCAGCGTGCTACGTATCTCGTCGGTGAACTGCGGGATGTCTATCTCCTCGGCAAACAGTCCGCCGTTGGTGTAGGGGAAGGCTGCCAACACCGGCTTGTCGTACTTGCTGCGCTTCTCCGGCGGCGTGTTCAACTCTTCAAAAAGGCGTATGAGGGCCATGCGCATGTCCTCCGTCTCATAGTGCGCCATGTAGTCGTGGAACATGTCGCGCCGTCCGAAGACCCCGGCATCCTCGGCATAGAGGCAGAAGACGAGGCGGACGCAGAGGATGTTGAGATAGCGCGACGACATCGGGTCGTCCCTGTCGTACTGCTTGACGAGCGCGTCGTAGAGCCGTCCGACAATCTCGCCGGCCTTCATCGAGACCTCCATCTCTTTCTTCAGGTGGTCGCTGCCCTCGTCGACGAGGAACTGCAGGCGGTAGTAGTCGGTGCCGAGGTCCCGGAGCAGGATGCGCTGAGGCTCGCCCTTGGGGTTCTCCATGTCGTAGACGTCGAACTCGGCAAAGTTGCACGTCACGATCCATTTGGGGTGCTGCGAGACGGGCAGGCCGAGGATATAGCGTTGTGCCTGCTGAAAAGGCGACAGCTTCCTGCCGTCGCTCTGAAGGATGGGCTTGCGCAGGTCCTTGCCCAGGCTCTTCATCTCGATCATCGTGCGGGTGGAGGGTATCATCACGTCGATGAACGAGGTGTTGTCGAGCTGCACCTGCTCCTCGAAGCGGACAAACTCCGTCGGCTTCTCCACGCCATAGACGTTCTCCAAGAGGTCGAGCCAGAACCGCTGGCTCTCCCCTTTCTCATATCCCTTTCCTGCCCACCGCTTGGCGAACTCCATGGCCGCCGCTTTCTGTTGCTTCTCTGTGTTCATCTTATTGTTGGCTCCTTCCCAATTACGATAGTCAGGCAATCAATAGCTGAGCATGGCTTCAGGCATGATGCCGAGAATGCGGCAAATCCTTCCGGCAAGAGACAGGCTTGGCTCACTCTTGCCATTGACGAAAGCATTGACACGGCTGGGACTGACACCAATCTCGACCGACAGCTGTTTTTGAGTCATGTTCTTCTCTTCAAGACCTGCCTTGATCAGCTCTGCAGGAGTCGGCTTTTCTATTGGATAATGAATCTCCTCATACTCCTCTACAATATCACTCATCATGGCGAGCTCAACACTCAGCGGGTCATTGACAGGCGTGTTGTCATTGACTTGTGGGAGCAGCTCCTCTATCCGCTTCTCGGCCATTTCATATTGCGCCTTGGTTATCTGCTTCATATTCGTTCCTCCTCTATTTATATGGTTGTGATATCTTTAATCTTGTCGTACTGTTGATGGGTGCCCACAAACCGGATATACATCCGCCCGATAGTAAACTGAATGACTACGACAAGACGGTACTTGTTGCCATGGATATTAAAGACATAGTGCTGGTTGCCCACCATGTCCGTGTCACCATAATCTTGCCTAATGTCCCCAAGATTATGCCACTGCTTTTGTGAAGCAATATAGTACCATCTTTCAAGTGGCACTTTTGCATCCGCATACCTCGACTGCTCATAAAACAGTTTCAACTTCTTATGAGATATAATCCTCATAGCCCGACATCTTAATAGTGGTACAAAGATACTATAAAATTTCTTATTACAAAACTACTTAGACCAATTTATTTTGTTTTGTGAAACTTTTCGATTTAACCGTTGAAAGGCTGTAATCATACGGGGCACATTTCTGTGAAAGTTTTTCTGTGTAGTGCTTCCTTACTCCTAACTATTACAACTCCTAACTCCTAACTTCTAACTCTTAACTCCTTTTGCGCCAGCCTGTTTTTAAGGTTTTCCTTTGTGTCAGTGCCAAGATCCGACGGAGGAGGATCTGCCCGTTGTGGGATGAGGGCGGGGAGAGGCTTTGCCTCTCACATGCCCTCACCCCACAACGGGCAAAAGACCTGAGTCCTTGACACTGGCACAAAGGGTTTTATTGGTTTTGTTTTCAAGGGAAAGTCGTTGTGACGCGTCACCCTGAATCTCCAAAATTTTCTTGCAAATGCTTGATTATCAATGGTAGTTTTTATTTCAATAAAAAAACGACGAAGTCAGAAAATATCTTGACAGTTGGTAAGGTATTGGTTGCAGTGGCCGCCTTCAACGGCGGCCACTGCAACAATTCAAACGCACAAGGCAAAAAAATCCCGCGACTGCGAAAAGAATGGGTACGCAGACGCGGGAAGATATATTGCATAAGTAAACTCTTACTTTGTTCCGATGAAGGTAGCGGTAAGCGGCATCGGCATGTTTCCGAACTTATGCACATTAACTACCGTCACCGTGCTGCCTGCGAAGATGACCGTGATCTGACCCACCGTGAGGTCATAATTCTTGTCAATCTTCATGCCGGAGATACTGACATGAACAGAAACATTCTTATCCGCATCTTCCTCCTTATCAGAATAGGAGTAGTCAAGATAATAAGCATTCTTCGCTTTGTCGAAGGGGATGTTCTTCACCGTGTAGCTGCCCTGGACAATCTTGCCGACCATGGGAACGGTAGCCGTGAAGTCGTAGGTCTCTTGGGGGAGCATGACATTGATAGTGCCATTGCTGTTCTCTTTGATGGTGTACTTAACGTTCTCCGCAGCCGTCTTATAAGCCGCTCCCATCATCCCGAAATGCAGACTGTCTGTACCCGTGTATGTGCCGGACACGGTAGGATCATCGTTGTTGTCATCGCCACAGGAGACAAGGACATTTGTCATCAATACGGCTGCGAAGAGCAGCACGAAGGATAGCCATTTTTTCATCGTAATTGGTATAAAATGATTATTATTATGATTAAGCAGTGCAAAGGTAACTATTTTGTAATATTCTACAAGTTTTTGAGCATCTTTTTACGCGTAGCTGTGCATGCCCGGGAGGAAATAGTTGACACCGACGCTCATGACGTTCTTGGCCCCGTAAGGATATTCAGCCTGACGACTGTCGCGGACTAATTATCAAGCAGTATCACAATCGTGCCTCAACTGTGTCACGATCCAGCCTCAACTGTGTCACGATCCAGCCTCAACTGTGTCACGATCGTGCCTCAACTGTGTTACGATCGTGCCTCAACTGTGTCACGATCCAGCCTTCGCTGTCTGCGACTTCTGATACCACCGTCCGCGGGCTATGCGGAAGAGGAAAATACAACCGCGGAAGGTAAGCTCCAGCGCCATGGCTACCCAGACGCCTACGAGCCCATAATGCTGACTCAGCGCATAGGCGAGCGTCAGGCGTACGCACCACATCGAGGCGAGGTTCATCACGGCAGGTTTGAGCGTGTCACCGGCACCGAGGCACACACGGAACGCCACAATGCTGGCGGCAAAGAAAGGCTCGGCAAAAGCCTCGATGCGCAACACGCGCGTTCCCAACTCGCGGATGGCTAACACAGGAGTGAGGAAGCCGATCATCTCGGGGGCGAAGATATACATCACCACACCCATCACGGCCATCACGCCCATGCCCAGACCGATGGTCAGCCAGGCGAAGCTGCGACAAAGGTCCTGCCGCCCCGCTCCAAACGTCTGCCCGACAAGCGTGGAGGCGGCATCGCCAATACCATAGCCGGGCATATAGCACAGACTCTCGGCGGTCACGGCAAACGAGTTGGCGGCAATGGCGACGTTGCCCAACGGGGCAACGATCATCGTAGAAACAATCTGCGCGCCATTCATCAGCACATACTGCAAAGCCATCGGCGCACTGATCTTCAAGGCCTTCATCACATAAGCCGGCTGCCAGACAAAACGCTCGTGGTCAAGATGCCAGGAGAGGATAGGACTGCGGCGCACGTTAAACCACACCAGAATCAGCGAGGTGACCACATAGGCCAGCGACGTGCCTAAGGCGGCACCCTCCACACGAAGGCCGGCGCCCCACAACGGGACATCCACACCTAACACGCTGACGGTGCGGGAAGGGAAGATCAGCAGGAAGTTGAAAACCACGTCAAGTACACACGCCAACACGGCAATGGAGCTCGGCCGACGCATGTCACCACTCGACTTGAGCATGGCCGACGAGAGATTCTCCATCATGAAGAACGGAGCTGCCAATGAGTAGATGAAGAAATAGGCGGATGCCTCGTGCTGTATGTCACTGCCACCCCCTAACCACCGGGGCAAAGGACCGGAAATAGCACAGGCTACAGCCATGAGCACTAAGGAGAAAACAAAGCAAAACAGATAGCCGTGCTTCATCACCCGACGGGCCTGCCGGAAGTCGTTGGCCCCTATGAAGTGAGCCACCTGAACGGCAAAGCCCATCGACGCCGCAGCCGTCAGCGAGCCGAAGAGCCACGAGGCAGGCTCCACCAAGCCGATAGCGGCACTGGCCTCGGTACCCAACGAGCCCACCATGGAGGCATCGATGTAGAACATCAGCACGCTGGTGATCTGAGCCAGAATGGAAGGTATACTCAACTCCACGATGAGCCGTAGCTTCTCACGACCCATCAACGGGGCTCCCTCACGGATCTTGGCCAACAAGGCCTCGCTCTTCTTATTGCTGAACATATTAGTCTGTGATTATACTGCAAAGGTACACAGATTCCGACAAATAATAGAGCAGACATGGGGATTTCTCACCCAAGCACTTCTACAACACGGACATCGGCATCTTCACCTGGGTGGGCTCCAACCGTAAGAAAAGTGTAGCTTGAAGCTTGCGCCTGACGATATGGTTGAAAAAGTGCAACTTTGCTTCTGCATGAACAGAAATTCTTAGTTGACATGAAGCGTAATATCACACAGCAACTGCAAGCCTGGAAGGAAAAAGCCGTTCGAAAGCCTTTGATTGTCAACGGTGCACGACAGGTAGGCAAGACCTACAGTGTGGAGGATTTTGGCAAAAAAGCTTATTTGTCGGATAAGCCAATATTATGAACTATCTTTACAAAAAGTAAAAAGTCAGGACATTGAAAGTTTGCGAAAGAGAACGCGAAAGGGAGGTGTCAAGGGCAAAAAGCAGGCCGGATGGATAGAAAAAAAAGACAGGAGACTGACCTTACTACAGTCATGTCACCTGCCTTTAACGGTTAGGTCAGTGACTTAACCGTTGAATGTCAGTGACCTTACTACAGTCAGGTACACTACCTAACCGTAGTAAGGTCAGCTTTCTAAAATGAACGGGGAACCCGGATGAGAGTATTTTTGATATAACTTACTGGCTAACAGTTATTTACCAACTCACCCCAAGAATCGTCTCTTTTCGCCCGACTGCCTCTTTGTTTGAAAAGAATCGATTCTCAAAGGGGGTCGAAAAAAATAAAAATTGACACTTTCTCTATCACATAACCACTTGGAAACATCATTGGGATGTGTTTATGCTGTTTCAGTGGTGTCATCAGAGAGCACCACTGAAACAGCGTCCATGATACCCACTTTGGGGAAGGAGGGTGTCACCTGAAGAGGGTAATTACAATCCTTTCAAGAAGTTCTCGATGTCGTCGATGATCTTGGTCAAGCCACTTGCCGCCGTGCTGTCGCCGTCCTGATCCAGTTGCTTCTTGATCTCACGCCCTATGTCCCTGCTGACTTGCTTGACAACGGCTTTGCCCACCTTGCTCCCTACGGAGACGACAGAGTCGGTGACTGTCTGTGTCACGCCGCTGTAAGGATTGCCGTCCTCATCGGTGCCACTGTCGCGGACCACAGAGGAATGAGCTGATTCATCTCCCTGGTTCTTCAAGGTCTTCGACACAGCCTCCGCAATAGCGGTCTCATCGGAGGTAAACACTTTGCCGAAGATGCCGAAGGAAGTTCGCACCTCGCTCGAACCGGGAAGAGTGAGCGTCGTCGTGGACCAGAAGAGATAGTTGTGATACTGGAGCATGTTCTCCACGAGCTGACCCAACACCGGCGCAGCCATCGAGCGGATGAACGCTGAGCCGAAGGTGGCAAAAGGATCGTCGGAGGCCTCGCCACTATCCGTCAAGGCTTGGGACAGTCCATTGGAGATCCGTTCCTTGATAACCTGCCGGTGCTCGTCCTTGGATGGGTTCAACACAGCCATCAACAGCAACAAGACGGCAACAGCGATACCGACATACGTCCAAGTCTTCTTCTTATCGGCAGGCGCTGGCATCGGGTTTACGTACTGATTGTTCACCGGAGGCGGAGGGGGCACGGAGCCTGTAGTTGTCTGCGCCGAAGTCCACTGTGCCGACGTGGCTTGTGCTGATGGTCCCTGCGCCTGCCCTGTGGTCTGATAAAACAAGGGTTTGAGCTCCTCGACCTGCCAGGCCGGAGTCCATTGCTGCATGCCTTCCGTCCAGACAAGGGTCTCGGAAGAGATGTTTCGCTGCCGCAGCTCCTCCACCGTGTAAGGTCCCTGCTGGGCATCGTTGACAATGATAAAGTATTTCATTATAATTTCCGAATTATTCATGCCACCTTCTCGCCCTGACGATACAAAAAGTCAGGAGCGAAATCGATGCCGTTATACCACTCCAACGTCCAGTGGTTGAGTCCGAACTGGATAAAGTTATCCTTATTTTTCAGCTCTTCACGTTTGCCACCTTTAAGCAACGGTAAAAAGTCGATACGACGTTTTTCCCCATTACTGAACGTAAGATCCATTGTATAATCCTTGATGTAGTCTACATCTACAACTCTGATCAAATCTAAATTGTCCATCGCTATATTATTTTAATGGTGGTATTCTTGTAGCTTCACGTCTTTAAGAACTTTCCTTGGCAACTCACCTTTTACTATTCCTTCTTTTTAGGTGATGATGGCTTCATAATCGCCATAACGGACATGTAAATGAGGGGGATTGTGATCATCAGCAAACATTGCAATGATTATTCCCAAGAATTTTCTTATTTCTGGCATAGCTTTACCTTTTTGCTTGCAAAGTTAAGGAAAAGAATGATAGATTTGCTAAGATAAAACATAAAAAATACAATTACAGCTACAAATAATCCCGTGACGGAAACCGCCACGGGATTATATATTATCTATCTATTGATATAGATTCCGACCTATTAAAGGCTGCGATCCAGACGAGGATAGCCATAGCGAGCCTCAGAGCCGAGCTCCTCCTCGATGCGGATGAGCTGGTTGTACTTAGCCATACGGTCTGTGCGGCTCATAGAACCAGTCTTGATCTGGCCACTATTCGTAGCGACGGCGATATCAGCGATGGTGGTATCCTCTGTCTCGCCGGAACGGTGAGAGGTAACGGTGTTGTAACCGTGACGGTGAGCCATCTCGATAGCCTCGAGGGTCTCCGTGAGAGAACCGATCTGGTTAACCTTGATCAGGATAGCGTTGGCAACGTGCATCTTGATACCCTTCTCCAGGAACTTCGTGTTTGTCACGAAGAGGTCGTCACCGACGAGCTGTACCTTGTCGCCGAGCTTAGCTGTCAGCTTCTGCCAGCCCTCCCAGTCGTTCTCATCGAGACCGTCCTCGATAGAAGCGATAGGATACTTGTTGCAGAGCTCCTCGAGGTAAGCAATCTGACCCTCGTCGTCGAACTCCTTGCCGTTAGGATCCTTCGGCATGCCGTTGTTGAGCTGCTTGTAGTTGTAGAACCACTTGCCGTCCTTCTGGTAAGCGAACTCAGAAGAAGCGCAGTCCATAGCGATGGTGACATCCTTACCCGGCTCGTAGCCAGCGTCCTTGACAGCCTGGCAGATGCTCTCGAGAGCGTCGTCGATGCCGTTGAGTGCAGGAGCGTAACCACCCTCGTCGCCTACAGCG